>JAAUXT010148927.1_pt1 | contig 12505 bp, 11 predicted proteins | sample 7278171 | NCBI WGS metagenome assembly JAAUXT01 (sample SAMN14350112, study PRJNA611818) | marine sediment metagenome | isolation source: surface marine sediment (1.8m) | place: French Polynesia: Moorea | collected 2018-08
CCCCCCCCCCCCCCCCCCCCCCCCCCCCCCCCCCCCCCCCCCCCCCCCCCCCCCCCCCCCCCCCCCCCCCAGAAGAATTGTTTCGTACTGTACCACTCGCCCATTTACCAAATGAATGGTTTTGTTTGGGTAAAGCAGTGGTTCCTGGTTGGGAGGAATGCATGGCCTGTTTGCTGGAACAATGTGTGTTGTGAGCACAATGGCCGCTGTACGGTGCCGCGGGCTCGTTGATCTTTGGTCTCTTGTTGTTGGCAGCAGGCACCCAAAGGAAGGCCAGGAAAATGACGTTGCGAATTCTTAACTTCGAAGACACGTCATCAGATTTTGGTTTCAGAGTGTTTGTAGCCTTCCGATTCTCAACTGGTGTGAGTCGTACTTCGTGCTGCCACGGAAGCAGGACTGAATGAAACAAAAGAAAGTTGACAGTTGTCTTCGAAGGGAATTGTATGCCCCAGCGAAGTTGGAAACGCGGCTTGAATCAAGCTGTTCCTCACATTTTCCAAATTGCGAACGCGCTGAAACATGAGCAGATTTTCAGACTCTTGGCGTTCGTGTTCTTTGCAGACTACCGAGGGCGTCTCATTCACAGCAGCGTCTTTCGGAACCTTGAAGGTGAGTCCTGTGTTTTGCGCATTTCTGACAGTTCCCCGTCTCCTGTCGTCTGTGGTTCGAGGTGAAGCCGAGAAGCGCACGAAGTTTGGCCTTGTTTGGCGCTTGCAATTGGGATAAGGACAACTTCAATCCAAACGACTGGTCTCCGGTTCTCTTGCAGGTGGGGTTCCGCCGCACTTGCGCCGTGCCAAGCAGCCATACAGTGTGGGGTCAGTGAGGTGATGTGCACAGGCAGCAAGGGCGCCTCTGAGCGCGACTTCTCAGCGTCTTTCAGCTGAGTCGATTGCGCATCCGCGCCGTTTGTGACCGTGTCCAAGCGAAAACTCCAAATATGTGCAGCAGGATCTCAACGAGCTATCATCTCCCTGGCAACTCCGTTTCCCAGTACTGTCCTCCGGCTGACGTCTCAACCCTTCACCATGGAATCTACGGAATCCAGCCAGTTTAATGTCACGCCACAGAATGGTTACCAGGAATGTTCAGTGTTGAAAGGATCCCAGTGTCTTTAGGAAGGCATTTTCTGGGCGCAAGGATCAGATGCAGTTGTTTGCGTGAGGTGGGGCTGCTGCTACTGCACCAGAAGAGGTTTGCATTCAGCGCCTGATGCGTTGCCGAATGGCATCGACCTGAGCGGTTTTCCATCGTGCTGACTTGGCGGACTTTGATGGTTTGCAGCTGTGTTGGACCCAAAGTATACTTGGCGGTTTGACTTCCTTCTCAACGATCGAGTTGAGCGAATCAAACTTTTGTGTTTTCTCACAGAAAAACAGTTTGATGTTACTGTTCGCGGCAACGTGTTGCCAATCTGTGCTCTTTCTGTCGTCAGTGAACATGTGATGACATGACACGTGTTGCCATAGATCTCGCTTTGTCGTAAACTCTTCCAAATGCTGACTTTCAAAAACTTGAGGCTCGTCACTGAAAGAATGTAGTCTGGGCATTGTCTGATTTACCACAGTGACCAAACGGGTTTTCATCTTCTTCAATGTCTTTGGCGACATGTTGGTGCTTCTCTCACAGAGTTTTTCAACTTTTGTTTGTTGTGTCGAATAAACGACAGGTTACTGTTTGGTAACCACGGAGAAAGTCCTACGTTTCAGAAGCACTGCTGTCCGGTAGATCCCTCTTGTGGCAGAGTTTTGTTGTGAACCCCAAAGGTAAAGATGAAAAGACTTCACCGGTGTGCATCGCAGAAGTTTTGTTCGTGCCAAGACAGTGTCTCTTGAGTGGACCAGTGTCACTTTTGCATTTTGGCAGCCAGATCAAGAAAATGAAACCAAAAGAATGTTGACAATTTCGGTCTCGTCACTGAAATGTAAAGAACCCCAAAAGCGCAAACCAGAGTTCCACTGGAACCAGTTTTTGTGCTTTTGCACAGGCGCACTCGTCGGGTGGCCTGTCTCATACACTGACAGTGGGTGAGGCAACAGCGATGAGACGACTACGCTCGTATCCCTGACAAATTTTCGGCAGTGATGTCATGACCACAACAAGGAAATCTTCACTTTCATCGTGCAACCAGCACCAAAAAGAAAACGTTGACTGTGGTCAACCCTGATCAATGCCAAGAAATTTTACTGGCCGCAGCGGGGAGTGTGTGTGTCAGGTGGGGGTGTCAGAAAAATTGTTGGTTGCAATCAACATTTTCAACAGTGATCATCCAACCCAGATAAAGTTCTGCCAAAAGTTCTCAGTAGTGATCGGGGTGACTACAATCGTCAATTTTCCGTTGTAGCGATCAGGGGTGATCGCTATTGCCTCGCTTGCAACACGCCTGTGTAAAGCTTACATTCTTGTTTTTTGCGTTGTATGTTGAGAACTCAGGGTTGTCAGCGTTGTGACTGAAAGTTTTGTTGAGGCCACACGGACCTCAGCGTTGTTGGTTCACGTTCTTACTCAGCTGCGTGTAAAGCCGTTGTTTTCAAGCTTCCCCTCGTGCAAGTCTTGGGTGCATGGTATTCGGTAGTGGGGGCACACTTTCGATGAGAGAGTGTACGTACGAGTATACATGATCGAAAGGGCACACATTGTTACTTCCTTTGGTAACTTTGGTAACGATGTTTTTTTTTTTGTTCGTGCACCTCGTGAGAAAATTCGTCAATCACCCTGGGAGCTGGGGCGGTGCAACGTCCACCTGCAGCGCAAGCAGAATGGGGGGAGGGTGTTTTTGTTTTTGGTGAGCTCCAGATATGTGAAACCACAGAAAGAGCTCTCTGCAAGAGGGCAACCTGACTTAAAATGTTGTGGCACTCTTTGTGGCTGTTCTCCAGCGAGTCCGGGTCAGAACACCACGCACTCTAGCCGGTTGTGCTGTGCTTAAGTACCATTAAAAATTGGATTCTGCTGTCGCAGAATGGTGTACACTTATGCACAAGTGAACAGGAAAACACAGAGTGATTGTTGATTGGATGGATAAAAATGTCCATGACTGAGCAGAGCCCCGAGCACCCAACTGTCGTTTTTTCGTTTGCGAGTGTGTGAGTCAAGCCAGAACCGAAAAATCTTTTGCGTGTGCCTTGCATGTCTCGTTAAAATCGCGCAAATAAACACCTCAACTGCAACGCGTTGTGTGTCGGATTTATTAATCTTGGCGAAATCGAGTCGAAGACTTTGTTAAGGATTGTGCAGATTGACGTTCAACAGTTGAAACTTGCTCAATCTCTTTTGAGGAAAAATGGTTTTTTTTTCGGTTAGCGCTTCGATCACGAAAGATTTTTCATAATCGGTGGTCGTTAAAGATTGGGCGGTTTCGTTGCGCTTTGATCGTGAAATGTGCAGCAAGTCATCTGATTTGGTTCACCTCAAGGCATTCCAGTTCCGGATGCTAAATTTCTTCGTTCATTTGCCATTGCTGTGAGTACAAATGCAGCAAACCGTGCAGTTTCTCCAGATTTCGAAGGTCAGGTTTTCAAAATTTCGTGATTCCCTCCTCGAAGGCAGGGTTGGCGTATCCGGGTGGTGCGGACGGTTTTCCGTTCACTTCGGTCGCGTCTCCCGCGGGCGGCGAGGCGAGGGACGCCGCGGACCGGTAGACGCCCTCGATGCGACGATCCGCCGCCCGCTCCAACGCCGACTTCCACTTCTCTGTGGGGCGCGTCAGCTTCACGATGCGCTGCAAGGAAAGTGGCAGCACGGAGGCGTGAACAGAACTGGATGTGTGCGCAGGGCAAACAAATTTCCTCGGACTCCGATGCTTGGGAGATGGGTGTTGCGAACGGCGAAACTGAAGAACCTCGCCCCATTTTTGCCCCCCGGTCGGCAGTGAAACCTAACCGAAGCTGACCAATGGTTCTGAGTTCGTGTCACATGATATGGATTGTCTTGCCTGGAAAAGAGACATTCCGTCATAGTCCGAGTTGTTGTAGGTTTGGACTATCAAGACGACAGCGTAGACCGGGAACAAGCTGAGCGAGGCGATGGCCATGAGCCAGCCCAGCGCCTGCGCCCAGCCGGGCAGCTCATACGTGCCGTAACTCAGAGGCGTGAAGTCGATGATGTTGAACACCAGGACCGCCTGAAATTGTTCCCGTCAAAATTCAAATGAAAAGGGCATACAGCCAGGTCCCCTCTTTGTCAAGTCTGTTAAGTTTGAGGGAGAGGTCTTTCTGTGCGGCAACTCACGAAGAGTATGAGCGGCGAGACGAAGGTCCAGACGAACCACCAGTGCAGATGCAGCTCGATGCCCGTCATCTCGCGCACGTGCGCCACCAGCTTCCGCGCACCTGCCAAAAAAATCTGATCAATAAAGTCTCCGGTTTGATGAACTTTTTGCTGGCGTGCGGCAAAACGTGGCGCACCTTCCTACAAAGGTATGCCAACAGATGCTCATCCCCCTCAAAAGGGGCCAAAAGGTCCAACGAACTACACGTGCATGACGGCGGTATGTCCTGAATCTTTGTGGTTCTTGGCTTCTGATCCGTGAAGCGTTCACACCGTAAATCCAGACGAAGACGATGGCCTCTGTGATTCCGGCGAGGATGGTCGACCAGCTGCCCAAATAGTAGTTCATCAGCTCCATCCAGAAGATTCCACTCTGCGTGAAGCACATGCAAATACAGACTGTTTCATCCTTCGTCCAGAATCATCATGTTTTACGTTGGTTTCTGGTGACTCGTTGTTCCAGGCAATGGCAACCCGGATAAATTTTCGCCAGCAATCGAGGAGTTCAACCCTCCCACTGGCAACAAGCCTTCTGGAACAAAGCTTTTTTGAAGTCTGCCGTGCAAAAGGGGTCGCTGGCGGCTTCGACTGGAACTGGTGACTCGCTGATTGCGTGTGACTGGAACTAACACCCTGCACCATGAAGCATAGGTTTTTCTTCCACGTCCGTCAGCAACTTCGACGGATGCTGTGGTGACAAAGATCATCTGCAACCGGCATGAACACCGCTGAGCCGTACGGTACTTGCCCTGGTGCACATGGTGAGTCCCAAGACGAAGAAAAGACTGCACAGACCGAACGCGATCAGCGTTTTCTTGGGTCTCAGTCCCGGGAAAGAATCTTGCAGTGCTGTCATTATGTTCTCCATGCCGGCAAACTGAAGTCAGAAAAGAAGAAAATTCGTGATTCCACCTGACCACTAAGGGTCCCTCACCCAAGAAAGTAAAGTCGAAATCAATTTGCATGCGACACACACAAATTTGCAAGTTGAAGTGGGCTCCCTTTGGGTAGGTCTCCTTTTGATCCCAACCAGTAAACCCACAACGGGACAAATTGATGGTCTTTGCGCAAATTCCTCTGTGCTTTCCTCTGTGAGAAGAACAAATGCTCACCAAACTGTCGAGTCCCAGGGTGACCAGCATGAAGAAAAAGAGGGCCGACCAGAGCTGCGGCACTGGGAGCAACGTCACAACTTCGGGGTAGGCAATGAACGCAAGGCCTGAACCTGCAATGAGCGGTTTTGCTCTTTATTTGACAGTCAAAACAACATGGACTCCGCAATCGACACTGCTGATCCACAGGCCCAGGCTCCCGCCACAACTTCCGGAGGTCTTGGGCTCAGATCTGCACGGTAGCTGCCTGGTATATTCTAGATCTATTTGCTTCACTCGAAGATCAAACACAACAGGTTTCGATTGGAACTCTTGTCGGCATGGTCCGTACGCTCAAGCACGACCAAACGAGAGCCAACAATTGGGACAACTCCTGTCAAGGTGCGAGCTGTGAGAGAAGCGCGGGACTGACAGTGTGCATGTTACTGGTCTGTGCACCTGACACTTTGGTCAAGCGACATCTGACAGACCTGACGTGGCGACGTTCTCCACTTCCTTGCCGAGCACGTGCGCCATGTGGCCGAGGATCGAGAAGATGACGAAGCCAGCGAAGATGCTCGTCAGCGAGTTGCCTATCGCCACGATCATCGTGTCCCTGCCACGAAACAGAAACAGGGGCGGTCAATACGAACCAAAAAGATACTGTGAGTCGTTATTTTGTGGACGGATTCAGAGTCCGAGATCTATCTGCAAGAGCTATTCCTGGATGTTTGACAATTTTTTGTGTACGCAGTGGACAAATGAAGACAGGGTTGATCCAAGATCAAGGTGCCCGACCCTCAAGGGTCACACCACGACATGAAGCCTTGACTCTCACGTCGTGTCTCACACAGCCTGACGTTTTAGTGTTCATTGGATCTGGCTCTGAAACGCGTGCGGCAGTCAACACTTGCCTGTAAATATTGTTGTGGAAGCGGTTGTAACTGGCGAACGTCATGAGGCCGCCCGACCCGACGCTGAGCGAGTAGAAGATCTGACCGGCCGCGTCCGCCCAAACCTGTCCGGGTTATTTGGAGGCAATTGGGTAATCAACGAGAACTCTCAGGGAAAAAGAACTGAACCTTCTTCAGTCGTCAGAAGCGCACCTTGCCATTCTTCAGTTTCTCCCATTTGGGCAGCAGGAAGAACTTGATGCCGTCGCCCGCGCCTTCGAGCGTTACTCCTCGGAAGAACAGAATCACCAACAGCACATACGGAAATGTCGCCGTGAAGTACACCACCTGCATCACACACAAAAAAGTTTTATTTGAAGCATCTGGGGCGGATGCAGGGGGTGGGGTTCAGCGCCTGATCATGGAAATAGTCTTCTCCTTTCAGTACGTTCTTTGACCCACACAAACGGAATCTGAGTTGTGCGCTCAACACTGCAGCCACCAACCACAAGACTCAGAACCACCAATCATTTTTTTTTCTGTCAGGGTCACGAACCCTGTAACTCCAAATGTACACCGTGGAACTCGGGACATTCATCTTGTTCGCACACTGACCTTGCCGGTGGACTTTATGCCCTTGATGATGCAGAGGAAGCAGAGCATCCAAGCTCCGAGGTAGGCCAGGGTGATGTCCCACTTGATGGCGCCAGTGTCCTCTATCCGCGAGCTCCGGTCCAGCATAAAGTTGCTGCACAGGGGACAAGTATATGTATTTGACGAAGCAGGTAAAATGCAACTGACAGTATGGCTCCTGCGCATGTGAAAAGAAAGAAAAGTGGCACTCACTTGAAATATTGTTCGCTGGACGAGACCTGCTTCTCACCCTCCAATTCAAGACTCTCTCGGAGCCCGTTGTACAGGTACTTCACGCAGCTCGTCGCATTGCAGCTCACGCGTTCCTCGTCAAAGCTCGCGAGGTAAGTCGCATTGTAACAAACGCGACCGGACCAAATCCCGTTCTGCGCTTCGCAAGGCTCGGCCTCTCTTTTGGAGTAACAATCTGTGGAAGACAGGCAGGCAGTGGCAAAAATCAATCATGCAGTCAAGTCACTGCAGCCAGGAACAATGCAGGACCCGACGAGACAAGTCTCGAACAGACACCATTGAATGTCATACCATTGTCGTTAAAATCGTGGTCACACCCATCCCACGGAAGGGTTTTTTGGAAGGAGGAGAAGAAATAATACAGCGACCAAGCGATGACCATGTTGTAGGCCATCGAACCCAAGAACGACGTCGACACCATCCCAATGAACATCCCTGCAAGAAAAAAGAACGATTTGTGTGGACTCCAAGAGAAAACACCTGCAGAAAATGATGACAGCAGAGAGCTTTTGCAAGACATGTTTCTCAATCGCCCCACTTGCCGGTTCGGTGATCCAAACAACCAAATTCAAGGATGACCCCCTATTTGTTGTCCGTGTACCAGCTGTTCTTCACTGATCCTGTCGAAATTTGCTTCTCTTTGGCCACGGATCTGAGAAGTTGGGCACGTTGGTGAAGACTGGACGGGTCTCAACAAGTCAGGAAGCCTGCAGTGGGATTTTGCGTGACCAAAGACTGCACTAAATTTACCTTTGAAGAGTGGAGAAATGTGCCAGACCGTGGCGGGGCCGCACTCGGACCACTGGCCAATGATGAGCTCCAGAAAGAAAGCCGGCAAGCCGACAAACGTCAGCATGATAACGTAGGGTATCAGAAAAGCACCTGCAAGTTTTGTTTCTTGTCATACATGATGGCTGTCTCCATGCAGTACCAAAATCCATGAATGCAGACGAAATTCATGGTTAGTCAACCGGACAATAACCAAGATCTCCCTTGCAATGGATGGCAATTGCAGAATTTCTCACCTCCGCCGTTGGTGAAGCAGAGGTAGGGAAACCTCCACACATTGCCCAGCCCCACAGCGTATCCCAGGCATGACAACACGAACTCGGCAGGATTGTCCCACTTTCCCCTGTCGTCGACGGTTGTCTCCCCAACGTTTCCTCCCGGGGCGGTTCCCGCCTCTGCCGACACTTCCTACCATATGCAAAAGACGATCGGAAGAACAAGTGAGATCTGTTTGGCTGCGCGTGATCAGCTGGGACATTTGGAACAATGGCAAGTGCGACATCTGAGCCAAACGGTGCAGTCCGCTTTCAGAAAGCGAAAAGCGGTGTGTTCTCGTTGAAGTCACCACCAAACAAAAAGTGCGTTGGGACGCGAACGGACGTCACGCATATACGATTCTGATCCAAAAGTAGTCAGTCATGGAATGCCTGGCCAAATCAAAACTTTGTCAGATTGACCTTGTTCTCGTGTTCTCGTGTAAAAAAAACTCATGAAATCTTGCGTCGTCAGGTAGGCCAACACACACAAGGCCCATGTCGACCCTTTCCTGAAGATCCATGCAGCCTCAATCAATCGAGATGCTGGAACCACCACTGTCATCAATTGCCCCATGTTCCTCCGCAAATGCGTTGAAAACAATATATTTCCCAGCACATTATTGACGTGCGTTCTTGGACAAAACATTCATCAGGCAATTTTGTCAAACAGCATGTTGGGACAGCACAGTGGAACCGAGCTGAACCCCTGAAAAACTCCTCGTCTCCAGCGACAAGGTTTCATTGTGGAGAATGAAACAAAACTCAGGAATCGAAATAAAGTCAGGGAGTTGTGTGATCCTGACGGTGCTCGCTTGGTACATCGGAGCAATTGTGTCACTGACAGCAAGGTTTTCCTTGCGGAACTGTTTCCTCTTTTCGGCTCCGCAGCGGAACCTCAAACATTACATTTTGCTGACACCTGGATTTGAACTTTGAAGATTGGGTTCCACAAAAATTTCACTTCGCTCTGCGGTCTTCGGAACTTCCTTCGAATCTGAATGTCTTTGGAAGACTGAAAATAAGTAAAACTGTCGAAAGGCGTCAAAAAGCACAGAGTCAAAACTATTGGCTTGAATTACTTTTGCACAAGCCTCGCTGAGAATGTAATGTTGAGTCAACAAAGATCTGTTTACAGAAACGCTCACCACCTTTTGAAGTATTGTGCGAAGTAGATGAGCTCAGGTAATATCAGCGACACACCTGCAGGGAACCGCACTCGACCTCGTCTCTCAAGACACCAGAATCAGTTCAAAGCCATTCACACACACACACACACAGACACATACACACACACACACACACACACACACACACACACACACACCAGAAAGCCGTCGACAATTTGATGAAATAATTGGTCGTACCGTGTTGTGTTTGATTGAACATTGCAAGAGGTCAGTTTTCAACAAGAATCCTCAAACTTGCTTTTCTATAAGTCTGTCACCTGTGAAAGTTAGTGCTGCTTTTGTTTTGTTTTTCTGCCTATCTCTTTGGCTACATTTGAAGATCGAGGGGTGCATGAAACAAAGATGTTTCTTCTTCGTCAGGGGCAACCTTTGTTCTCAACAGGAGATTCGGAACAAGTAAGTCAAATGGTTTGACAGTTGTGCACTTTTGGTTTCCCTGACTTGTGCCTTACAACAGGTAATCAAGTGATGCATGGATATTATTCGAATTCTCGCCTTTGGCTCGGACTGGATAATCTCCTTGCCTCCATTGATTACCTCTAGCATACCGTAATCGTGCAAATCAACTGGGTTTCCGCCGTGTGCCTCTGCGAAGTTCTGTACTGTTAGAACTTTTTTTTTCAATCTCAGATTTTCCAAACTTGAAGATTCAATCTCACAAAATCCTCTCACACAGTTCTGTAACTGCGAAGCCGAAAACTCCACCACTGCAGCCAGCACCGTCCTTGACAGACTTCGGCAAACCAAGATCCAATCAGTAAGACAAGGACAAATCCTGCGGTTTTTTTCAAGTTGACAGTTTCTGGTTTTTGCCAAAGTCGTGCCAACAAATTCGTGTTTTGTTGTGTGCATCTTGAAGAGTTACATTCTTGTATCCAAATTCCAAAACCACCCTCGTTTTTGTCGGGTCTGCTCCAGGGGGTGATCATGAGTCCCATGACAGACAACAGGGGGCTCCGGCCCCTGCATTCATCCCTTGGTGTAGTTTTCTGCATGAGCTCTTGGGGTGGAAGGTTTCCTTGTTTGACTCTTTCCTTCCCGACCTTTGTGATACAGGTCCATTTCGGACAATTCGACATGCCCTTTTTGCCAATGAAAAAGTCGAATTATGTGAAAGTCGAATTATGACATCTATTAACACACACACAAGTCCAAACCTGTTCTGAAAAAAAGTCAAACTATGTAAAAGTCGAATTACGGACATTCGAATTATCCGAAATGGACCTGTAATAGTTTTCTACACGCACCCAAAGGGAAAAGACGATGATTGTTTTTTACACATTGTGAAACAAAAGAATGCGTACCAGTTTTCCTTTCTTGTTCTTCATTGCACACTGTAAACGTCAAAAGCGCCAACAGCAACGAAGTTTGAATCCCACTTGTTTCTGTCCGATCATATCCGTTCTGGTTTCTGCCCGAAATTGCTTCAGGTGAACGAGAACACGACCATGACTCAGACCTGGAGGCAGGGAAGTGTGCAGTTCGTGTTGACTGTACACGTACGAGGTATTTGTTGTGATGTCCACAGGCAAACAATGCATGGCCAGCCTCCTTGCTTGCATCAAAACGAAGAATGAGAGATGCCTCCCAGGCTACGGGCACAAAATCGTGGAGGTACACTCTGGTTGGCTGCCTTCCGTGTAAAAAAAATTGAAACGTCTTCGGTGCCCCAGACCCCTTCCTGAGTTTTGACAGGCGTAGTCACACACCACTGAGAGCTCACTGTGGACAGGAACCACCAGAAGCATTGAAGAAACCAGCTGTTGGTTTCGTTTTATGTTGGCACTTTCCTGGGCTGCTGTCCACCAACGGGCTGAATCTCCGCAGCATTCTGCATGGCTTCGTTCTGCATTGTGATGATTCTGCTCTATCCACACAAGGAATGCAGTTTGGGATGCATGAGATGCGAAATCAAAAAAAAATTGGGGAGAACACCGAATGAGATGCACAGTCAGAAACCAAAATGTCAGTCAATCTGTTTGTGCTCGCTGAACGGATGAAGTTTGTTATTTTCTTTCAGTTTCTTATCACTTTGAACAAGACAGAGGGTCCGTGTACTTTCGCGTGGAATGTCGAACATCCTACAACCGCACCAACATGCAGGGCCTTGGTCCCCAAGTTGATCTCAATTTCCTGCGTGTACAGCAGCGCGGCGCAGCGAGCGTTGAACACGCTTTGCAGACCCTGAAATTTATTCTTGTTCCAGAACATGTATTCAAACCTTTGTGCTGTTCTGTCATCCGGTGCAAGGTTTGGAAATTGCACGTATCAAATTAAACTTGTCCTCAGTTTTGTACCACCAAGCTAACATTGAGACTCATGTGTACCTCCAACCTGAATCTGAAAAATATTTTAAATTGTCGATTTGCATGCAGACAGTATTTCCCGCTCAACCGAAGCGGCTACTGTCCGTATAATTCCGTAAAACACAGAACCCGCGACTGATGAAGGGGAAACAGAACTCCACAACACACTAGCAGACGGAATTGAACGCAGCATCACACGAGCTTTTGAGCAATTATTGTGATAGAAAACAAGTGAGAACCAACATTCCCGGTTGTTGCTCCATTTGACATGCCCGAGAGCCCTGTGCTACCTCCGTAGCCTTCGAACTTGGTTTGGCTGATGGCGGGCGGTTCACCAGACCTGGATTTTATTCTGCGCAGCCCAACACTCAGCCCCGTCACGAGTCTCGGCGACGTCAGTGAGAAGAACCAGCTGCTGTCCGGTCATCTCGATGGTTCTGTGTTGGTGAGTGTTGTTTGTCCGCAGCCTGTCACGTTCCCCTTCACACGTAACTGGTTCTCGGTTGTTCTCTCACGGGCTGATCAATGTTCCGATTGTTCGGGTCCAAGATCCAAAGTGGTTTTCAGGTGATTTGAACCATACATTGTATTATGTGTGGTGGTGAAAATCACCTACAGGCATCAATGTGTGACCATGAGTTTGAAAGTATTCTATTTGTTCAATTTTAGTCATATTTGGTTTTTTCATTCACTTTCGGGCTGTAGTTAATGCCCAAAGTATCAAAAAAACAAAATTTTGATTTTATGTGTTTTTATGGCCAAAAAATAGCTCCATGGAGCTCATGGTGATTTGAGGAAATTCTGATTTTGCTCACTTTGATTTCG
>JAAUXT010076960.1_pt1 | contig 12504 bp, 18 predicted proteins | sample 7278171 | NCBI WGS metagenome assembly JAAUXT01 (sample SAMN14350112, study PRJNA611818) | marine sediment metagenome | isolation source: surface marine sediment (1.8m) | place: French Polynesia: Moorea | collected 2018-08
AAATTTGACCTTTTTGACCTCAGAAACCTAAAAATTCAAATTTGACAAATTCCTTCCTCACGCATTATCCCCAACCCAAAATGAACCAAAAGAGCCCAAAAGGTCCCAAACCAATTCTCATCTTGACCATGAAACTGCTGCTGACATACTTTTGGAAGACGCTGCCTATAGGTGCTTCGATTTGGCTCGCACCGATTTAGCTCAAATCGTGCAACCCACCTCAAATCACCTAAAAAAATGCAGTGGGGACAAACACTGCAAAGGCGAGAAACGAATTGCAGTGTGAGGGTGATTTTCCTCACGTGACCGATAAAGACGTTGTGCTTGTCGATGTTGAGTGTTGTCCAAAGTATTTCCATCTTGACGCTCTTCTTCCTTGTGTGTCCATATTTGAGAGAGATGTTTTGCATATCGAACCACGGGTTGTCAGCGTGGCTTTTCAAGTGCCGTTGGAGTGCGAGTAGATGTAAGTGTCGTGATGTCCCATCATTGTTTCACAAATTCGAGTGTGCTTTGTGTAGAACCCCTGTTTGGATCATGGGGTTCAATGAAAATGCAACGTGAATCTGAAGATGTTGAGCCTGAACAGTTCGTATTTGTTGTTGTGAAACGTTGTTTGAGCGTGAACGAACTTGAATTTCTGCCTTTAGCCTATCGAAGCTGTGATACGCTGTCTGAGATGTTGTGGGTCTAAAGTTGAGTGACATCGAAAAATAGGTGTGTTGTTGTCCAGGAGAATTTTCTTTCTGATCTTTCGTGGCGTGTCACGGATTGCACATTCCAAATGACAAAGCTCGAGATCGTTCGTATCATGCAGCTACGAATTTATCAGTGAGACGGTGCAGCCCTGTCAACCAGCTGATGCATCTTGCTTCGTGACAGACATCAATTCGTGTTCGTCTCAAATTCTACTTTTCCGGTTGTTGTCTGAAGAAATGACAGAAAAAAATAACGCTTGTGTGACACTGAAACATCGGGGAGATTTTCGTTCAAGATCTCACCGAAAATAAATGTCTTTTCTTGAAAACTCACATTGTACTCGTGATAGTTGACTCAGCGTCTGTCGGTGAATTCGGACGGAAACGGATCACTGCCCGTGCTTGGGCACGTGTGAATTTGTCGAAGCCTTCGGTCAAGGGAGGGTGATCGACGTTTGACAGTATCGAAGCCAGTACTGAAGGAGATGTGTAGATGTGATCGAGGTCTGCATCATCGAAAAACGAACTCTGCTGCGCCTTTTGAAATCGATCATTTGTGTTACGTCTGGCGAGCGAGTGTGACTGGTTTTGTTGTCGCTTACCCAAGTCATCACAACGGGCAGCGTATTTCTCTGTCCAGTTTGACGTACACAGGGAAGGAGGGACTTTTGTGGTAAAGTTAGTCAGAGCCACTTCTGGATCCGCTTGTCATTTCAGTGATTTATTCGCATCCGAAGTGAGCGGTGAGATGACACATATTGCTCATGCATTACCTCATTGTCATGCACATGGTGAACAGTGATCAACGCACAAGTGCGCGTGTTCCTGACTGGCGATCACCCCCTCGGGAGCGCGCGCGCGCGCGTGACTCGGTGACAAGTCCTCATTCACAGCATCAATAGATCGAAGAAACGAAAAGGGTTGGACGAAACGCAAGCGGACAGGACGGCGTTGCGATGAAACGCATTTTGCTTCAGTTCTTGTGGAAGTTTCGCTGCTGCAAGTTTCATTTTTGGAAACACTTTTGCAGAAACAAACACTTTCTATCTTGCCCCTCGAGTTTTGAGACAAATAAGATCGCATCTCGCGGCGATGAATTCTTGTGGAGCAATCAAAAGCGGCTCTTCTTGTGTTCAGAATTCCATGACGGATCCGAGCCAAACGCTCAGTCGAACAGCCTGCAGGGGACCAACCACCCCTGCCAAATTTGTACACTGTCCAAACATATCATTGCGAAAGTTGGGCAAACTATGTCACGTTCTCGAACAGCACGGACCCATTCCAAATTCGTTGGAGGGAAGTGTTGTCAAGGAAAATAAGTTTCTTGAAAGTTGATGAGAAAGAGTTTTATTTGGCGGTGATGGACCTGAAATGCAGCCAATGTACATGCTTCACTTGGGGAGTCCTCAGCATGTGTGCTCACACGCTGTCTTTGGAATAGAACCATCAGTACGGCAGTGGGCTTGGCAAAACGGACATACAACCAAGAACTTTGAATATTAACTCTGCTGTGTTGGCGAGGAGCTTCAAACTGGTTTGTGGTGTTTCACGAGGCTGTTCCTGTTGTGTTTGGATATCCAACTGGTTTCTGATGTGAGTTTGTGCCAGTTTTGATGACAACGGCTCTGGGATTGGTGTTCCAGATCAACGAGGGAAATCAGACACCATGAAGGCAGGTCGGATGTTCCATGACGTTCACTCATGGAAGCAGATGCTTGAACTTCGCACTCGTTTCTATTGCGGTATGGTGGACTTGCCTGCGTTATGTATCTTTCGGACGCGCGGCCTCGATGGCTGTGCGTCTGCAGCAGTCAGAGATCACAGAGGTGTACCATGTCTGCAAGAATGTTGGCCCGATGGATCTCTCATGTTTGGCCATCGACGTGTCTTCACATTTGATTTCATTTGATTTGCCATGGTTTGTGTAGCTCAGCAACGACAATGCGCTCGCAATGCAGAGACCTCGCGTCTTCAGCTCGTGGTGCTCTTGTTTCCCAGTGAGTTCCAAACTTGTACTCTTCTACGGATCAGTTTGTTTGAGCTCCGAGCCAGTTTTGACACAAGGCAAACGGGAGCGAGAAAATAGAATTGCTCCGCGTGCGCAGCACCGAACTTTGAGTTAATATTTGCTCATGACTGCACGCTTGCAGTGAAATGTGACGAGGCTGCCCCAAGGGTGTGGAAATGTTCCCTTTTGAAGTCACTTTAGCTTTGCCCCGCCGCTTCGTGCCTTTTCGAAACAGCAAAGTGTTGATGATCGTCAGGTTGGTAGAGGTACTTCTTCGCCACATTTCGATCAAATCGGGAACGTTTTCTCAAATTGATGTTTTCCTTGTGCTTGCCTTTTGCTCCTTTTTCAAAGCAAACTCCTTGTTCATTTGCAAAATTTGTTGTGAAGCTGTTGGTGCAAAACAACAGGTGGAATTTTTGTTCAAAAACATGTTTTTCTCTCCCCAGAACTGTTGACAGTGAGTCTGTTTTGTTCTGTCTCCAATCGCAAAAGCGCTCTTTGCAGAGGCGACAAAATCCCGTGAATGCACAGCTGTGCACGAAGATCTGGATCCAAGCTTTCTGGATTTCTCCGGTGGTGTGTGTCAGTCCGACGCACCGCTTTCCCAAATCTCGTGCGTGCCCGGACGATGAAGCATTTTCGTAATTGTGCATTGGAGATGGGCAATAAAGGCCGTAATGTACACACGCGCATCTGAGTCCGTATGCCTGTGCATGCGCTAATGTGATCGCGCGGATCACGGAGATCAAGGCTGTGAGTCAAACTCCGGCGTTAACTGCGCCAGAAGTAAATGTCGCAATTGAGTGGTTTTGTTGTGGTGTTGTGGACACCGTCGGATCAGGAGACAAGAGGACATCTGGTTCTTTGCTGTGTCACTGCACGAATACGAGGAGCGTCATTGCTCGAGAACAGGCAATTTCTGGAGATCGAAGCTCAGGCTGTTTTGGGGTGTCTTTGGGACCTTGAATATGTTTTGAAAATCACTGGATAAAATCTGTTTTCTCTGTGCATTTCCAAAAGACCGGGAGCGTAGGCCCCTGAACAGATTACACAGCTCAAGCTCTATTCACGGACTCCGCACAGACGCACACTGTGTCTCTTCACTTTGCGAGCCTGGCTCTCCAAAGCCTAGATCCTCCGGAACAGTTGTCATGGCAGCGCTGCACCCAGTTGCAAATTTGCACGTGACATTGGATGCAGCACTTCCGGCGGAATCTGTACAGGTTGATGTGAGGCGGCGCGGGGCGCAGTGCCGCTCACAGGGTGCGAGGGGTCCCGGTTCATTCGTCTGCGCCTCGCTCGTCGCCCAGACAAGATAAGCCAGAATTCCTGGAAATGCCGCAGATGGGAAATTGGAATAATCCACCAGACGCGCATTCGGTAGACCTGCAACCAATTTTAGAAGCTCGAGTGTTGAGGTGACATGGAAGTGTCAGAATGTGGGCTCTCAGCGGAACCTCGAAAGATGGAGTGGTGAGGAGAATCCACGCGCCAAGCGGAGCCCAGTTGTGTCCATTTGAATGGTGACCGTCGCCAGTGAGAATCCATCAGTGGATCCATTTTTGGCGAGGTCTGCAAGTGCAGATTGATTGTGATTGATGAAGAGGGCCTTGATTCACACGTGGAGCTCGTGTGGTGAAAGTCTGGCAGCTAAAAACTGATTTTGTGGTGACGGTCGGCGTCAGGTGTGAGCAATGACAAAAACACGAGAAACCTGAAACGAATTGAGTGAAAAATCTGAAAATTAAAGAATCATACAGGACTGTAGATTCAAGACAAAATGCAACTCAATAAGGGACAAAACCAACTGAAATTTCCTCGAGAAAATGGCATCAACAAAGAGTGAGACTGAATCCAAGAGAGAAACAATTGTTTTCTGCACAAGAAAAAGAATATGTGAACTGCAGAACGGATCAGGGTTTAGTTGTGCCGAACCGACCATCTCCTTTGAATGGTCTTTCATACGCATCCCGGCGTTTCAAAATGTGGTTTTCAAAAGAAGCTTCCTGTCTTGAGCGGAATGACAGAAAATGTGCATTAGTCCAGGCATTTCAACAACTTTGCTGTTTCTGACCATTCAGAAGTGCTTCCATAACAGTTGCGTGGGAATGTTACGTCACATTGAAAAGAAGTGAAAGAAGGAAAGAGAACACAGTTGTGTTCATGTGTGTGTGTGTGTGTGTGTGTGTGTGTGTGTGTTTGTGTGTGTGTGTGTGCGTGCGTGTGTGTGCGCTCGTCTTGTCGACATCTCAGGTTAAACACCCAAGAATGTGACCCTCGCCAGGAATTTTGTGGTTGTGTTTGGCACGAGACTCGCACCCCTTGGTTTCAAAAAGAAGTCTCTCCAGAAGCCAGATCCCAAGGTTTCACAATTAGATCTACACCGAGGAACTGTAGCTACACAGGGAAAGTCTCTCCCCTGAGGCAGGACGAGCTCGTCACAATAACTTTTCATTACAAGCGTTCAATCGAATGCAAACACAGACTCCATGGATTGTCACCGCTGTTTCTATTTGTTCACTGTGAGACTTAGGTCTTGTTCGATGGAAGCTGTGGCAAAAACAGGAATTCTGGGGTGTTTTCTGCTGTTAGAACATGAAAAGCAAGTTTTCCGATCGAAACTGCATCATAAACTGGTCCGCGCGGAGGGTGACGCAAGAGAAAACGATGACAAAACTGTTCCTGGTTCCAAGTGATGAATACTCTCCGTACTCAACCATTTTGGCATCATCAGAGCTTCCCAAGTTGGTTGAGAGAGAGGGGAGAGAGAGAGAGACAGACACAGAGAGAAGGGCGAAAACAGGGAATAGTGAGTGAGTAAAAAGTTCTTTGGCGAGAAACCAGAGGCTTTTTTGTGCTGTCCAGTGCAATTGCTCAGGTGTGTGTACGCATCGATCGAGTGATTGTGTACGAGGCGATGCAAACACATGATCATTGGGAGCAGAACCCCAATTAGCACTGCGCACGCACTCACCCGTTCTGGGTCCAGCACAGCAAAAAATGGAGTGCGTGTCACTGCCGCAGCCTCTGAGGTATGTACATGCAGACCAAATGGGAAAGTTTCATGAACCGCGCTACAACAGGACAGGCACGTTGCAAGCACAAAAGGAATGAACATTTGGGACGAACCTCACAATTCTGCAAAACATCATGGAGGGGGTGTACCAATTTCTGGACAGGTGTTTGAAGAACAAATCAGACTGATCAGCTTTATTTTTATGATTTGCACGAAGGATGCAGCTGCACTGGATAACTTTTCTGATCGTGTTGTGTCTGCTGGACCACCGTTGTTGTCCTTCGGACAGTATTCATGGTCTCAGCATTTACTGTGCAAATCAACGCTGCAGCATTCTCCTACATCTCCTCATTGCCCTGCTCCTGCTCCAAATAGACGCGAAAACAAAAGTTTGTGAACGCACAGCTTTTGAGGTACATGCAGTTGGGCAGGAACAAACAGCGATCCGATGTCGCGTTTCATCAGTTCCAGCGCTGCTTCCTGCTTGTGTGGTGGAGATTCGGTTCCAATCGCACTCGCTGCCCGTATCTCCCTCCACTCGGGAGTCACAGTTCAGTGCAGAAAAGTGTGTTGACTCGTTTGTGTCAAGCTGGGTCAGTGTACTGTTCTTTTCTCACATTTTCAAACCCGCGGCATTCCGGCGAGCTGCGGGCTTGGTGCAATCGCAATGGTGTTGCCCAGCTTTGTGTCTGTGGACCGTTGGTTTACCAGGGGTGGTGGATTGAACCAAGAGTTCATTTTCTGCAGAACGAAGAAAATGCTCCCGTTTGTACAACACCCACAGCATCAAAACCAGCTGTTGGCTTTTGAAGCAAGAGGTGTGTGTGTGTGTGGGGGGTAAACCAGTGGTTTGTTTTTGTTGGTTTGGCCCAAACCAATGAGGACTTTTCTTGGTTTACCTTCACCTCTGCCCCCCCTGGTGGTTCTTGGCAGGTAGGTAGCCATGGCCTGTTTGCTGGGACCTTGGGTGTTGTGAGCAGAATGGCTGCTGTGAGGAGCCGCGGGCTCGTTGGACTTTGATCTCTTGTTGTCAGTCATAGTTTCAAGTGTGGAGTGGTCAGTGACACAAACGAGCGAATTGTGGATGAGGAATATTTTGGCCTGTTTTGCAGCGTGTTCATCTATTTCTGTTTGGAAACCAAGGAGTGGACTGGACGCACAGTCTGTGAATTGCACGATTTTCACAAAAAAAGAAAGAAGTGAAGCACTTTTTCGCCCCATTGCGAGCACACAGCAAGGAATCAATGTTTAATTGATAGACCAATGGAGAAGACGAAAACTCATTGATTCAATAGAATTTCAGATTGACAGACGCAGTGGTGAGTGGAGCGTCTCCGGCTGAAAACGCGCGTGTGCCGAATGTGAAGCGGCCAATTAGATAAAGCTGTCAAACTGTCTCTCAGCGCCGAGAGAAGGAGGGAGAAAGGGAGAGAGGCGATCGAGACGATTTCAATTGAAACACATTGAAACTTGTCAGAAGACCGGGGATTAGGCAGGAAGGGGCGGTTTTCTGGCTGCAAGATGTCAAACAGCGTGGATTTGTTTTTACTGAAGGGAATAGCAGCACATCCTGAAGCTCGCGGGAACATGCACGCACGGATCTTGAACAAAGAGACAAGTTGAAGAAATGGGCCAGACACTTGCAAAACAACTGAACGTGTGTGTTTGTGATTCTGAAAAAGACACGCTTCTGGGTAAACAGACAGCAGCTTTTACTGATCGCACAAACGTGCTCTCCTTTGGTGGAAGAAAATCGAGATGCGAGAAGTAAAGGTGACTGAAATGAGGATACAGAGAAACACACAAGAGAACCCTCAAATCGGAAAGGTGTGCACATGCATGCTTGACACATAAAAGCCAGGACGTTGCAGCCAAAATGGCAAAAGAACGAGAGGTGGACAAGTTTGATGTGAGCCGCGGATGAATTCTTGAGGAACAGTATCTCAAAGTGGCCAAAAGTTTTCTTGGCTTCCGACGGTGTTGCAAGTTGGTGGAAGTGAGTGTGATGGCGTCTTGCAAGGCAGGTTTCAAAAAGGAGCGCTTCACATCTGGGCTGTCTGACCGTCACGGCGCGCAACCACCGAGACGCTTTTCGTCGCAGTGACCGTGATCAATCGATCGATCTGCCAAGTCGGTGGTCAGTTTGGAAATCAATCTGCGATGGAGGGGCTGCGCCATCTGCTGCACTCCATCCTGCTGCTCCTGCTGATGGTCCTCTGCTCGAGATCCTCACAAGACGAAGGTGAGTTGAAACTTTTTTTCTGTGTGACAAGTTTCAATGTTTGACCTCGTACATCTTTGCTCGTTGAACGTCTTTCCGAAACTGTCGAACTGAACTGGTGGTTGCAAGACATTTGTTTCCCTTCCTCAGTTGCGTTCATTTCAAAGTGAAGGAAGGGAGTTGTGTGATTATCAAAAGGAGTACAAAAAGTTCGTCTTTACAGCTCTCTGAGTGCACACTGGACACTCAGTTCACTTGAGAAATCTCCGTCCAAGTTTCTGCAGTGCCACTGATCTGTCGTCCCAAGTTTGAATTGCATGGAAACTCCTGCAGATAAGACACGTTATTTTTGTTCAGCTTGAGTCTTTGTGGTCGCCGTGTGTGATGAACCAGGGTGCAAGTTCAAGAAAATGCATCGCACGAAGTGACAGAGGCTGAAGGAGATGGGCAATGTGAGATTGCCCAACAGTGGATCTCTTGGATCCAGATCGGTCTCGTCTATTGTCATCCATCGAGCACCGTTGTGGATTCGTCACTCGTGCAGCGCAGGGCGTGGGCTCACCCGACGTGCCGATGTTGAAGCTGAACTCTTGTCTTTCCCTGTCGCGCGTCCAACCCGCGGTGTCAGATTGATGATCAAATATCCTTTCACATTTTCCCCTTTATTTTGAAACTCAGATGTTCTTTGCAAGGTTGACCGTTGGAGAACATTGTAGATTTACAGATTGTGCACCCAGTCTGCACGTCTGCTCTGGGCAGGGGTCATGTGTGCGGCATGGGGCCGGCACGGTGCCAATCGGACCGGTTATGTGAGGCGGGAGGCGAGCGTCCCGTGGGGAGCGATGTTAATCCCCGCTCAGCTGTCCGCTAATCACGCGCGACCGCGAGGATCCTGGGGAGGGTTCAGCGAAGGTGCTGAGAAGTACGAGAAGTTTTCTGGGAATTCAGTTTGATAAATAGCGAAACAATCGTGTGTAAAAGTGCAGAATTACCTTGTCAGTGCAATTGAGAAAGACGAAGATTTGCTCTGTTCCACCAGATGATACAAATTGCTCGGAGCTGCACAGAACTCAGTTTATCCCAGTGTGGTTATAGCATGTTGGCAATCACAGAAGTCCTGCCCCCTTCCCCTTCAATGTGGCCAGAATGGTTTCCTGCTTGGAGATCAAATTGGTTGCAGTGTCCAAGGTTTAATCCAGGGTGAGATTGGAGACATGTGCAGCGAAATTGTTTGTTTGTAGAGATTCTAGGTTCCATGGATGGGTTGATCCAGTTTGAGTTTGTGGAAGTAGCAAGGAGCTTTCGGAGAAAGTTCAGCGTGACCACCTTGCGCTGCAAACATTGTGCGTTGCAAAAACAGGGACGTAAACTTCAAAATCACTTGACCCCTGAGCTCCAACAGGAATTGGCTGATTGTACCAAGAACCCAAAGACAAAAGACACCGGTGAGAGAGTGAGGAAGAAATGTTTCGCTCGCATGACACCAAGACGACATTGTTTCTTGTAATTGCAGATTACTTGGTGGTTGAAGGGGACATCTACTTGCTGCAGTCTGATCTTGGCGTGTACAGACAGGTGACAGGGAGAACGGTGAGGCAGAATACAGATCAGGACTCACGGAGTTCCACAGGTCAAGCCGCTTCATTTCGCTCGAGAGGCCAGACGTGGGGAAGCAAACGTCACAGAAGAGTGCCTTCGAATCGTCAGTCAGTGATCAAGGATGCGTCTGAAAATGATCCAGAGAACATTGACTCTTTGGTGCCTGAATTGAGTTCACCAGCGCCTGAGCCACACAAGACATCACAGAGAACTTCCCGACAAGAGTCTGCACAAGGAACCATGGCAGTGGTGGAACAGGAACAAAAATCTAGGAGCCCCGTGGAGTTGGAGGAAGGATTCCTGCCTGTCACATCATACAGCGTTCTTCCGAAGGTTTGTGTGCCAACTGCTTTCGTGAATGGATCCCATTCTATTTCCTGTAAAACTACTGAAACCTGAGGTGCGTCCGAACCCGCACCCTGCGCAGGTTTGCTATTTTCTATTTTTTTAGGGTGGGGGGAGATATCTGGAATGTGCGTGTGTGTGTGTGTGTGTTGGGGGTGTTCATCTGAAGGAGTTTCCTTTTCGGTTGTGTTTGTTGTCCAACGACAGAGTGTTGGCCAAAACCTGAGATAAATCCAGATCGAAGGGCCTGGTCCTCAAGCCGCCATTTCCCAGTCTGTAAAATCTATTTTCAAACTCAGCAATGCCTTACATAAGAACGAGGAAAACAACTCATCTGAAAGAGATAAATTCTGACAACACGTCATCCCAGCAACGAGAGTTGTCACCTTGGAGACAGAAAAGCACTATGTGTTGTGACAAGGTGTTGTCAGGAAGAGACGTCTGTTGCTGGGGGAAACAAGGCCTTTCAACTTGTTTGGTCTCCGACGTGCGTTTTAAGTGCTGAAAGTTCTTAACTGATGCGAATTCAATTGAATGTGATCTTTCAAGGTTCTCGGCTTTCGACAAGAAAATGATCCCAGTCGCTTATGGTTTGGTTGATTCAACGTGTCAGCAGTGTGGCGATTTGGGTCCAACCACAGGTGAAGAGGAACGTTTGACTAAATTCTCGAGATTGAGGACCGCGTCCACTGTACCAACCTCCCTTCTCTGACACGACACTTTCCAGCAATAGCTTCGAGTCAAACATTGTCCAACAGAGACAACGTGCACTCCCTGTTCTCTGGCTCCTTCACAAATGGAAATGCGGCCTCAGTTCTTGGAATGTGAATCACGCTGCTTTGTCCACAGGTAATTGGGTGTCAAAACAGCCGTCTTTCAGCCTTGATTAAGTGAGAATTGAGCGCGCCACTTGTGGCTACGCTGTCAAACATACACACTTTTGACGCACATATCGAATCGTTTTCCGTCCTTGAATTTTGTGTACAGATGTTCTGAATAGTTTCTGTGGCGGTGTTCACAGCACAGAAACGCTTGTCCTTACTGTTGAAAGCATTTTGTGGGAAAATGTGACTGGACAGTTCTTGGCGCCTGACGGGACAAGTTGCGCTTTTCAGAGTGCGTGGATTGAGCCCCAGTCACTTGTCTCCCTCTCTGCTGTCACTCGCTCTGTCTCAAGACTTCCGCACAAATGCTCGACAAGGCGCTGTGAGAAAGCAAGTCTCTATCTTCACCGCCTTCTCAACGTCAGTTTCGTTTTGCCCTCAAACTTGAGCTTATGTCATGCTGCATGCTGAGGTACTTTCCTGGATGGATGTGAGCATGCAGTTTGGAGAACCATGTTTGACTGAGATTCGACAGTCTGCATTGACACTCCTTTCCATGCAAGCCTGCAGAAGACTTATTCTGAAGAATTCAAAGGTTTGCCTGTTTATCGGTCGTTCAGTCTGCTCGTTTCTCTTCGGATTCCTTGCTTTGTTTTCCCAAAATTTGTCAATCTCGTTGGCGGAATTTCCACCGCGGTGCTCGGGGCTCACATCGCTTCGCCCTTTCGGAAAAACCCTCGAAAAGTTTGCTCAGATACGAGTACCGGCAAACGTGGACTTGATGATGTTTTGGAAGTTACTAATTTGTGCGTGGACCACTTTGGTGCAAAACGATTCAGGAACACAAGTTGGACCAAGAGGGAAAATCTGTTCTGGTCCCCCTCCCCAATTTTGTGGACAACACGAGTAACTGGACTTCTCGTCGCGCTTGGAATGCTGCTGCGGCTGTTCAACGCTCACGTCCTGCTTCTGCATGTTCTCTTCACATGGCGTCCGTCCATTCTTTGCCACTTTCGGGCTTTTTGGTCCCAATGCTCATTTCACAGAACCGAAAAGGAACTTTTCCAGAGAACTATAATGCTATTTCCGGAACGCTTCCCATTGTGTGGACCAGGACAAAAGGGACTTGCGATTCTGGGCGCAACTGTAAACAAACACATAAAGCGCTCATCTCTAGATTAAATGAGGCTTTCCTTGTGGAAGGGAAAACCAGAGGGGTGGGACAAACTGGCAAGACAAAGAGACAGGGAGATGAAACAAAGAAATGTGTTGTCCGAAATTTGCACAGGGATCCTTCAGGGAAAACACGTTTCCCATATTTCAGAATCATGAAAGTCATGTTCAGGTCAGCCATTCTGTTTGCCTGCAGAATACGTTTTCTGTAAAGTTACAAATACAGAATGTTCATCTCATACAGACCCAGCAAAATAGACAGCACATGAGAATTCACGGCAGGCATTGAAAGCCGTGTGGGGACTTGGAAGTGTTGAGGCGTGGGCGGGTCAAAAGCGCCTTGTGGTTTCATCAAATTCAACACAAGGAGTGAATACAGGTCGAACAAACGTCCGTTCTGTTCGTGCGGCATCCATGGTAGACGGCTGAACGGACCTGGAATCAGTTTGAGGGGGAGGAATTGAAATGCTCAAGTTCCAGTTGTGAGTCGGACAAGCACGTATATACTGTAACCATGCTGCTTTTGATTGTGTAAGAAATGATTACTCTCTGTTTAGATTTTAATGATTTATTAAAATCAAACACTACAGAGTAACTTTACAGAAATAGATTCTGTA
>JAAUXT010130856.1_pt1 | contig 12501 bp, 13 predicted proteins | sample 7278171 | NCBI WGS metagenome assembly JAAUXT01 (sample SAMN14350112, study PRJNA611818) | marine sediment metagenome | isolation source: surface marine sediment (1.8m) | place: French Polynesia: Moorea | collected 2018-08
CCTCGGCGTGCCCGGGGCTGCGCGTGCGCGTGGGGGCCCTCCCGCCGTCGCGCCCCCGCCCGGGGGGGCGGGGGGGGGCGTGGGGGGGCGGGGGGGGGGCGGGGAGGTAGAAAGGGAAGGAGGGGTCTCATCAGTGGGCAGGGTTCATTCCAACAAAGCGACAATTGTAGGACATCAAAGCAACAGGTCAAACCTTGGGTGGAGGCACCATGAAGTGAACCCTCGATTTGCAGACGGAAGCCCCAGACTCAGAGCTGGACTCGTCTGCAACTGACCCAAACACCAAGTCACACCTGCCCCGGAAATGATCCCTGATGTCCTTGACATGAAGCTGGACAGTGGTGGCCTCTGTTGGGTAGGGAGTCCTACACAGATGGCAGCCAGCCAAGTCCAGTACCTGAAGCAACTTTTTTCTCTGGAAATGAGAATGAACCAGTGAAAATAACACAACTGTAATGCAAAATTGTGAAGCACAGATACATTCTGTCTTTGTGAGTGAGTTTCATGAGACATATCATTTTCATCTTGACGATCAAAGAATCATATCAAGTCACCTCAACCACCTTTGTGTCTTGCCATCTCCAATCTTCCCATTCTGGGAACCAAATGTCAGCATCAGTGCTGCTTATTTCAAGCCTGACCCAACACTCTTCAGGATTAAAATCCTGCTTTTCAATTGACACACTGTCTTTGCCAACCAATTCCATATTCAAATCCTTTTGGTCATCAATGATGTCCTGGAAAGAAAGCTGGTTGTTGTCAATGCAGGTCTCAACTTTAGATTGATCAGAGAGCAAACTGAAAACTGAAAGATTCGATGAATTAGGCCATTATTACTGGTTGATCAGATCTCTTACTTGTTTGAATTCTTTGATGCTGTACAAGTTGCAGCAGAGAAAGGCCTTGATATCTGTGGTTGTAATGGCTTCATCTACAAAGGCATTCAACCTGGCAAACAAAAACATGATAACTGCTGCTCTGCAAGTTGTCTTGTTGCAACTGCTACAAGTGAAGATGCTGAAGTCATTTGTGTGGATCCTGATGACATTTTGATCAATCTCAAATCCTGCATGTTTGACTGTGCCATGTTTGAGTGCCAAGGGCAGTTCAGTAACTTTGTTCAATTCTGTTGTGTGTCTTCTGACTCTTATTGAGCTCAACAACCTTTCATCCCTGATGCAGTGGGGGAGAGTTATGGTACACAAATGTTCTAGAACTCCTGTTGTGTTCACTTCAATCATTGGTGAAATGACACACTCATCAGCTGGGAAAAAAGTCATGAATTTGGTAAAGTCTGTGTGGTTTGTCATGCAAAATGTGCCAGGAGAGCCTTGTGGGATGGAGAGAGAGACATCAGAGTTTGGAGCCTGGAGAATTCTGGGTTCTCCCAGGGAAACTGTAAAGTGCAGCTTCTTGTAGCTCTTGTGAGTCACAGCTGGACATGAGCCCCATGATGGTTTTGACAATGACAGGGGAAAATTCCTCAATTTCTTGCAAGCATCTGAAAACAAAAGGTACACAGCTGGTGCCACAAGTTCACACTTCATTCTCTGTGAAAGCAAATTTTCGTTTTCTGATACCACTGATCCTGATGTCAGAACAACTTACTTGCAGCAAGTGATTTCAGGCTATGAACACAGGGAACTTGGCGTGTATGTTCATGTGTCTTCTTGTGGGGTGCAGCCTGTTGTGTGTGCCGGCGGCGTGGCTTTGTGTGGATCATGAGTGTTTTTGCTGCTTGGGACACAGTGATGAAAACCACAAGAACCGCCTGAATGACTGACAGGACTTCCAGCAAAACCAGCTCTGATGTGTGTCCATCGCTAGCGAGTCTCACAAACACAGCATGTGCTGTAACACTGACAATCTCTCTAATGCCTGCCCCAACTTCTGGCTTGGCAAGCACCATTGAGACTTCGGGTCCTGCAGACCTGATCAAGGACAGCCCTACAACTGTTGTAAAGATCCCAGCACCTTTCAGCGCAAGAGCAGTGAAGGCCACTTCAAACACCACTTTCCCTGTTGAGTACGTAGGAATCATTGCAAAGGATCCCACACCAGCCAGATAGATCAGGATGACAGGACCAAAATTTTCGTCTTCATTGCTGTTGACTGTCAGTGACATGGTGAGGGAAATGAATGCCTGTCCTACTGTAAGCGGAAACATCATGGCCAGTCCTGTGCATACAACTGCCATCAGAGTTGCAGCTTCTATTGGTATTTGCTTCACCACATTTTCAGCACCTTTGCTCAGTGTAGCATTCACTGCTATGAGAGACAAAACAGCAAGTACACCTGCCACGCTGACTCTTTCTCTGTTGCCAGACGTTTCATCAGTCCAAACAAAAGAATGAGGCCCAATTGTTGCTGGCACTGCGAAGACCACAGCATATGTCGTTACCATGACAACCGCTACCAAGGCTTTTGTACCAAAGACATTCATTCCTCTCTTCAAGATCACTTGAAATTGAGCCACAGTTACTCCTGCTGCCCAAACTGCAGAAACACTGCTCATATCCCAACTCCCCATTCCCGCCAAATAAAATGCAAATGCGAAGCAAATCCACACATACCCAACAATGTTTGTCACACCTGGTCCAAGAATTTGAGTCATTGCAACAACAAACACAACTCCAGCTCCCTTAACACCAACCCAGGCAGCAGAAAATGATGTTCCAAGCAAGGCCAAAGCCACTGCAACACAAACCAGTCCAAACAGTTCCTTTTCACTTGCTGTTGCTACTTTTTGCTTGATTTTCTTTCTCATGATGTGCAAATGACTGTATGTGGTCAACAAACAAACCACTACTGTCAAACTTGGAGCTAGAAACCCTGCCCTATTCACTACTTCAGCTGCCAAGGCAACTCCTGCCACTGCCAGTCCCACCATGATTCCAGCCTCACCAGGCTCTGCTTGCCAAGTGGGAGAGGGACCCTGACCCATCACTTCATGCCAAAATGACCTCACTGTAGAAACAACCCATGTATAATCCCAGCCACTTGGCAGATCAGGTGCCAGCATGACAATTACAACTGCAGCTCCTGCAACACTCACCAAGGCTCCCAAAAGGGCTGCTATGAGCATGACCAAGACAGCAGTGACAGTAACCAGTATGAATGATGTGGGGTCATTGACTATTCTTGTCCACGTTTTGTCAAAAATTATCAACAGTCTCTTTGGGGCACACACACACACCAATCCCACCAGACCTGCTACGAGTGGCGCACTGGCCACTTCTGCTGACAGAGAAAGTGCTGCCACTGCCATCCCTATCACCATGCCAACCTCAGTTCGCTCCTCTGAGAAAATAGCGTAAACCTTGCTCGTTTGATCTCGAATGAGGTTTTCATTCAAAAATGATGACAAGGAGCATATGTCCCAGGAATACTCCATGATGCTTGACAAACCGGGTGTGACCATGTGACTTGTTGCCATGACAACCACAAGCACAGCTCCCTCAACACTGACCAAGATCCCCAAAAGGGCTGATCCAACTGTAGCCAAGACAACTGTGACACTCACCAGCCTGAACAATGTTTTCCCACCTGCAGTGGCTCTAATCTTTTTCAGTTTGTGTCTCATGCTGTTGATGTTCAGATGCCCATACACAGATAAACCACCCACCATTACCACCAAGGCCCATTGCAACTTAACTCTGCTCACTACCTCAGCTGTGAGAGCAAATCCTGCCACTGTCAGACCCACCACTACCCCAGCTTCTGTTGGTTTTACCGAGAAACTGCTACGAACCTCACTGCTGGTATCCTGGCTTCCCAATTCATTCAAATATGATGTCAATGTCCAAATATCCAACGCCTTTTCTAACAATCGCGACAGATAAGGTGCCAGAAAAGGTGCGACCAGAAGAGACAATGGTACTGTAACTGCAGCCCCAGCTCCCTCAACACCTACCAGCTTCCCGAGCATAGCAACCCCCACCATCACCATGGTTACCTTACGGCTCATCATCAGGACCAGTTCTTTTTCACTTGATGTCTCTACTCCCTTTCTCAATTCGCCCCTGTAAAGGTAAGCAGCCAATCCACACGCCACCACCGCCAGCACCACAGTGGCCCCCGACGTGCGACTCGCCACCTCCGCCGCCAGAGCGACGCCCGCCACGGCCAGCCCGACGCTCGCCCCGGCGCCCATCGGAGCCACGGTGGGAGCCTGTAACAGAGACGTATCCATGCGGCTGTGGGGGGAGAGCAAGGACTCATTGAACATGGGTAAATGACTGCCTCCCCACCCATCCACAGTTGTCATTAGAGCAAAAGAGAATATGCGCCTTTGCGCGAGGGCTTTGAGGGCTGCCCACGCGAACAGTGACCTACTCTGCGACGTCATTTTTTCACGTTCAAATTTCAAAATGAGAAGAGCCCCCGCCCAGGGTTTGAGGCACTGCGATTGGACCCCCGGCAGGGTCAGGAACCGCACTGTGCGACCAGAACAAGGAAGCGATCCGATCAAGCTTGGGTGATTTGGATTCCGTTGCTCTGCTTAGAAACAATGCTCTTGTTGACAGGCAGATCGCCTTGGGTCCATTGTGGTACTCAAACTGTGTTCTTTTTGCGCGTCAACCCATCCTGATACAACAGATCGCTTTATTGAACGCCGCTTTTACGCATGGACAACCACGTGAGCGCGACTCAAACCACGTGACCTGTACTTCCGGTTCCTCGTCCTCGCTCTGAGCGTCGTCGTCGTCGTCTCTCCGCTCCTGCCCCTTCGCTACGAGCTCCAACAGACCTTCCATCCTTTCCGCTGACGATCCGGTACGTTACGTTACGCTGAGTTTACGCTGAGAAACGAATGCCAAAATTTCGGTGAGATGGTTGGGTGTGTTTGAACATACGACGAACAAACAAATGTTTGAATGGTGGAGAATCCGGTGCTGAACTGCGCACGAGAGGCACACTTTAGATTGTGAAGTGTAATAAGAGTTTCAACTTCAACCTGAAGCACTGATAACAGGTATTGAGGTGTTCCCACACGCGGGTGGATCCAGGGCTCGTGCAGGTTGAATTTGTTGGAATTTTTGGTATAAAATTAGCCTGGACAGCGAGTTTTGTGCCACCTTCGTGCACAACCTTTGGTTCGTCTCTGTGACCTCAGATTGCAAAACGCGTGATGCACACATGTGTACACCTCACACATATGTGACACACAGGCCAACAAAGCAACATTGCGCTTGCTGTTGGTGGCATGCACAACACCCTGTCCACACACATGATGCACTCACACACATGATGCACTCACACAGATGATTCACTCACACACATGATGCACTCATGCACACGATGCACTCACACACATGATACACTCACACACATGAAGCACTCACACATATGATGCATTCACTCACATGATGCACTCACACACATTATGCACTCACACACATTATGCACTCACACACATGATGCACACACATGATGCACACACTTGTTCACACATGCACGCACAATCGCACATCACGTGTTATTACAGGTGACATGCACGCACACATAGCATGCAGCATGCACACATGCCCATACGAATATCCACACACACACGCACGCATACTTCCATGCACATCACTCGTGATTCACACGTGCGTCCAACATCTTGATATCAAACTCTCAAGGAGCATCACTTCAAAGCAGAACAAAACAATATTCTTGATTTATATATCTTGTTTACCACGAGAACCATCGTAAAACTTTATTGAATTCCTGTGTTGTGGCACACAGAGGGCGAGCTCCTTCTCAACAAGGCTGGTCGACCTGTGTGCTGTGCTCACGTGTACACAGGTGTATGTCCTTTGACAATGCAGTTCCCACGTGTTTCAGTCCAGGCTGTTTCACGTTTCCTTCCCACCCCCTCAAAAAACAGCTCCACGGAGCTCGCGGGGATTTGAGAATAGCTGCATGACGAGCCCGCGAGAAACTCTCGAGCCTTCTCCTCCATAACAAACGACACATCCAAATGCACCGAAATTTACTGACATGAAAAATTTTGAATTTTACCTCATTCAACAAATTAATCCAACTTTATCAATACTCACAGGTTGATCCAAGTGTCTCCCCAAAAGAATGAAAAGGCCACTGCAAAAGAAGCTCCATGAAAAGATGGATAAGAGCACCAGATAGCTGTCAAAAATAAACAGTACAAAATCCCATCATTCATTGCACAGTTCTATTTTGCTTGAAATTGAATACTTGAAATTGTTTGGGATTTTTGTAAGCTTTCGCATGATGTAAAATACGTTGCAAACTTTTCTGTCCTGAGAAAGTTGTACTTAGAAAATAAAATTCTTTTGATCAAAGACAATGTAAACTCCCCAATTTCCAGACCCCTGAAACTTTTTGACATCTTGCACCCCAAAAGTAGGCCATGACATATTCCTCTCTCACACAACAGCCTCAACCCAAAGATGCAAACAAAAACCCAAAAGACTCAAATTGGAAGCTCATCCTGACCAAAACAAAAGAACCCAAAAGACCCAAATTTACACCTCATCTTGACAAAGAAAGTGTTGTCCACCTGTTTCTCACTGATGACGCAAAAAGTGTTTTGTTCCAGCTGGTCATCATTCCAGTCACTCACAATGAGCGACCTCGAACAATTGACCAACCTCCTCGAATTACCTGAAGAGCTATTGACACACACTTCACACGAACTGGTACATTATTGTCCCATTCACACAAACTTATTCATTTGGAGAAACAAGACCAGCAGTAGCAACCCAGATGCAGTGCGTCTTTGGCTGAACCTTGCTGCAAGAGCTCAGGGATTCAGTCTGAATGTACCAGAAGAAACTGAAATAAATATCCTTCACGGAAAAGAAGATTGTCTTTTGCTTGGTGCAAAACATTGGCAGGTGAGTCAATTATTCAGGTCACCAGGGTGTGTGTGCCTGTACAGTGAAAATGTACCTTTACATTTTCCCCTCGGGCTCTAAGTTGTGAACCCAATTGAATTTTTTGGTGGAACTCAAGGTTCTGGGAAGGGATGGGCTTTCCCAACATTCATCTCAGTCAGAAAATCTGTACAGGTTTGCAGCAATGGACGGGTCGAGTATAGTCGGCCCCCTCTTCAACAGTTGGGAGTTTTAGCTCTGTGTTCCATCCGGCAAAAATAGCGAGTTCAAGTTTGTCATTTAAAATTGAAAACATCAATGTGAATATTGTGAACAAAAAAAGTTTTGCATACCTCAACTTTTCAACATTTTGGAAGTACTTCTACATTTTTTTAAAGTATTGTTGAATAAAATTGACCAAAAACTAGGGTTTCTCCAGCAGAATCTTTCTATGTAAGGGTGTCTAAAAATGATGCGATGTTGATGTTTTCAATTCCAAATGTTGAACTTAACTCGCTATTGTACACTCAACATGTCGGGATTCATGATTCACCATTTATTCCTAGATTCTGTTTCTGTCAAACTGCACAAATGCACACACTGGTGTATCTTCCCCTGCAGTGTGAATCCTACAACCTGCGGAACTCCTCAACATCTCTGGCTTCAAACAACTTCCTCATAACTTCCACCCAGTCTTTTGAGTTCTGTTGGTTCGCGGTGCTTTCGTTTGTTTGTGGTTTTCCAGGTTTGTGTTACTCTCCGTGTTCAAGCACTTGTGACACAACACTGGAATATCCAGCCTCCAGCAAGGCTTTCTTCAGCACCTGGTATGCCTCTTCAGCAGTGGCCACTGTGGCTCTCCATTCCTCCACCACATCCAGGGCAGCTTCCTGGGGGTTGCTCACACTGCTCAGTATCGCCTTGGTCTTGTGAGGTGAGACTCCCAGAGAAGAGCCCAGCTTTCTGATGCTGAATTTGCTGGTGAAATGTTCAGCAACTTTGATCATGTGGAGAAGGGTCAAGGATTTCTGCAATTTGAAAGGCTACACATTAACAGCAGAGAAAAGTGAAGACAGCATGTGGAGCAAATGATTACTCCCTGAATTGTTGCGCTGACGTGTTGTGCATTGGAAGGCTGGCCTGTCTCAGCCCTTCCAATGCACAACACCCATTGAGATAGGGGATGTGAAGCAACGAAGTCAAATTGGTCCCATTGTCCCTGGAATCCCACAGAATCCAGCCAAAGGAATTGAGTCTTGTTTGCGTGTGTGTGTGTGCATGTGTGTGTGTGCATGTGTGTGTGCACATCAAGGTGTGTCCTCCAAGACACGATCGATCAATGAGCAGCAGAGGCTGATCAGAGGGTCACTCAAGCCACTTGTGCCTTGCAAGCCTGAAAGAGCAACCGTTCAAGTCAAATTCTACAGCAGACGTCAGGAAATGAATTGCATATGGCCTGACATACTTGTGCTGGTGCTTCATGGGACTCTGTGTCTGTCTCAGATTCTGAGCCATCCCCCACAGGTCTGGCATTCTGGGAAAAAAAACAACAAAGTTAAGCATTGTGTCTGTGCTCAGTTCGTCTGGAGGCACAACTCCTTGTTGACACAGGGGCATACAAGACAAATAAAAGAGGGGCTATTCTCAGTCCTCAATCAACTGAAAAGCAAAATTCTTCACACTCAAGGTTTTTCAACAGTTGCAGGAACTGGTCATTTCAGAAGAAGGTGACACTGAGTGACAAGCAGCTGAAAACTGACCTTTTGATTCTCAGAAGTCACAGTGAAGGTGACACTGGCCTTGGCAACAGAGGTCAAGGTCGTTTCCAGACTCTCTTCACCACTGTCATCATCAATGGAGAACTGTGGCTGCGCAGGAATCTGAACTACAACCAGGAATCGCCCTCTGAAGAAGTTCTGCAGACCCTGTGCTGCGGCATGTACTGACAATGCTGCCATTGGGTAGGCATTGGCCTTGCACACGTGGTCACAGTTGAATTTGAGCACCCTGGGCAGACGTAGCCTTTCCTGCAAAGAGATACTGACAAAGGTCTTTTTCAAAAAGCTCTGACAACTTCAAGTTGTGCAGAAAATCTATCTCTGGATGATGTGCCTTGAATCAAGTTGAGTTCATGTGAGGATACATACGATTTTGGATGTACAAGGACACTGTGCCACTTCAGAAGAGAACAACATAATTGTACATGGAAAAGTGGCACACCCACTGTGGTTTGCTGCAGTGCTTTCTGGTGGTGTACAAATTTATTTGAGGCAGGAAATTTTAGAGTTGCTGCCAAGATCTTGCCAAGCATTTGGGCAACACAAGAAGAGACCACAAGAAAAGAATAGAATCTACATGGAATGGGAAGAACAAATGTCATTGCTCACCAGCATGAAGGCTTTACCATCCCAGTCCCAGGCCTCTTCCTCTGCATAATGCTCATGTGAGGGCCTCCAGTAACCATCAGGGAACAGCTTCAAGGTGATGTAGGCCTTCTGAACATCCAGTGAATCTGTGTCAATTGATACTGAGCCCTGTTCCACCAAGGAATAACCAAAACCTTCCTCTCTGCTTTTCAACTCCTGCAACAGAGTGCACAATCTATTGTGAAAGCTTTGGAATCTTGGGATGAGATGAAAACCCACTCAAGCAGGATGATTGTCATTGGTGTGCCAGATGTTTTGAACGTTCAGATCTCACAGGACAAACCGGTATATCATGGAGATTTGGGTACAAAAACACCGCGCAATGCACTGAGCTATCAAGAAGAAGAATGTTCATTCCACAAACAAAACCCTGTGTTGGAGTTTCAAGAATTTAGATTGGAAACTTACATGCATGACATCATTGATCTTGTAGAGCTCACTGAGGAGAAAGGCCTTCACATCCACTGTGGTGAGCCCTTCGTCTGGGAAAGGATTCAGCTTGCCAAAGATGGAAACTAGAATTTCTGCATCACAACTGTGCTCTCCACTTGTACAAACGAAAACGCTGAACTGGGTCGTCTTGAATCTCAGAAACAAGTCACCAACTTCACATGTCCCTGCGAGATTTGTGCCTGAAGCCTCTTGCAAACCGAAGCGTCGAATATTCAGTGACTTTGCCAGTACTTTTGCACTTCGACAATGAGGCACATTGATGATGTAAACAACATTTGGTGTGTTCTGGAGGTTGCCCTCTCCACTCCTCACAGACACAACTTCCACAACTGGTGCCACAATGCACTCATCTTCAGGAATGGAGGACAGAAAATTTGTGATATCTGTGTGAACTGTCATGATATAGACTCCAGGTACACCTTGTGGGATTGAAAGTGAGACATCAGAGTCTGGAGGCTGGAGAACTCTGGGTTCTCCCAGAGAGACAGTGCAGAACAGTCTCTTGTGGTTCTTGTGGGTCACAGCTGGACATGACTCCAATGAAGTTGATGCCACCTTCACAGATACACCACTGTGGTGTCTGTGACAAACCTCTGGGAAAAGAGACAAGCAACACACCAAGATTATGTGCAAGAAAATGATTTATAATTGTGAATTTTTGGCAAACTTGTGATGACAAAATATGACATTTTAGACTGTTGCACAAATTGGCTGACATCTTAGAAAGTACAAATTTGACAAAGGATGTTTTTGATGAAAAAAATATATCAGGATTTTGGGAAAGTGTTTGGAAAGGACATAAAGCAATGATTTAGGTTGGCTAACACTAAGTGTGTGATTGGGTACAGGCATATTGACTTCATATTTTTTGGGTTTGGGCATTTTTTATCATGGTGACTGACTGGAATGCTTCGTGGCAAAAATTCATGGGGACCAGAAAGCATAGAAAACGAAATGCACAAAGGTCAACTTCAAATTCCTTAAATTACCGAGAGCTCCATGCAGATATTTTTAAAACCTCAGTGAGGATCTCAATGACACTGACCTGCAGCAAGAGAACTCAGAGATGGTGGACCTCGTCTGCTGGAAGTTTGCATTGCTGTTGTGATGATGGTTGATGCCTCAAGAACTGCGCGAATAGCTGTCAATCTGGCCAGTAACTCCAGCTCCATTGTTCGTTCTTGTGTAAAATACACCAAAATTATGAGGTCAGTGACCTCATGAATTGCATTACAAAAGCTTCCAATGGCAAAAAAGAACCAATGAGCAGACATGGTCCCATAAGACTTTTCAATGGCCAGTCCTATTGCCCTGATGGCTATTCCTGACATGAATATAGCTATGGCTGTGATCACTATTCCAGATATTGTCTCTTCTGCCACCCCAACAAAAGCAAACAATGGTGCTGAGATTTGTGCAATGATAATTAAGGTAATATAGCCATTTACTCCTGAATGGCAGGCCATATTTGTCAGGAACCATGCAAAAAGAGTCAAACCAATTGTAAGTGGGACAGAGAGTATGGTGATCACTACAAGAGTTCCACATGCCACTGCCATCGGTGCAGCCACTTTCACTCCTGCCATTGAAATAGTTTCTGCCAGCCTTGTTGTATCTGGCCATTTTGCTTTTGCCACTGCTGCTACAAGAGTGAAACTTATTGCAGCCCCAACATTTTGTTTCCAAGGTGTGGTGTCTTGTGCATCATATGGCAACAACAGTTCAACAGATGCTACTGAAACTCCAGCTGCAATCAACACCACAGATGTCATCAAAGCCCCAGTTGTCATTTTCTTCATCATCAAGAAGCCTGAAGTGTTTCCTATGAGAAAGGCAACATTCCAGACATTGAGTCCAGCCCAGAATATTGCCACCACTGCTCCTATTTCATCAAAGCTGACAAAGCCAATCATGTAGGCAAATGCAGATATGCCTGGTGCTATGGAAAACAGTAACCACCCTCCAACCAGAGGTGTCAGTGCAATGTTGACCACACACAGAGCCCCTGGCACCCCTGCAATGACTCCCACCAGACCCAGTCCAGCAACAGACCCTGCAGTCATTGAACACTCTGGTGTGTACTCTCTGACTGACATATTGCGGAAAAGAAAAGGAAAATATCCGGGCCATTCAGCATGGAGATCTGCCTCTTCTTTTTGGACCGCCCTCACAAAGTGTCTCTCGATCTCTAGCCCCCACAGCTGCACCCCGAGCCCCGCCCCCAGCACGGCCCACAACACACCCACGTGACTCGTGACCTCTGCGAACAGAGCGATGCCTGCCACTGCAAGCCCCAGGGTCATTCCAGCCTCCGTCGGATCCCAGAAGATTGACTGAAGAGACACCTGCAAATAGGAGTTTGTGCACATGTATTTGGGGCTTTTTCACATTGGGTGACGTGCGGTGGTTTTTAGGTGATTTGAGATGGGCTGCACGATTTGAGCCAAATCGGTGCCAGCCAAATAAAAGCACCTATAGGCAGCGTCTTCCAAAAGTATGTCAGCTAGCAGCAGTTTCATGGTCAAGGTGAGAATTGATTTAGGACCTTTTGGGCTCTTTTGGTTCATTTTGGGTTGGGGATAATGCCCGAGGAAGGAATTTGTCAAATTTGAATTTTTAGGTTTCTGAGGTCAAAAAGGTCAAATTTGGAAGTGTAGGGAAAATGGGGTGTGGATGTAGAAATGTCTCCATATCTCAGAAGGCACAAATATTTGGTGAAAGAAGTATATTGATGAAATGTAGTATATTATATGGGGGTTTGAGTGGTAGCATTCAATTTTTGA
>JAAUXT010137181.1_pt1 | contig 12500 bp, 15 predicted proteins | sample 7278171 | NCBI WGS metagenome assembly JAAUXT01 (sample SAMN14350112, study PRJNA611818) | marine sediment metagenome | isolation source: surface marine sediment (1.8m) | place: French Polynesia: Moorea | collected 2018-08
AATAAAGAGATTCGGACAATGTAAGGCGACTCGGCATAATAAGGAAACCATATCGAACACACCCGTGGGTGTCGTTCGATGATGCGAAAAATTTAGAGCATCACGTCTACAAATCTACGTTCACACCAAATGTTGCACAAGTTCCTCATTATCGCTCATACCTCGTCAACGTCTTGGCCTTGCTTCTTCGGAGCCTTCAGCGGCTTCTTCTTTCCACCTGAAAATGAGTTTCCACATTCTCTTAGAACCGAAAATGTACTGCTTCATTGAGAATTCCGATTTTAAGCTTGACAAAATCACAAAAATATTACCTTGTCTTCCGGACATGTTTACGTTCCCTTTCACGTCGTTCGTCGCGGGAAAATCAAATGTGGATTTCGCATAACACTGCGGTGGGAAAATCCTTTGAAAAAAACTATTTTGCTTTATTTCTTGCTGTCAAAAGTTTGCCTCCTTTTCACATAACATCTTTCGCAGCTTAGGAATATTTCAGACAAAATTGTTAGTGCACCGCTTGGTTTTTAGACATTGTGCACTTGTTTGACAAGAACTACCGCAGTTCTGATTGGGAACGCGGCTTTGGTGACAACTGTCACAGACGAAGCTTCCAGTACATTTTATGTGAGTTGTGCTCCGTTTGACGCCCGTGAAAGACGTTTGGTGAGCAGAAAAGGAAACCTCACCACCGGTTTCGTGTGGATGAGCACAGACAGGCAAAACGCCGTGAGAAGGCAACAGAATCCTCAATCAAGACCTGTCGGATCATGCCGTCCATAACTGGCAAAAAATGTGTTCCACCTTCTGAAACTGCCGCTGCAAGCACAATCTTGATCGAGAACAATCTTGATCGAGACCCAGTCAAGAGAAAAGACTTCGTCTTTGAACTGACGTCGTGACGTTGATATATTTGGACTGACAGTCCGCTGAATGAAACGCAACGTCAACAAGCATCTTCTTCGAGACTGGCGATCAGGGAACTGAATCAGCATGTTCAAGAAGGAATTTCAGGTTGGTGAAGTTTGCGTTTCGCGTCACCTTTCACCTTCTTGTTCCCCATCAACAACCCTACAATCGCTTGGCGTTTGACACCCGGACAGACAGATCTTGCTCGGGGCGTCTGTCAAATCAAACAAACGAACCTTCCTCACAGGATGATTTCAATTGAGCTGTGTGTGTCTCTTTCAGGGCGGCCCGTTTGTAGAGGTGTTCAGCGCACAGGGCAAGGACCCGACGGCGCAGTGGAGACTCACCGGCGCCAGCAACATCAGGAAGGTGTGTGCGCCCGACGCCGTGCATTGATCAGTGTATTCCATGTCACTGAGCATGGACACTGGCTGAATTGCACGTGAACTCGAGGCAGAAAACAGAAGGGGGAAAGTCTTTGCATTTTCGTGCCTTTTTGTGGTGTTGTGAAGTCTGCCTCATCAAGAGAGTTTCGCTCGACCAAAAATGACTGAAGCAAACCGCGGTGATAATTCAAACAGATGACACAGACTGCAGCCTTGACATCATTGTTTTGAGTTGCCTGACAGCTGCCGGTTTCTTTGCAGGAGTTTGATCGCAGCGTGAAGAGTTTTGTCTTCGTTATTGATGGGGCTGTTGCCTCCACGAAAATGCAGTTGCCCAAAGACTCCAAAACTTCGTGTAAGTTTCGTCCTTCCAAAACTTTGTCTTGCAAAACTTGCCTTCTTCTTTCCATGTGAAGACAAAGAATACCTTTGCAGCATCTTGTATTGACCACACTAGAAACGGTGTGTGTTTTCAGTGGCACTCACACAGAGGTTCCTGGTGCTGCAGCTGTTTATCCCGAGAGGTCAAGACGTCTCTGTTGACTTGGGGTTGGTTTGTCTCCCGTTATTTGTCGTAAGTTTGCGACCTGTCAATCCGTTGCATTCTGTTCCTCGATTCGGTGGTTCAAGGGTCTATACATTTCAGGGTCCATGATTCGAAGCACTGCAAGAGAAGATTGTTGTTTTCAACTGCCCACAAGGAAACTCAGACAACTCCATTGCACAGCAAAATTCCTCTCAATTTTGTCAAAAGAGACATGGTAAGTGTGAGAAACCACAAGAGGAAAAAATATCCGTCACGGAAAATTGGGCACGAAGAAGTTTCACAGCATCACGGCTCAGAAAGTTGCCTTGAAGTCTTTGACTTTCGTCAATGTCTCACCCTTGAGACACCTCCAGACACACGCTGACCCAACGACGGCTTCCTTCGTGTTCTTCGCAGTGGTCCAACCTCGTGTTGGATCTGGCGTCCCTCGTCAGCGACACGTGGCGGGGACAGAGCTACGCGTCGCTCGAGTCCATCTGTCTCTCCGCCAGTTGTCGCCTGCGTCGCGTTTTCACGATGCGCGCGCAGCCGCCGGACACCAGCGACGACGGAGGTGCGCATGTCCGGTTCTGAATGGCCGCAGCAGAAAACTTTGTGTCGTGTCGCGTGTTTCATCATCGTTGCCACACTGTTGAGTTGCACGCACTCCTTTTCATCAGAGGATAAAATATGAACGACTTTCTGTCAGCTGGTCCCGACCGCAAGGCTCTGCAGTCAAAAAACGCAGCTTTTGATGCGTCCGATTGAAATGTTGCAGAGTTGTTGGGGTTGACGGAGACGAACGGCGCCGAGGTGGAGTCCATCCCGAAGCAGTGTCAGCTGGCGCCCGACGTTCCTCAGCTCACCCAGGTCAGTGCTGCATCCTCGTCACACAACACCAAAGGCTGTGCAGTTGTTGTCATTTCATTGGTAAAGATGTATGCCAGCGCGACTTCTAAATTTGGGAACCACAACAAGCCCCTTTTGGTGTGAAGAGCCAACGACAAAATCGAATGTTTTTTTCTTGCACGCGCCAGTTTGCTGAAGAGCAGAGTCGCGGAGACCAGCTGTTTCTGTTTGGGCGGGGAAAGGGGCAGATCTAGGTTTCAAGAAATTTTGATTGTCAATGTTGTTCCAGACTGCACACCTCACTGTGTACAAAATAATACGCTTCAAAGATGAGTGAGCGGGATACGTATGCTCGAGCGTTGTTGCAATGTCCAAAACAAACAGCTTCAAAGACGCGGCAACATTCGTGACTGACGGCGGTCACAGCAATCGCGTTTTTCGCGACTGCATCATTCCTGCACAAATTTTGTGCGATTTCTGCTCAGGTGGTGACTGTGAAGAAGATTCTACATCACGAAGGCAAAGGCCCGCTGGCAGAGTCGACGGGAAAGCCGCCAACAAGTTCATCGTCTGAAGGTGAAGGAGCGAGAAACTTTTTTCTTGTGTGTGTGTGTGTGTGTGTGTGTGTGTGTGTGTGTGTGTGTGTGTGTCGGGTGGGGGGACGAGATTCCAGCTGTTTTGGCAGAATGTGATTGGTCATTAAGATCTGGTGCCTTGGTGATAGAATCACGGTTGAACCTTGTCTTTGCGCAGACCTAAACTCGAGCGGAGGAAGGAAAGGCACTGCTGATGCGTACCACATCGCCTTCGGCACCAAGATTGTGGGACAACCCAAGGTCTCGAAAGAGGTTCGTGTGCGTTTCTGCTTGTATGCGCAGGTTCTGGTGTATTTTATTGTTGAAGGTAGCCACGCAAAATAGATCTAACGAAGTTCGTGCCACATGAAACTTTGCCCTTTGAACTGGTGGAATTGTCCTCATCACCTGCTGCACAAAATTGTAAACTCTCTTACACTTTGTCTCCTCAGGTATCCTCAAGCAAAGGAAAATCGGAGCACAGCCGGACGAGACCAAGCAAAGGTTTGTCTGCGAACATTTGTAGGGCAATGCTTTTGTGTTTTGGGGTGTGCGTTGCACATGTAGTGCGTTTTGGTGGGTTTGTTGAATTGCCTACGTGTTGCCTGAGCAGAAGCGTCGCTTGGCGGAGCGCGGACGCAGGGCGGGGCTCGGGTCCGTAGCGCCGAGGCGCGCGTTGCCACGGCGACGGCGCTGCGTCACGACGCCGACAAGGACGCCGTCGATGTCGCCGTCGACAAAGGTACGAGTTGGTGACGATGCGGGATCATTTATGAACATGTAGGTCAACGGGTAACGTGAAATGAATGCCACCTTTCAAACACGCTTGCAAGTCCGTCTGCCTTGATTGTGTCTTTGGTTCAAGATGTGGATCGCTTGGCGCGTGATTCGTCTTCAGTACTTGTTTGCGCTGGACACTGAGATGCTGAGTGGACAACACAAAATGAACGTTGCAGACAACAACTTTCGTCCTTGCGTCTTGTGAACTGAACGTGTGTTTCCAGAGTCTCTGCGCGGCAGTAAGACGTGGACGGACGGCGCGGACGTGGCGACCGGCGGCGGAGACGGCGTCGTCCCGTTCGTGCGGCCGCACCCTCCCCGCAGCGCGGGCCGCGCCCCCGGGGACGCCGCCGCCGCTGCCCGGCCGCGCCGCAAACCGCGCGTCAAGAGCGCCGGCAAAGAGCGCACCCTGCACGCGGGCTCTACGGGTACGTGTGCTGTGACGAAAGTCAACTGGATGCAGGTCCCACATCGTTGAATTGAGACTGTCTGTGGCTTTCTTTCTTCCGTGACAGCCACAAATAACACACATCTCACTTTTCTGTGCAGCTGTGTTCGGTTTCCACCCCGAGAACAGTGTGTGACCGAAGCACCCGAACCTGGCTGTGTAAACATTCCAGTTGGATTGAACATCGGTTATCAATGGATGTTTTGCGTTCGCTCTCTTTTCACATGTTCTCCTTCCTTTGTTGAAAAATTCATCAGAAAAGTGGAACGTGGCTCAGCCTCACGAGATCTCCGCAGCGCTGGTCATTTTGTTCACTGTCAGATGACAGAGTCGTTCGAAGTCAACCGTCGAGCCGTCACAACAGCGTGAGCGACTCGGGCTCCGGCGGAGCGGCGCTGGTTCCGGCCCCGGCGCACCGCGCGGAGACGCGTCGTGACGCAGCGCCGACGGTGGCGCCCCCTCGTATCGTGGCGAGCGACGCCGAGGTGGCGGACATCCTGACGGCGATGCAGCAGAGCGTGCGGCGGTCGTGGCAGAAAACGGACGGATCCGAATCAGGTCAGAAACTGCGGAATTGAACCGTGTGTGGCGGGGTGGGGGGCAAAACAAAGAGCGTGCAACACAAGTGCCATTTGAAATTAGAGCTGGGAAGATTTCTTTGGCAATCAGAGTGAACACGAAATCTGTTCTTCGGACAAGCGAAACATCGGAAGTTGTTTTCTTCACAGTGGTCTTGGTGCGTGAAAGTAGTTTTTGCTCTTTTGATCCCAACGAAACTTGCTGAAAATACGCCATTTTCGAGTCCCACACACATACAGATGGCAGACGTGTGTGCACCGATGTGTGTGTGTGTGTGTGTGTGTGTGTGTGTGTGTGTGTGTGCGTGCGTGCGTGCGCGTGCGCGCGCGCACACATGTGTAATTTTATCCTCTCACAGATGGCGCCTCCCCGCTTCCCGCGTCTGGCGGCGCCGACGCGGACGAGTCCATCTCGGACGTGATTGACGCGCTGCGCGGCACGGTGTTGTCCTCCGGCGGCAAGTCGTCGTCCGCCGCGCCGCGCGAGTACGAGGACTCGGAGGAGTAAGTGCGGGGCTGGGGCCGGTGAGGTGGGGTGGGGGCTTTATGTTCATGGTCTGTGAAACCGCACGTTGAGCTCCAACTTTGCGAGCGGGGGGGGGGGGGGGCTTCAAGAAAGAGGCTTTGTGGTCAACTTGCAAAGAACTCTTTTGGCGCATGTCCTCTGCTGTGCCAAAAAGCAAGAAGCAATTCCATGTTGACGCCGAAGCGCAAACCTGTGGTGCTATACCTGAAATTGGTTGTGTTTTTCGCCGTGGCATAACTCGAATGTGTTTCACACTTAAGTGAGGATGACGTGGAGCTGATCGAGGACCGGGTCTATCTGTTCAGCTCTCCGCCCAAGTCCGCACCGCGCCACATGACCAACAACTACATGAGCAGCAGCATCACAGGCCCGCCTCAGCACAGACAGGTCAGGCTGCAGCAGTTCAGCTGTGCGCAGGGTCCCATGAAGGAGGATCGCCATTGCCTGGTGCACTGCAAATCCTTCTCGCGTGAAATTCCTGGACTGACGTTGTGTAATATTTCTTGACTGTTGTCGTCATGCCACGTCTCCTTCCCTGCTTCAGTCGTACGCGGGTGGAAGGTGCAAAAGCCTATGTTTCTGGTACCAAGCTTCCGTTGACACAACTGACACCCACAAGACGCACGCCCTATTCTGACATTCGTTCTCAGTGCAAAAAGGTGCGACAAAAACACGAGTGAACACTGTGCCTTTGTTTTCAGCAGAGGAAGGCGAAACCAGAGACGAAGCCTCCGCCCGAACCGGCACCGGACAAGGCGTCGGGCAACCGGACTTCGGACTACGACTCATCCGGGTCACACCTTACGTCGTCGCAGCGCGACTTCTGGTGGGACCCGCGGGAGAGCTGCGACACGGAGAGCGCGCCCGTGGCGCCAGCTGGTGGAGCCATGCCTCGCCCCACCCACACCGCTGGACCCGCCACCAGCCGAGCAGCTGACGACGCTATAGTTCGAGAGAGCAGCAGGTGAAGCCACACACCATCACGACCCGATCCAGAACACGTACACAACCAACACATGACTGCTTTTTGCCACACAGGAAGTGCCCAAATACTGAAAAATGCTTTCAGGTACCCGTACCCGCACGCTGTTGGAGACGGTGGCCCGGTCCCGGCGGGGTACTCGGGGCCGCTGCCGGGCGGGGGCGCCACTGCGCCGGAGACGCGGGACGGCGTCGGGAGGCAGCCGCGCGCAGGCGCGGGACACACCCCGGGCTCGAGTCAGACGCGGCAGTCCATCAGCAGGAAATCCCTCAGGGAAATCCCTCCGAACGACATCCGCCTCTCACAGGTACAGCTGTCAGCTAATATGCGTTTCAGAATCCTATTCCCACGGATTATGCTGTCAGAGTCAAACATCAAAAGACACCGATGAACAGCAGAGCCATTTGATAAAACGAGAAGCCCCACAAATCCTTTTGGCTGTTGAGACATCGTGAGATCTTGACAGAGGCTGACTGACGTAATGTAATTCTGAGCAGTGCCTCCAACTGTTCGTCGCGTTTTAAGAAACGAGAAGCCATGCGAATGTTTGTGTAAAAAAGGGATTTTCCAGACGTAAATATCACCAAATGCCAGATTCCAAAACATCACAGATCATGTGAAAACTTTCAAAAGCACAGAGACTTCTGCGCTTTTTGCAGACGCAGAAACCGTACAACGTGGCTAATTACCAGATGGAGGACTTGTCTGAGTCTTTCGAGACCAAGATGCTACAGGAGCTGAAGCAGCAGGCAATGCAGGTGCAAAGAGTTCGATTTCTCTGCTAAACTGCGTCATTGGGAACGGTTTTTAGGTGCCAATTTTGCGTTTTTGGTTCCGTTTTGAGAAGCAAAGATCAATGTCAGGCGGGCTGAGATGCTCGGGTGGTGCTCGTAGTTCAAGCTTTTCTCGTAAGTTCAGAACGGTCGTTCTCTGACGAGACCCATCCACTCCACCCGCAAGTTATGCTGACACGGCGTCTCGCAGGGGAGTGTGGAGGGCGACGAGGACGCGGCGCCGCGACGGCGTTCTCGCTCGACGGCGCCGCAGCAGCAGCGCCACCGCGACCAGCGCCTCCACTACACCGACTCGGGCAGCGACGGCGAGGGCGACGCCTCCGCGACGCCGCTCAGCACGCACAGGAGCCAGGCAAGTTCCCGCCCTGACGGCGTCACGCACAGGAGCCAGGCAAGTTGCCACCCTGACGGCGTCATGTGCAGGGGCCAGGAACGTGCAGGGGCTTTGTGTAGCTGTATTCATTCCATTGATCGAGTTCAAGAGAATTTCTGGGCAAAAAACTTTTTAGGATCTCATGACCAAATTTTTGCCTGGTCAGGGTGTGTGAACGGGTTGCTCTGTCACTGCAGGATTATTACGCGCAGCAGCCGCACAACTACCAGGATGAGATGAACCTCGCGTCGGCGCGACTCAAACAGAGCGAGATGCTCAACCAGTCCAACCCCAGGTCTGTACCACCACCGGTCCAGGTTTTGTACATCACGCAGCAAGACGGGCCATATTCTCAAAACTTTCACACAAGCCTGAAGCCAGTCACAAAGCAGTTTGTCAATTCTGTATCAGGGAGTGGGGCAACGTGTACAGCCCTCCGATCGTGTTGACGAGCGACGTGAGCGAGTCGAGTCAGAGTCAGCTGTCCCCGGGCTTCCTGCCGCCAGTGGCGCCACCGCACGGCAGCCAGCATCACCAACTCTCGCCGGGACAACCAGGTGCGGCCCCATCCGAACTTTCTTCCTCTGCTAGGCGTCGCAGGAACTGAAAATCAGTTGCTGTCGTGATGCTAAAGTTTACACTCTCCTTCCTCTGTGAACGGAACTTTGGTCAGGTGAATTCGACGGAAAACAGTGAAGCGCAGCACTGTTGCAAAAACGCTCCACCTGCCAATGCACGTGTGCCAATGCACGTGTGCTTCATGACACGTTTGTGCTTTCCAAGTCTGGAAACCGCGCATCTTCAACATGTGGTGTTCTTGTTGTGTGCGTTTCTGATGCGGTTATGTTCTGATTTCAGACGGCGTTGGCGTTGGCGTTGGCGGTGCGTCCCCGAGCGGCGTCAGCCCCGGCGGCGCCGCCGACCACACCGACTCCGAGGAGGAGCTCGACCTCTTCTACGACGCCGTCCTCAACTGCTACTTCGATCCGCGCACGCATCGCTACTACGAACTGAGACTGGACAACACGTGACCTGGCAACACGTGACTTGGCAACACATGACACGTGACTGGAAACCCGTGACTCCGTCCCTGCCTTGTGCAGATGTCCAGAGCTTTGCTCATGACGGCGAAATGCAAACCCGTCCTGTCTCGAGACAACACTACATGGAGATCCCTGAGGAACAGTGCCACTCCCAAACTCCCTTGAGTCGCGGGGATTGGTGTTACGCGCTTACTTGTGGATGAAGCACACACCTGCAGATAGACGTGATTGACATTGAGCAGGCCAAATTCTGCAACTTGATGATGTCGAGTGGACTTGACCTGCCATGGAGTTGCGCGAGGCTGACTCAATGCGCATTCGTCATCTCGACTTCATTCAGCTGTGGATACAGCTTCACAGCCGCTCTCCACTGCTCTTCAGGGGAAACTTGATAAACACTGAGTGTGTTGTGGACTTCGCAACCCTCCTGTGTACACACAACGTGCACACGGGTCACCGAACTCCGAATGTTTTTCGCCGGTCCTGCTGAAAAACGATACGTCCGCTGGGACTGCTGCTCTGTGAGTTGAAACTTCAGTCATTCCTGGTGAATCCGGCTTTTTGTATCTGAGCATTTTTGTGATGAATTCGCCGAATGTCCAAGCAGCCAATTTGCCCACTGGTCATTGTGGACGAACCCGCGGATGCGTGAAGCTTTGAGGACTCGACTGAGAGGACGTTGCCCTTTGCGAAACAATGAGGCCAATGTTTGCAGCCTTTGTTCTTGGAAACAAGAACAACATGGATTTTTGCTTTGCACCGACAGACGACGCATTCAGAATGAACTTCGTGCTTTTTTTGAAGCTTCAAGTTTTGAACCTCTCCCCGCCCCCCGCCCCTTTTGAAAACTGGCAAGGACAGGAAGGAAATTAATTGGGCCAAAATCCCAGCGTTTTCTGATTTCACGTGGAAAAGAATCGTCAGACAGCTTCTTTTGTGGAAAAATGCACACTCCCGGACAAGGCACAATTTTCGCCCCGACATGAGCAGCAGAAGTAGGCGCAAATCTGACACACGGATGTTTCATTTCCGTGTGGATTTTGGGCCAGAAAATTGAGGCAAATCTCAGAGTGCATCTCTCAGAGAAACTTTGACAGATGTTCCCAAGAAATCAGATTGAGATTTGGCTTGAAACGTGTGTGGCGTGTTGACAAACTGAGGAAAGTTCGCACGCACAACACAAGACCCGGTGTGTTCCTGTTGTTCACTTCCACTGAAGAGACAAACATCTCAGCTTTTGTCGAAATGAAAGACCCGTGAGGAGATCGAAGGAACATGCCGTGGGATGGTTGTCAGTTTGAGTGTGACAAACGGTTCTGCGATCACAGAGCGATCGATGCTGCTGCAGCTTTGATTTGTCTGTTTTGACGGACGCCCTTGTTGTGGCGACGTTCACGTCTTCCAGCTCGTGTCAGAGAAAAGGACTCGTGCGCATGCGCTTTGCGTCGCGTGTCTGTTGTGATCATCCCCTCCCCGTCCCCGAGGGATCAAATCAACGTTGCAAAGTTCTCCACTGAAGACTGAAAAGTTTCCGGAGTGTTCAGGAAGAAGATTTTCGATGGGATCTCATTTTATTTGCCGTGTGGGTTGTCACGGGAGGAATCCTAATCACGCCACGAAAAGAAGCCTTCAGAGTTCCACAACGCGACACATTTGCACTCTGTTGGAAAAAGCATTTTCCCTTTTGCCTGTATCCTGGGAAAATTTCTTGGCAAAATGTTGAACTCCACCTTGATTTCAAGTGAAATGTCTGCGCCAAATGCAAAGAAAATTTAGAGCCCATGGAGAAATAGGTTGTGTGTTTCTCTTCCTGGCCAAAGTGTTTGAATGTGGGCGTGGGGGCTGTCAACCGAACCTGGATGCTCCTCCGCTCAACAGGAAATTTGCTTCAGGGAAACACGTGAAACCGGACCCGCTCCTCCCCCTCCCAGTCAGACGAAGCGTCTTCCCTCCCTCACGTCTTCAGAGACGAGAGAAGCCTCAGGGTCCGAACAGTGAAGGAAAAGAAACCTTTGCTCGACATCCCTCACTTGGACCCCCAAGTGCGCCCACCTTCCTGAACAGGGCAGTGTACAAGACGTGCGAGAAAATTGTTCATTGGGACTTTTCAAATTTGAGACAGTATCCCTTTGAAAATCATCGCCCCCACTCTTCTGTACTTCGACCAAAACTTCTGCAGATGTGCTTGCAATGCTCGTAGTGATCAAGGATCTTTCAATTTCATCGCTTCAGTCGTGTTGTATTTGTGACAATTTCCAAGCAGGTGAAAGAACACCCCGCGTGTCCTCGTACTCTTGTGCGTATTTGACATTTCAAGATGCTGTGCTGCGAGTTGCGAAAAACAGCTTTTATGTGACACTCTTACCTCAGGGTATCGAATTAAGTTTCACGGAATTGCCAAGAATCCGGTGGATGTAAGGCGAATCCGGGCACCCTTGGAACTGTTAGTTGGTTCGTAAAGTTACAACTCGAGGCCCAAAATACGTGGGCCGACTTGTGTGCACGAAGCCTGTGTACAATTCACCACAATCTGTCCACAAATCGTGCCAAGCTGACGAGCCAAACAAGGGGTGTCACTTGCGAAAAGAGTGAAATGAATTCCTTCCCGAGAGAAAATTGAAAAATTTCGACCCCCAAAAAATTTGCCTAAAAAAAAACTAAAATTGTTTCAGTCTCCCACGACAAAGTCAGATTCGGGCACCACCTCCCCATTCTCCTTGCTTGTTCTGTCCAGAATCTGGAGATCCTTCTTTCCGCAGATGAAAGACGAGTCAGATCGCCCCACCCTGACTGACAAGGAAACAAAAGTGTTTGTTGTTGACCCCGGTGCAGTTGGGCGTGGTGCGTGTCCACACCAGAAGCTGTTTGTGTTTTGCAAAAGCTACAAGTGGAAACGTGAACATTCGTTGCATGGAAGATTTTGGATCTTGGCTCAAGCCGAATTGACATCAAATAACCAAACGAACAAAACACTGCGTCTGACAAGAACTGCAGAAGTCAACGCTCTGAACAGCACAATGGCTCAGTTCCTCCCACGTCTCTTGTCTTGACTAACAAAGGGAAGATCAAGTGAGACAGACGCAAAGCTTTACGTCAAGTTAATGTTGGACAATCACTGCTCAGGTACACGAAGGTTTCACCCCCCGCGCCGGGCAAAGCCAACGGAAGGGATCAGGCTCCGCATGTTCAGCAATCCGCTGTTTACTGCGTGCATGGTCAGTGTTATCCGCACAGTGAACTGAGCCAGAGGCCTGTTATTCGCAGATGCGTTGCGTCTCGCTGTTTTGTTGTCGAATGGTGACAGAACCAAAGCGAATCAAAAAGTGCACATCAAGGTACCGGGCAATGGGCGTGTTCCATCCACTGCAAGCTACTTTACTTTTTGAAGACCTTGTTAAAATTCGCCGTTTTGTTTTTGCACTGAATTCTTTTAATTGTTGCACAAAAAATGTTAAAACTTCAATCAAAAGTGCCAAAAAGGGCTTTGTTGAAATTCATCAGGTACTGCGGTGTTCAGAAGTTCGCATTGATTTGCTGCGGGTGAGGTTCGTGCGATGTGTTTGTACTCAAGAAGGCGACGAGTCAATTGTGCGCGCCGTCTCTTATCGAAACCGCATTCCGCAGACGTACGAGGGGGTCTTCAAAAGAAACCGCTGCAGTGCAATTTTTCGGGGTTTTTTTCGGAGCGATTTCTTCTGTTGTTCTTCATTTCCTGAGGATCGCATGTGATCTGGTCG
>JAAUXT010073487.1_pt1 | contig 12499 bp, 12 predicted proteins | sample 7278171 | NCBI WGS metagenome assembly JAAUXT01 (sample SAMN14350112, study PRJNA611818) | marine sediment metagenome | isolation source: surface marine sediment (1.8m) | place: French Polynesia: Moorea | collected 2018-08
ATCCGATTGATTGAACTCATGATATTAATGAAGGTTGATTGATGTCTAGGGTTTTGTGATCTAATTATGGCTCGTGATTTGCCCGACAAAAGAGAAACAAGCTGATTACGGTTGGATTAAATCTCTCTCTCTTTATTTCCCCAAAGTTCAACATGTCGCTACAGGAAAAATCAATAATTCTTGCGTCTCAGATCATGACATCACTGCAACCAATAACATGACGTTTCATCTCAGTGACAGACATAACAATGCTGTTTGCGGAAAGTAGAAAGCGGGAACAAGAACTTGATTAGTCAATGAACCGGCAAACAATGAAGAGATTCGGATGATGTAAGGCGACTTGTTGTGATAAGGAAAACATATTGAACACACCCTTGGGGTCGTTCGATAATGCGAAAAATTTAGAGCATCACGTCTACAATCCAGCTACCTACCGGTACGTGTATCGTTCATTGCAGCATGTCCAAAAGTGGTCAAACGAGCAACGACACAGCGGCGTCCTCCCTTGGTGAGTCGAGCGGCACCACGTCGAGTTCGGCTGCTGTAGCCAGCAAGCGCTCCGCACAGACGGGCGGTGGGAATCCGTCTACCAGTAGCAGCAGCAAAATAGCCACCACGGAAGACGCTAAAGTGCCGAAGTGGTTCAAAGCAGGTAAGTAAGATCGTCAGTTCTCTTACAATCTGTTTTCCCAGAGTAACTGTTGTCATCCCAGTGTGGTAATTCAACACCACTGCAACAAGGGCTTGAAAGACATTTGACTGCGATCAATTGAACATTGCACTGTTTCTTGATGTTCTCCTTTTTCGCAGGGAAAAAGTAACGTTCGTGTTTTCTGCCAAGGAGAGTCACCTGCATTCTACAGAATACCTGCTTGAGAATATTGTGTTTCTGAAATGTTTTTCTAACTGAACAGGAATAAAGTTTTGTTTCTTTCGCTGACAAAGATTTCTTCGTCTTCCCTTGTGTTTGCAAGATTCAGGTTGTCGTTGACCTGTGCCTCCGCACCTTCAATAACGTTTCCGCTAAATTGTTTCGAGCGTTGCATCCACCGTGAAGATGCACCTGTGTGTCCATTTGGGGGGGGGGGGGTCCATCTGTTTTTTCTTTTCGACGTTCACACAAATGCGCAAATTACTGGAGACATCAGAAACCAATCTTTGTGGACCATTCAAAACAAGTTAAAATAATGCAGCCGCGAAAGACTTCGAGTGTCACGCACCGTTCACGCGGTTTTATATCTCAGTACTGGTGACAAGCTGCAGCTTGGGTCGAACAAAACCATAGCGGAAGCCTCCAGAAATGGCGGGAAATTCTTGGCGAATCAAGCGGCGCCGGAAGTTCAGCTCTCCGCGCAGCCGCGCAGCGCACTTCCGGAAACAACAAGGGCTGACTTGACACCATTTTGGGAAAGTAGCGAGGATTTCGCCTATTTTCTAGGATTATTTGAGCACGATTGGACTGAAAACAGCGACATGAGTTTGTTAGCAAAGTTGTTCGGCTCCGGGAAGAAGGGTGAAGCGACACCCACTCCGCAGGAAGCCATCCAGAGACTGCGGGAAATTGAAGAAATGTTGAACAAAAAGTCAGATTTCCTCGAGAAGAAAGTTGAACAGGAGCTTACGACGGCAAAGAAACACGGGACAAAAAACAAACGAGGTAGATTTTAAACGTGGATGTTTTTGAGGTTCAAATGTTTTTCTTTGTACAGAACAGCAAGACTGCTCGGACACAAATTTTGTGGAAGTTTGTCACTCCGACTGTATGCTGACGCTTTCAAGTCATGTCAACATGAGTCATTTGCTCGTGAGGTTTTGCCACCCTCTGCAAACCGTAACCTAATTGCGAGATTGAAACTTGAGACCAGACCTCAAGTTGAACAAACAGTTCTCTGCGAACCGAAAACAGAACGTTGCAGGGTCTGGAATCGCGTGACAACAGGAATGTGATTCATGGATCAAAGCCTGCACGCTCACGACCTTTGAATCTGTGCACTGTCAAACGCCAACTTCCTCCCACTCGAGCAGATCAAGTTGTGTTTTCTTCAAGTTGTGCCCCAGCACATGGTATCCAGAAGGCCCCTTCTTTGTTTTGTATTCTGAAAGCAATTCAATTGAGCTGTCTGGACAAGTGTGTTTTCACAACCGCCTTTCCATCAGCGACTGTGCGACTGTTCTCGCCTCTTGTGTTCGTGCGCGCGTGTGCACCCAGTTTGACAGGGGCCACGCTAGTTTCTTTGCCCACCACCCTGTCGGATGATTGGTGCAGGTTGAGCACTTGCAGGCTGATCCCCCCACTTCCATTGAGCAAATGTCTGAACTTTGACCGACGCGGCTACAGTTATGTGTTCTGTGGTAAAATGTGCAGTTGCCCTTGTCGCAAGTGGAGAGGGATTGGACCTGTCTTGCAGAGGCACTCATGACGTTTCATCTTGCTGTACTGCAGTTGCCTTAGCCGCCTTGAAACGCAAGAAGCGGTACGAGAAGCAGCTGCAGCAGATCGACGGAACCCTGTCGACGATTGAATTCCAACGAGAAGCCTTGGAGAACGCCAGCACGAACACCGAGGTGCTAAACGTCATGGGTGCCGCCGCGAAAGCGCTCAAGGTCGCACATGGTAAAATGTACGTGCGTTTGATCCTATTCTTTCAACAGTTCAGATCAGCTTTGAAGTCAATAAAGTTCATGTCAAAAGAAATGATACCTGTGAAGTAGTTGACAATGCCTCACCCTGATAGTCTTCACTGGTTTTGAAACATTTGAAACAGAATTCTGATGGACAATACATTGCCAGGAAAGGATTGCTGAGAGAAGAAAACGGGCACGTCGTCAGCTGATCTGTGTTATTTTGTCATATGTCATCTCGTTTTCAGTCACTGCGGTTTCGGTTCAGTTCATTTTCACCTTCTAACACTGTCTCATTTGATCTCATTTGCTTGCGCCTTGGTTTGCTTTTTGTTCACACTGTGTGTGCCACATTCCACCGCAGAGGTGACGTCGACGCTGTGCACGACTTGATGGACGATATTCAAGAGCAACAGGACATAGCCAATGAGATATCCGATGCCATATCTAGCCCCGTCGGGTTTGGCAATGAGTTAGACGAGGTCTGTAGTTACTGCTTCCACTTGTTTTGCTTTGGTGTCTGGTGTGTTGCAAGTAGGACTTTTAAGTTTATGAGACCCAAACCTGTCCCGGTTTTCCTGATGTTTCTCCGATTGTGTTCAAGGTAAGTTCTCCAAATTTGACACTATCTTGTCAAAAATGGGACAGATTTTGGGCCTTGATTTGCACGCAGCATGCTGTTAGCCATGAATAAGCTTCTTTGCCCCCACAGCCTCTGCAGACCAGAAAGAACTGATGACCGGAGGAAAGATCACGTGAGCAGTGACTCTCAACGAGAGATGAGCAGGCCATTGACGTGAAGCAAAAATCTTTGCCGCAAAACTGTGGTGGGGTGCGCTTCAATTTCCCGAGAAGTTTGCAACTGTGTCTGAACCAAACAAGTCTGAGATCAAACGCGTCGATAAGCCTGCAATTCTCTCGTTGATTGTCCGGGACAGTTGCTCAGGCGTGCATGTGCTCGTACATCCCACCGGCGTTTCGTTCTAATCCGTTGCAACTCCTCACACACAGGGACGTGGATGACGTCCACAACCTCATGGACGAGGTTGCTGAGCAACAAGAAATAGCCAGCGAAATTTCCGATGCTATTTCCAACCCAGTCGGATTTGGAAACGATGTGGACGAGGTAGGCAGCGAGAGTGAGGCTGATGATGCTGACATTAACTGGAACCCTTTGTGCTTTTCAGTGGTGGTGCATGCGTCTGTCCATGTGACTGTGTACATGTTGGTTTGCTGCAACTCTACAAGTTTGACAAAATGAATTTTGTGTTTGATGTCACCACTAAAAGAGGATAACGAAAGGAGCAAAATCTACTTTGTGATCAACTTATAGATTTGCAGCAAAATCGCTGGACCGCACCAAGTGGATCCTGCATTGAGTGCTTGTAGCTATGTAACTCCTCAAAACTGTAAGTGAGTACAAGTTGCGTTTAATACCCCACCTCGAACAGGGATGTAGAACGAGTGAATGATCTCATGGACGAAGTGTCAGAACAACAGGAAATGGCGCGCGAGCTCTCTGAAGCCATCTCCGCTCCGGCTGTGGGGTGGGGTGGGCTTGATGAGGTAATGTCCAGCTGGGCCAGTGGGCTGGTCTTACATCGACGCGACGTGGTGGCATTGTTTTCGCTGCTGCTGCTTCAGCTTTGTCCAGGTAGATTAGCGAAACAAACCATATTTGTCACACCTTTTTGATCAGAAAGTAAGACCACTTGGGTAATGACCATTTTGAATGGACAATGACTCTTTCTGGTTTGGGAGCTTGGGGGCGATTTGAAATGGCTAATTGGGGGTCTGGTCTTCGCTCATATTTGCCTGATGGTGTTCACTCCACACGGGAAAATCTGAGCAAAGATAGACAACGAAAGGCGATCTGAGAGACATTTCGTCAGGAACTGGCTCGAATATCAACAGGTGTTTTGTGTCGTGCGTTGATTGCTTGTGTGTGTGCGTGCGTCGTGTGTTCAGACTGAGTGAGTGGGTGCTTGTGGTGGGCTAATTTGCATGAATGGTAGATATGTAGTGTTGGTGTGGTGAGTACCAAACTATTCAGTAAAAACAACGAAAGAATTCAAAAGAAGTTCATGACATTTCAGTTTGTTGCCAAGCGTAAGCCGAGCACACTTGAATTTTGCCGAAAGTTCCGAAATGCGTTTGTTTCTGTGCTGCCGGACAACAACCAAACTACGAGCTGCAACATTGTCGTTTGAAAACAAGACCTTTTCAAAAAAGCCATCGGTCTTTCTTGGACAAATTGGCGATTGTAATGACTGGGAAATTACCCCGTTTGCATCACATTCAAAAACGTAATTTCAGATCAGAGAAGACATTTGTTTTGCAGTTGGACCCAGCCCGAAGCGAAATAAAAAATGACTTTCACTTTCAGTTTGTGGTAGGGTGGGGTGGGGAGACTGTTTTGAGAACAAGTCCTCTGTGCCAGGGAGGCGGTAAAAGAAGCTCAGGTTTCGATCGGCTGGCTCCGTTCAAAAAAGTCCAACAGGTCAACAAACAACCAAAAGGAGGGTCTTTTCTGCCGAACGATGGGTCGGGGTGGGACCACTTTAGCATGGCTGGAGGACATCTGACAAGGCATTATTCCGCCAAACCCACCCAAAAGTGACCTCAGTCCTCAAGGTTATGTTCACCACCCGTTGACTTACGCTGTACAGGACGACCTGCTGGCCGAGTTGGAGGAATTGGAGCAGGAGGACCTCGACGCTCAGCTGCTTGATATCAACGCTCCCTCTGCCGTCGACGACCTGCCCAGCGTCCCAACTGCAGAGCCCTCTGGCAGTTGTAAGACTCACCACCCACCCCGTTTTCCAGGGTGACCCGTGATGTCTGCATGCTGAAGCAAGTGGCAAGTGTGTGTGACATCACAGAGGAAGTTTGTGGCTTTTTGTCTGTCGAAAGAACAGGGTCATTCTTTGTAATAATGGTCACCGGCTCAACGTTTGGACAACTGCCAGATGGGCTTTTCCAGGAGTTTTCGCTCAAATGAAAATTGGTCACGTGAAAAGTTGTTTGCAAGCGTTCTCAAACCATTTAGCGACAGGCGTTTATACCTCTGGAATGTTGCACATCACCGCCCCACCTGACACCCGAGGTGTTGGTATTGTTAGATAGTCACCATTTTGTTTTGTTTCTTTTTGTTTGCGTTCGGTGTGGTGCATGCAGGACGACCTCATGGCAGAATTGGAGGAGCTCGAGCAAGAGGACCTCGACTCGCAGTTGTTAGAGGTCGGTGGTCCGGCCACCGACTCTCTCCCCAGTGTCCCGACCGCAGAACCTGTCAAACGTGAGTTGAATCTCAAGCGTCAAGCCGCCATTGCGCCTATCCATTCCAGATCCGGGTGGTGGGAGTTGGGCAGTCTTCCTGTGTCAAGCATCCAGTTTGGCGGATTTCTTTGTTGTCGTATGTCTGCACGCCTGCCATTATGTTTTTGTCCGTGGTTCATTTCTCTTCAGTCTACGCAGGAAACAGAATCGTTTCAAATTTGTCAGAGCTGTATTTGGTTTCACCGTGCATTTTGGTCGTAATGGTTAAGTGAAAAGTTGCCCTGCCCGTGGAATTTGTCTCGGACGGTTTTCAGAATGATGTTTCTTGAACTTTTGCGTTACTGTGGCAAGTCAAAAGTCAATTATCTGTGATGTTAACTGTTTCACGTTGTTTGCGTTCACAGCGAAGGCGAAGGTGGCAGAGGACGACGACGAGATGGCACAGTTGGCAGCGTGGGCGTCGTAGAGACGCGCGGGCGCGCGCACCTGCGCACTCGAGACATCCGCTTTGCGGATCATGTGATCAGCAATGGACGATTTGTCGCGAACTTGTGTTGTGCTGAAATTGCGGAAATGCCACAATTGCTTTCGCAAACTATTATCTACTTGTCGGGAGCAAACATACTTGTGGGCACTTACTTGCTAAATTCAACGTAACACAGTTCTAGTATCTGGAAAGTTCGTAACTTGCGTCCGGAAGGTTTCAGAACAACACAAAGGATTACCAGCGGTGTTCGCGGTATCTGTCGTGTGTGCAGGACTCGTGTGTTATTTTTCCGATAGCTACTTGCATGACGCCAACAGTCTTGGCATTTCACACGAAATGCGTGGCGTTTCTGCAAAATCATTTTGTTACATTTTTGTCATCCAGCTTGAACACATCCTGAGTCAGCTTTCGCACATGCAAATGTTGATCGGTTTTCCGGTTACACTGATCATTTCAACCGACAAGGGATGAAAGCGGGCGAGGATCGTTGTTGTCGAAACGTGAGAGACTGGAGTGATTTGAGAGATTGAATGTGATAATGTCTTGTCCGGTACTGGTCGGTCAGCAGACTGAAAGAGTTTGCAAAAACTTGTTCCTGGGGTTGAAATGTTTTGTGTGCAGCGGTCACACACTCGCTTGAGGCTGTCGGTGCTGCGACTCGAAAACGCACCTCGGATCGGACAATTTCATCGATTGTGTGATTGCGCATGTACACGAAACCCTGAGTCAAACTTCGTGCGGGGTGCAAACAAGAAATTCGAGAAGTCGACAGCACAACAAACAGGCGCCGACGCTTGTGCAAGTCGGGGCGTGCTTTGTGATCATCACACTGGCCAGGACATCGGGGACCATCTGATGAGGAAAGTCGGACGAAACCCCCGCCTCTCTTTGCGAAAATTCCTGAATCATCAAACAATTCACTCCTTTCCCTTTAGCCCACAAAAAGTCCGGTCTCCCGATTCATTGGCCAAAATATTTTCAGATCTGGCCTGCCAAACCCTGATGCCCTGAATTTGGGGATATTTTGGCCTCACTTGAAGAAAGAAACACCCCTCTCCCAGTTGTAAAATTTTGAAATTGTTTCACTCCGCGCTGAAAAGCCGTGGCCGGATGTTTCTCCTGCACATGCAAAGTTCCCTGGGGGGAAAAAGTTGGAGGTTGGGGGTCACCCTGGACCGACATTTTCCGAGTCTAAAAATTCTACGAAGGGTGTCCCAGTTTCGTACGAGGAAAACGTGGGGGATTGAAAATTGAAGACACCCGGATGGCCATAGCGGTGCCCGTTCCATACGGCCCGCACACTTGTTTCCTTCTGGTGCACCCAACGTGGCTGCCTTTGGGCACGGCGCGTGTCTGCACTGACAGGTGTTCTTGCTTGTTTTCTTCCTTGTCCTCTGCTGTCCTGCTACACATTGCAACTGCATGGAAGGCTGTTGTGTACATAGATCATCCAATTTGTAGACACAAGGCGAAGTCGCTGTTCAATCCAAAACAAAAAAAAAACCTGGTACATCTTTGTGTCTGATAACTGGAATAAAAATTTATAAAAACTTAAAAAGAAGCCCGATTCTTGTTTCGTTGGTAAAAATGACACAACAGTTAATCTGGATCAACTTCCGCGTAGTTTATTGTAGAAACTAAAGGCATCAACCCGAGACTGTTTTTTTTTCTCCCGACGAACTGGACGGAATGTCAGTGGTCTTGCGAACAAGAAAGACTCAAAAAGCGGCTGGTGTTCACACTGCACATGACAGCCGCTGCAGCAAGCAATGTTCAACCCCAACCCGCCTCGACTGAGTCCGGGAAATCACACAGCTCTATCCGCCATTATCCTTGTCCACCCCAAAATCCTGTCCTGCTGCATCGAACAACCCCCTCCAACCCGAGCAGGCCACCTCAGCTGGGTTGCAGCAAGTCGTCCTGCAGTTCGCTGAAGGCACGCGTCAGCTTCTTCACTTTATCCTCCATCGCCTTCTTCGTCTGCGCCGTTTCTCTCAGAAGCTCCCGCATTTCCTCTTCCACGGCAAACACCTGTCGGTGAAAGTTCAGGTGTAGATTCTATGCCGTGTTGACACACGGACACTGTTTAAAGAGAATGACACAACTGAACGTGAGATGTTTCCTCACCTCTTGAAAAAACTTTCCGATTAGTTTCTCAGACCTTTCACAGAAAGTTGATGTGCGAAGATCTGTGTGTGTGTGTGTGTGTGTGTGTGTGTGTGTGTGTGTGTGTGTGTGTGTGTCCCAAAGATAGATTCATTCTGGACTCTCACCTTTTGGTTGGCGAGGTCGATTTCCTGCTGTTTCTGCTCAGTTAGTCTGACCAGCGCGTCCTGGTGACTTGCCTCTTTGCCATCCATTTGCCTGCGAAACGCGTCGTCCACCGACCGCAGTTTCTCCACGGCAACCCTGCAGACAAACAGTGTCCCTTTCAAAACGAAATGTGCGCTATGTGACATTTTGTCTCGAGTCAGAGGACAGAGAGAAACAAGACAAGAGAGTCCGTGAAACAGACAGGCAGACACACAGTGTGTGAGTACGAGCGTGGTGCGTACGTGTCTGTGCTGCAAAAATGTACCCGTGTCCCACGCATTGCGTGGAAGGAAAACTCGCTGAAATTTCAGCATGTCAAGACGTGCACGTAACGTCAATTGAATGAGTCCCAAAAGTGATCACAGCCTGATCAATGGAAATTGGAAAGGGATGAAAACTAAATTTACTTGGCTGTGTCGACAGCCCGGTCCTTCTCCTCGGTCAGCTGCGTCTCCTTCTCCGCCCAGGTGTCGCGCATGCGTCGAACCTGCGTCTCCAGCTCCGCGATCAGACCGGACTTCTCCCGCCACTTGCTGCTCAGTGCGCTGCAGGGAGGCAAGACCGGCCGTCAAAGTCACAGATCGGCCCACTTTCATTTGTTAACACAGGTGAGATACATAGGAGAAGGCTGGCACCGTTTCACTGACCTGTATGCCTGTTTGGTTTGCTCGAGTTGCTCCTGCAGCTCCGACACCTGTTGCTTCAGCTCATCTTTGCGCTCGCGAGCTCGATCCAGCTTTTCCTGTCCGAACACACACAAAACGTGGTGAAGATGAACCACGCATGACTGAATGCGTTCCTTCCTTGGCGAAGGTTTTGCAAGTCTCGTGGTATTTGGGCACACTTTTCTCAGGCTTTACCGGCTTCTCCAAGCTTTAGATCTACCTGCCCCGTGACCTGCGGTCAGCCTCCGAGTCCTTCGTTCTTTTGTCTTGTTAAGTTTTGGTTCCTTTCACAAACAAGTAGGCTGCGCCTTGAAAGCTCGCAGCACTTGACTGGGACTCCACAACATTGGGGGAAAAGGGCCAATTCCAAGACAAGCAACTAATTGGAAATTGTTTCTGGAAAATTTTGAAAAAAAGTTGGTTTTGAGTGCGGGAAAGTAACTGGTCCTCACACTTTCATCCAGAATTGGTCAAACTTGGCTGTTGAAGGAGGCTTTTTCTCTTGCTATTACATGACGTGTCGAACGAAATTACGAGACCGACAAGAACCGTGCGTGTGTCCCGAAGTGATTTCGCCGAAACCAATACGAGTACTTCAGCACCCAACCTCAAGTTGAGGTCACTCGTTATTCACAGAGTGGTTACGTCACCAAAGCCGACGCTTATGCGCACCTGCAGGTCCTGGTTGGCGACCGTCTCTGCAGACAACTGCTCCTGCAACTCGCGCTGCGCCTGCAGCGCCCCCTCCCGGGCGGACCGCACCGTCTCGTCACGCTCCACCAAACCCTGCACAATCATGTCAGGCGCAGTTGATTCACATCGTATTCGACCTGACGCCAATGTCATTTCCATTCTTTCAGGTGAGTTCGTACACTCACAAAGATCAACCAGCAAACTCTGAATTCGTCCAATTTGTCGCTCCGTCTACTTTCCGCTGGTGTGGCAGCGGTGAATGTGCAGAAAGACAACTGGTTGAGAACGACTGAATTTTCTCTATACAACCATAAAGAATCTCGTACGAAAACGTGGTGTAGGGAAGCTTCACAAAATAAGTCTGACATTCCTTCTTGTTCAAGGAGAAGTATTGCGTGCGTTTGACAAGCGAAATACAAGCGCCCGACCGTAAAGTCGCGTGTCAGGCGCAGATTTTACTGAACTGCAGACTGCAATCTAGCTGTGAAACACACACACACACACACACACACACACACACACACACACTACAAAAAACAAGTGACTTTTTCGGTGGTCACCAATGAAACGACATGTTTTGCCTCTTTGAGCTTTCTGATGGTGTCTGTTTGATCCTCGATCATCTTGCTCTTTATCCGCACCGAATCCGTCTCTCTCTGCAAAGACAACAGGCGAGTGAAGTGAAGTAAAACCACAGTTGTCTTCACCGTTCCGGTCTCCCAAGCCAACATGAATGACTTTGCCATCCAGCATTACGAGTGGAACTGTCCCACCATATCCCTCAGGGAAATTAGCCGTCTGGTGGGATTAACCGGAGACTCTGTACGCCAGTTGTTGTGGGTGTCTGCTCGGCAATAGCCATGAGTGTACACAAACACGCCCAAACGCACGTAGTCCTTCACAAACATCCTGTTCTTAATTGTGTCCACCCTTTTCTATTCAATCAAACAGGCTGGATCCTGGTTTATTCTTGTTCAAGGACTCGCAGCATCCTTTGCGTCTCTTCTCGTTTTGAGCTGCGCCCGACGTTTTGACAATAAATTCTCCTCGGTACGCACTTCGAGCAGTTTCTTGGCGGTGTTCAGCTCCGTCGCTTGTGCCTCAATCTTCGCCTCGAGTCGCCCTCTGTCCTGCGCCAGCGAAGACCCTGTGCACAGACACAACAGTTTGAACCAGGAGAAGAACTAAAACCTTCGGTCTCTCGGCACCCACTCACTGAAAAAGCCAACACTCCTGGCAGTTCGGGCATCTTCAGCTGCACACACGACGAACAAAGTTTGAACACGCCCTCAAGAGGTGTGCCTTTGAATTGTCCGCAACTGGGAAGTGATGATCGGATGTGTGAGAATGGGGGAAGGGACGTTCAACACAGGGCCCGTGACCCCGAAAAGAAAATGCATTGACTGGCAGACACTTCATGACCAATTGAAGGTCCACACCACCCAATGAGGACCTTGCGGATTTGGGTTCTCAGAGTTCGCTGTGAATATTTTCCATACAACGTGCCAGAAAAGCAAGCGGTTTGATAGAAAGTGTGAAAACTGATTTCAAAATATGAAGTTGATGCCATTTTCAAAGTCAAAATGTGATGAGAAGGGAAAGAGCAAAACTCCCTGACTGAAGTTTTCTGCATAAAGTGGTTTTGTTCCATTGTTTGGGGAGTCTGCTACATGAAAGTATCTGAAGATTCTATCAAGGGCACAATCCAAACTCACAAGAGCAGGGTCAAAATTGCTCTCTGGAGCAAGCAAAAGCCTAAACAAGAATGCTATGCATAAAAAGCATGTGGTCTAAACAAACGTGTGCAGTTCATCACTGATCATTTAAAAAAAAAAACAACTAGATTTTGCGCACAACCAAATATTGGCCGATGAAGCGTTCCAAGGGCAAGAATGAGTGTTCCAAGGGCATACAGGGTTCCAAGGGCACATACAAGAGCAAGAAATGCAACAGCAACAAGCCACAGCCTTTCAAAGTGGCCAGAAATAGCATTTTTAGAGAAAATCCAAGATGGCCACTGATCATGTGACCTACTTTCTGACAATTCAAATGACTCAGAATGACTAGAGGAATCATCCCTGAAAATTTGGTTGAAATCGAAGCATTCCCTGCTGATTTGTAAATGTTTTCATTTTTGGCGGCCATTTTGAATATGTTAATTAGGTCGCTCGGCTAAAAACGGGATATATGTTGAAGGGCTTTTCATGCCCTACAACATACTCCGAGATGGTTAACTTTCATCAAGAAATGAGGTCAGGGCACCCCAAAACGTGTTTTTCATCAAATCCAAGATGGCGGCCGCACCATGTGACCTAGATACGCCATTTTTGGTCAGCGCCGAGGGAGGGCCACTAGGAGGCTATGGTGCAAAGGGCATTGGTCTGTGATGTCTGGTTCAAAAGCCTTAGCGCCTAGAAACAAACAAACAAACAAACAAACA
>JAAUXT010134743.1_pt1 | contig 12499 bp, 11 predicted proteins | sample 7278171 | NCBI WGS metagenome assembly JAAUXT01 (sample SAMN14350112, study PRJNA611818) | marine sediment metagenome | isolation source: surface marine sediment (1.8m) | place: French Polynesia: Moorea | collected 2018-08
AAGGCAGAACAAGGACAGACAGCCATCCTCAAAAGGAAACCAATTTGTGACAAAGAGTTGCTGAGAAAATGGGGATGAAGCGCAAAGTTCGTGGACAGACCTCGTACAACAACATACGCCTTTCATAATTAATGGCTCCAACAGGAAGACAGATACAAATGCAGCCCTCGTCCTCAATGAAGAGAGGCACTGTGACTTTTTAGTTTCCCAAAGATCAATGGGTTATATACACAAAGAAATTATTTTGTTGAGGTGCAGGTGAAAATTCCTCTCACCATACAAGTTCATAACAACTTGACCTTTGTGATTTTTCATGTAACAAGACCAAATTATTCTTGACATGAAATTGCATTGGATTGGGCTGGACCTGAGCCTCTGCAGAGTAACCAAAATCCTCATTGTCCCACTGCAGGCCCTGCAATAGAGCGCTCGCGAGTGGGTGAGTTGTTGGTATGCGTAGCGCGGAGGTCTTTATGATGTTTGGCTTTGTTTCTGCCTGCTGCCTACGAAGCCTATGAAGCCTCAGGACTGCAGGGGCTGCAGTACCGTCCTCGCAGATGTGGCGTTGTTGTCCCCCTTGCTCCACACTGTAGGGACGTAGCTGCATCACGATGCTGAAAATGCAGTGCAGCATCCTCTGCAGGGATGGCACTGTTTGCCTCTGCAGGGACGGCCATGGACCTCCTTACCCATGCTGCAGGGACGGCGTTGCACCTCCCTACCCATGTTGCAGGGACGGCGCTGGACCTCCCTACCCATGCTGCGGGGACGGCGCTGGACCTCCTTACCCATGCTGCAGGGACGGCGCTGGACCTCCCTGGACATGCTGCAGGGACGGCGCTGTGAGATCCTGGTAGAGACTGGCCCAAGCCGCAGCCTGCGAGACAATTGGTGTTGATAAGGCTGTGGGAGTGTGAGGGGAATGCAGCGGTGTGAGTGGTGTGAGAAAGAGAGGCTGCGTGGAGGTAAAACAACAGACAAGAGAAGGACAGGGGTATGAACTGTGATGCGGATGCAAAAGGGCTGAACTGATGCCCCCTGTCCTGACAACACCCCGCCGGCAATAGGGGTGGAGCCAGGCAGACAGCCAGCTCATCTGAAACCTCCACCCTCTTATTGCTTCCAACCCTGTGACGTAGAGAAAGACAAACACGCACTGAGAGCAATTTCTGTTGTATTTTGAGGTACTTATTTCTCCAAAGAGGAACACAGGCCCCAAGCAGAGAAAGTCAATCGAAAGTGACCGAGGAAAGTGGGTTGTCGCTTGAGTTCAGGGACTGAATATTCGTGTGACAGATGACACGCCTTCTTGGGGGGGGGGGGGGCGTTTCCTCTTGCTTGTTGAGAAGTATGACCCCCTGACGGTTGAACTCACCCCGCTCTTACCCAAGAAAAGTTCAAAGTGTGTCTGGAAACATGTTGCAGTTTGGAGATCAGACTTGGAAATCCTTTATCGTTCACCCCTCCTGGATCCTCCCCACCACACAAATCAAGTTCTGCAGATTGCGCTTTTGACTGGCAATTGCGCTAACGATTTGCTCCACCTGTCTCCCTGACAACAATGAGGCCTTTGTTGCCAAGATGGGCGGGGCGGATGCAGGGTTCAGGAACTTGTCCCCTGGACTCAGACAGACGGTGTCTTGTCTATTTCATTACCAGACGTGCATTTCGCAAATAGTTTCTGGAGACATATTTTGAATTCACCCCTGGTGTCGCCCCCTCGTGGTGTTACCCTGGATACGCCCCTGGATGTTGTTTTTGCTTCCGCAGAGAACAGACGTCAGACAGAAATCAGCGTCTTCTGAGGGTCGCCCTTTGTGTCTCTGTGCTGCAATTGTGCAAACTGTTATCTCCAAGGTGGGTCTCCTTGGTAACAATGGCGCCTTTGTTGCCAGGTTGATGTTGTCAGAAAACACAAGGTACGGAGGTGGGGTCGATGGCCATGAAGCAGAATACAGTCTGGAAGACAAGGTGTTTGGTAACTCCAACGCCTGTGGATATGAATGGGGTACTTACTCAGTGTGGCCAGCAGAAATGTCACTGGTGTGACCCCTAGAAGGCTTGCACTGCAGGGTATCGCAAACCCAGGTTGGGCACACAGTGTCATGGTCCCGTAGCCTGGAGTGAACCTCACGAAGACGAGCGCCAAGCCCGAGGCAGGCTGAGTCTTCAGGAGGAAATACAGGGAAGTGTGGGTGCAATGAAGGAAGCAAGACACACGGACAGCTTCATAGACTGCAGTTTGTGATGGCGCTGCTCATGCGTATTGGGTGATGATGAACACCACAGGGACCGCACCAGCTTCGAATGGCCTGTCGTGTGGTTGTGTTTGAGCTGTGTGTGTGTGTGTGTGTGTGTGTGTGTGTGTCCGTGTTCTGTGTGTGAGTGTTTGTGTGTGTGTGTCTGTGTGCGTATGTGTGTGTGTCTGTATGTCCGTGTGGGTGTGTGTGTGTGTGTGCGTATGTCTACGCATGTGTGTGGATGCACAAATGATCTCTTTCTGTTTCTGAGTGCGCGTGTGTGATGAACGCACAACTGATTTGTGTGTGCGTGTGGTTGCCGAGCAAACGGTGATTTCCATGGGTGTGAGCGGGGTCATATTGGTGATGGCTGTGTGTGGGGTACACAGGGTGACTTTTCTGTGTGTGCGTCTGTGCATGTGTGTGTGTGTGTGTGTGAGAGAGAGAGAGAGAGAGAGAGAGAGAGAGAGAGAGAGAGATTCCTGTCTGTGGGTACACATCTACCCCCTCTAACAACAGCAACATCTCCCAGCAAGCAGACCGGGAAAAAACGAAAACACGAAAGAAGTAGACATTCTTCTCTTTGTTCGTTGAAGTGTTTGTGTGAACTCGTTGAGGTTGGATGGGGATCAAAGTCTCTTAAAACAGGTATTTGTGGGGAAACCCAAAAACAGAACAAATATACCATTGAACCACTGTTTAAGGGTCTCACCAGGGCAATAATTTTCCATTTCATTTTGTGTGCCATGCAAACGTTTAGAAATTGGGTCAACGTGATTTTGTGTGTCTTTTGGATGGGATGGGTGGCCATGTCAGGTGCAAACGTGCAATATGTTTTGCCAGTAAATTTGGGCAAAAAGCTCAGGTGTGTGTGTCTATGTATGTGTCTGTGTGCTGGTGTGATGCCTCATTGGCTTGAGAATCTGGATGTGGATCAAGCAAATTGGAAGCTGTTGAAAATGCAACTTTTTTTGGGAATGGAGAGAAGAACCGCCCAAAAGGAACAAATCACACTTTACCTGAAGGATGAAATAATTGATGCACTCTGCATGTGCTTGCTTTGTGATCCTCTGCTTTTGAAATATTTGTCTTTTGACCTTACTTTATTTTATTTTGTTTGAAAACACATTTGGTCTGTCAACAGTAAACTGTTGTTCCCTATTTTATTCTCAAGCAGATGGTCCAGCAGATATTTCAGCTTGTGGTATAGGAGATGCTTTGGTAAGTGGTTCAGCCTGTGGTTCTTGTTCAAAGTTTGGATCTTGATATGGTTTGTGTGATTCAGCAGACGGTTTGTGATATGCCTCAGCAGATGATTGAGCAGATGGCTCAGGAGATAATTCAGTAGTTGGTTCAGCAGGGGTTCAGAAGGTGGTTCAGAAGGTGGTTCAGCAGGTGGTTCAGTAGGTGGTTCAGCAGGTGGTTCAGCAGGTGGTTCAGTAGGTGGTTCAGCAGGTGGTTCAGTAGGTGGTTCAGCAGGTGGTTCAGAAGGTGGTTCAGCAGGTGCTTCAGTATGTGGTTCAGTAGGTGGTTCAGTAGGTGGTTCAGCAGGTGGCTCAGCAGGTGGTTCAGCAGGTGGTTCAGTATGTGGTTCAGTAGGTGGTTCTGTATGTGGTTCAGTAGGTGGTTCAGTATGTGGTTCAGTAGGTGGTCCAGTAGGTGGTTCAGCAGGTGGTTCAGTGGGTGGTTCAGCAGGTGGTTCAGTGGGTGGTTTGGAAGATGTTTCGCTTGGTATAACAGTTGGTTGAGCAAAATTGTTCAGGGTGTGGTTCTTGTTCATCAGATTGTTCAGCAGATATTTCAGCTGGACTACCAAAAACAATATTTCCAATCTTGAATTGTTGCATTCAATTGTTTCACCTTTGTTTTCGTGCACCACAAACATGACAAGATAGTGATGGATTTATTACTGCAGCAAACTACACCAAACCATAAAGAGTTTCCAAAGCACAAAAATAAAAAAAAGAAAACTCCAAGAAAGATTGTGTCTGCTGGCCATTGGTGTATTGGCAGGTTCTGGTCACAACTGTAACAATTATTGGGCATTGAAAGATGACTTCACAGTCACCTATACATCAACAAATCAACAAAAAAAGTTTCCAACACAGTTTGATCACCAGTGTGCCACTCAATGTTCTGCTGAAGAAAAATGCATTGTCAAAGAGAAAGCACAGTTCTGTCAAATTATGTTGCATGAAAAGGGCAATGGTTCAGCCCAAGAATTTGATGCCAGCAATATCAGAGCAAAACAGAAAATCTGGGTGACCTGAACATCAGCAGCTGAAACAAATGCAGAACCAGTTGCTCAATGTCCACAGTTTTCACTGAAACATCACAATGTGGTTTTCTGTTGAGTGACATAGCAGAGCTGGCTGGAAAGATGCAGACGTTTTTGGAGCAACATCTATCATCACAGAACAGGTAATTGTTGCCAATTTTATGCTAGAACATTTTGAACTGATATGGGCACCAAAGTAAATCAAAGTAAATGCATACAAGACTAATTTCATCCTCCATTGAAATTTGGGACCTGACAAATTTGCGCGTCAACTGCAGAATTTAAATCTTATGTACCCTCCACCTCTTTGCACCTTGCAGATTTCAGAAGTAAGACGTCATCACCTACTTGAAGGTAAATGCATCTCTGGACATCATGTAGATTGGAGCTGGTGACTTGGAAGGTGACAACACTGTTCAGTTTGTGCAGAACAGAAATGACATCCTAGGCACTCTGTGCAGCAATGGCCAACCAGATCATGAGGTGGGAGACTGTGTGGTCATGTCTGGTGTCCACAAAATAAATGGCAGGGATACCCCAATGACCTTAGTGTTTCATTTTTTTCCTTTGGAAAGCAAATGAGGATTGAATCATGAGCAATTGCGAAATGACCACAGCATACCATACCCACAGATGTTTACATCATGTGGCTGATATGACATGAACCACTGAGGTTCACCCTGGTTCAGACCACTGAAGCTCAGTCAACTCTGCCAGACACAGGTCATCATGTTGTTTTTCTGTGAACTTCACATGTTTTGAAACAATAAATGCAATTATTCTGCATATCATCAGAACAATAAACCAAATAAAGTCATTTGTTCAAAGTTATATATGAATTTGTGGAGTGTAATGGGTCAAACCCATTGAGAACATGAAAGCTGTAGCCCTGGGAACAAAGAAACAGATTCAATCACTGTTGCTGTCACTGTTTCTGGCCTTGTTGTTGGTTTGACATGTTCATTTCCTTGTTCTAGACCACGGTTCGCCTATTTGTTGAGGAACAGAGACAACAAGAACAATGTCTAACACCAAATAGTTCAGTTTTTGTCACAACAAAACTGAACCAAAGCATGCATGGAAGTGGGTGTACCCACCCATTACCAACAGGTGGTATGAAATCAACATTCATCTGGGCATGACACACTCTTTTTTTTTTGAGCCAAAGAATTACCCCAGAGCAGACAGGAGTGTCATTGTACCAATAACCTAAGCAAATGACTGTTTCAATGTTTGGTTTGTTTGTTCAAGCTTGCATTTTTACCTGTCCATATACGATATACGCACTCTTGTTATCAAATACAGGGTATATTTCTGATTAATGTTTGACCTTCTGTTCAAAATACCACGTCCAAATTTAAATGTTTCACAAAGTACAGAATCAGAAGAACTAGAACTCCGTACCTTTGGACCATTGAAGCTGTTTCTTCATGCCCTTTCACAAAACAAATATCAAATCTATTCCTCTTCAATGGCCAAACATTTTATCATTTCAGGTCTCTTTCTAACGTTCACCTCAAAGACAAAAGAATCATTTGTACCTGACGCATGGTGTTCAGAAGGTGTGGTGCCTGTTGCCATTTCACTTATGTGGCATTTTGCTGTTGGGTGCAGGACTGCCTCATCCTTTTGTCCTTTGACCAAAACACCATTTGCATCTGTAGCATGTTGCTCAGATGATGTAGTGCAACTTCCCATCTCACTGTTCTTCCATTGTGTTGTTGGGCATGTAACTGTTTGTTGAGCTGAACCATCCTGTTGTCCTTTGTGCTCTTTGTGTGTTGTTCTTTTGGACCACAAAGGCTTCTGGGTGTCACCAGTGTATGTTGCTGCACTGTAAATGAAAAGAAAACAAGATGACCCCAAGCTTCAGCAGAGGAAATTGCAGTCAAGCATGGAGCACACGAGTGAAAAGCTTACCATATCAGACAAACAAAAAAGAACAGACCCAGAGAGAGGGTCGGAATAGAAATGGCTAACAGCAGAATCCACCACTGAAATTCTTCATGTGCCTTTGCTGATGTGCCTTTTGCTGATGGTGTGGTCAATGAATCACCTGAATTGAAAAATGTTGGTGTCAAATTTGAATGAGTCCAAAATTTTGCTTGATTTGCTCTCAAAGATCCTGATTGTAGACTTGTTGTGCACTTACTTTGGGAACTGTTGATTGAACTTGTTGTTCTAGTGCTTGTGTCAGTGCTGCTGTCTGCTGTGCTTGTGTCAGTGCTGCTCTCTTCTTTGCTTGTGTCAGTGCTGCTCTTTGCTGTGCTTGTGTCAGTGCTGCTCTTTGCTGTGTTTGTGTCAGTGCTGCTGTCTGCTGTGTTTGTGTCAGTGCTGCTGTCTGCTGTGCTTGTGTCAGTGCTGCTCTCTTCTGTGCTTGTGTCAGTGCTGCCCTCTGCTGTAACATTTTTGAAAGATTCAGCTGAAAACAAACAAAAATTATCTTGAGAATGACAACCCCATGAGAACAAGATTTCCTGGCTGCCTGTTTTTGTATTGCCCACATAGAGTTTTCAGAATTTTATTCAGAATTGAATCTGTTTTAAAAATCAAATCCTGTTTTTTTTCACATACTGTTGATACAACACTTGTTTGTGAGAACAGCTTTGTATGTTGATTGGTGTTTCAATGGAACTAAAACACATTGAAGTTGCTGTGTTGTCTGGGAATATGAATATTTTAGCTTCAAATCAAGGAAAAAAAGAAACATTTATCAATTGCACCTAATGTTTTGGTGCACAACAATGGTTGCCTGAATTACCAGAAGTGATCGTTTCTACTTTTGGAGCTGGTACTGTTGACCTTGTGACATCTGCAAGGACAAAAAGAGAGGAAAGTAAGTTGTGTGCTCTTGACCCATAAACTTCTGGTATCTTCTCCAAACCAAATAGAATTATTCTCACAAAGTAGTCTGAACAGAAAACGAATTCATGGGAGCTTGTGATTGAGTCTTCAGTGTTTGCCTGCCCTTTTGAGAACATGTTTTGGTAAATTTGGCACCCAAATTGCTCACCTCCATAAACTTCAATTTCGCAAAGTGTGAGCTTCCTTGGTTTCCACAGTGCCACAAATCTTCCCACCAGAGATCTCTTGCATGGAAAACATGTGTCTGGACCCAGCCCGTCAGGTGGGGAAACACAGGTCTTATACTGCTGTGCTGTTTTTCCAACTCCCACTGTGACATTACCTGCCAAAGCGCAAACCATAACACTAAAGAAATAATTTACTTCTATCTGACCACTGAAGTGACATCTTGAGAAAGTAAGCTGCAATATATAAGCTTACGGAATTGGGCATTCACTTTTTTGACCAGCAGTACACTTTTCACAATATACGGAGCTTCTAAGTCCACAACAAATGATGGCATGTCCTCTTTCTCTGTCGTGGCACAAAACAATCTGTATGGCTTTCCATTGCCATCCACAGCTTTCTTTGCAGGGAATCCTTTTCTTGTGGAACTCATGTATGCTGGTTTGTTCAAAGCCAAATTTTCACCTGAAACAGCACATACATTTAGAGCTGATGAAAACAAAAACAATGTGGTAAAAATTGCATTGGACAAAAAGACATTTGCTCGTCCCTCCAATTTCGCAGCAAACGAATGATTCTACTTGTTTGCAATCTATGTGTGATGTTTAACAATAGGAGCTGCACCAAATGAAATTGGCTGAGGAGTCAAAAAACCCCAAACCCAGATTTTAAATATCTCCAGAACACAAAATAAAACATGAAAATTACAGGGCACCAAGTAAAATTGAGTTGTACAGAGCCTGTCTGAACTGATGACCAGCTCCACCTACCTGAACAACTGGCAGAAGCCATTATATCAACATTTGCCAAAAAACAAAAACTCCAGAGAAGGAGCATTCTGCAGCATCCAGTCAGTACTGCAGTGGGAGACTTCTACTGGCAAAAGAGGTTTTGGCTTTGACAGAAAAAATACCTGACATTTGTACCCATGAAATAGATATCACTCCAATGTTCGCATTTGTGAATAGTGGTTGCAGCTGGAGATTCCATTCAGGCAAACATTACTTTGAAGTCCCAGTCCTGAAACCTGATTTGTTTCCATTGATGGTCAAGGGAGATGAGTTGCACCCTTTCTGTCCCAAATTAATTTGACTCTGTTGGGAACTGGATGCTCCATCAGGGATTTTCACTCAGGCACGGCAGCTACAAGATTATGATGCTCCCATCCATATTTTGATGCACAGGTGTAAAAAACATGATGTACCAAGGAGAGCATGACAAAATTGTCCAGTTCCTTTCAACTGTTTTTTTGCATCAATTGGTACCAACAATGTCAAAACATTGATGTCAACAACATAATTTTGAGGTCAACATCAACATTTTATGTGATGCCCAGTTGGTGGGCATCAAAAAATGGTCAAGACATTTCTTTCACAAAGAAACAAAAGGTACCATTGATGACAGATAATCATGATGTCAATACAAATGTGAAAACTGCTTTCCTGGCATTGTGTCAAAATTTCGATGCGGAATCTTGTGTGTAAAAACCCTGATTGTCATTGAATGCAGAAAGGTTGCTTTTGTGTTCATCAAAGAAAAGCAAAAACACACGGGAAACACGCTGAACCAGAACAGCCAAAAAGTGAAATGTACAATGGTCATGTAAAAAATACTAGTCTCTGTTTTCTTTATCCTTGTATTTGGTGATTTGCACCCAGTATCAGTTAAGCACAAAGCACAAAACACTTCCGGCATTGACTACCAAAAGTGTGTCAGCAATTTCACCATTAAGCCCAGAGTAGCTTTCAAATTTTGTCTCTGGATGTACTCCATGTGCAGGATAATGCGCCAAGAAGAATTTGGAATGGAGTACTTAGAAACCAACTATGTTCCAAGTCTCTTTGTTTGGCCTTTTAACAACTGCAAGTCACGCAAGGCCAGTGGGCCTATTTTGTCATCAGACCATTGCCCTGGTAAACATTTGGGGAATTCCCTTCCTGACTGAATCTTCAGAGCAAATCAAACAATCAGACAATCAGCAAACAATCTGCTGGGGCACCAGAATCAAAACAATAAAGGTTTCTCCCTGTGAGTCTTGTGGAATGAAACCAGAAAACATTCTACAAAATATTTCGGTGGTGGCTTCCTGTGCCCATGGAAGGAAAGGGTGGGAGGGGCAAACACGCCATGATGTCTGATCTGGTGTGTTTGAAGCCCAGTTTGCCAAGTCAAGAGAGACCATGTGAACATGGTAAACTCTGGCAATTGGAGAATGATTTGTTTGTCCAGGCAGTATTTGTGTGATTTCCATGTTCTCAAATGAGAAGCTTTCCAAGGCGTCAATATAACACGTGGCAATATCCAAAACTTGAGGGGGTATGCACAAATATCTATCTGTGGCTTGCATTTGTTTGGATCAAGGAAAATTTGCAAGTAAGAAAAATGTCAAGTTTCAATTTTTGGACTGGTGTGGGCAAAAGTTCTCTTTGGAAAGGCTGTAAATTTGGAAGGTGGTCACAAAAATCATTCCATACTCAGAAAGTACAAACATAGGGTGAAAGAAACTTTTTGATGAAATGTATTTTTGGCGCATTGTTTGGCTATTTGAGTAGCAGCATTTGAGCCAATGTACTAGAGATTGTTCGCTGGAACTGCAGCTCTCTCTGTTGGCTCAAAACACTGGAATGTAAAACTCGTATAGCATGGTGGAACATTACAGTTGGATCAATTTTTCACCAATGGTGTTACAACCAGCCCTTGTGCATGGAAGGGGCAACCTGGGATGGCATGGACTGTGAATCTCGCCGTGAATTTCTGACATGGACCAAGCCTTGTGCGGCCAAGTTATTTGATCTTCACTGGAAGCAATGTTGATCACGAACAGTTAAAACACTGCACCCCATTCATCAGTATCATTTCAGCAAAATCATGCAAAAATCCCAAAGTTACCAGCTTTTGCCAAAACTTGGGCATTACAAGGAGAAAAACCTCAAGTATCTTTCCATTTCAGTTACTGAAGCAACAAGCACATCACGGGTTACGAATTGGACAACTTCAAGACTTCCATTGGATACCAATCAGAATTTACAATGTGTGAATCTAATCCCAGAGCGCTAGGAGGCAGCAATGTTGCAAGATCACACACCATTTCAGACAGTGGAATCAGGGGTGAATCTAAGAATTTAATTCAGCTGAGGAGATTGCAGTTCTGAGTAGCACCACAGAAAAAAGAAAAGCTGTGTCACACACCAATGTCTATTTTGGAGAAAGAGCTAAGTTTTCAGGAAATAAGACTGAAGTCAGTTGTGGTTGACCTTTCATTTCAGTGGAAAGCACAGAAGAAACACCTCCACAACAACCATCAAATGCCACCCACCAAACAAGAAGCTGTGAGTGCTTTCTTTTGTTTACCACCTTGATGCCCCTCCTTGAAAACACAGATTTGTTTTACCTTCTGTGGCCAAAACCATTGTCATGTTGTGGTGTTTGCTCTTGTGTTGAAGTTCATTTTGTGTGGATTGGAGTTGGACTTGATCTTGTGTCTTGCACGCAGCATCTTTGCAATTGTTTGTTTCATTGGAATAAGAAAAAGGTTTTCCACTCATTCTACTCATTATGATTTACTTTTCTTTGTTCCTACCATTGCTCTTTATTCATCCGGACATAAGCTTGTGTACTTCTGCAAATTTCTAAACTACTGCCCCTTTCTTTGCGTGTTGCTTATCTGGTTCAAACATGTCAATCAGTTGCAATGTTACGTTGATTCTTTCCAGAAGGGGTCAGAATTCCATGTCCCTCAGGACCAGTGCCTGTTGGGCCACGACATTACATCTCCACAGTTGAAGTTGTCAGGACCGCCCCATCACATGACCAGGAATATGCTGAACCCTACGCCAGGAATCATCCCGGAAACAGAGAACGTGATGATGGATACTTGGAACCCATATCTGACATTTATGATGAACCCTACTGGTCTTTGGGGAGTCCCACTGTTATTGAGTAAAACAAAGTGGACGAAACTTCACCTGAGCTTATGATGAGCCTTATGATGTGAAATGTCCCTGTCCTAAATCTTACGAAGTTTTTGGGAGCCCAAACAAAGTTGAATTACAGCAGGGTGGATGAAACGGAAGGGCAAACATCATTTGTTCTCTCAAATTCAGGTGAAATGTATGGGGAAACAAAATTCTGATTTGGTTTGGTGAGACAAATTCCACATGGAATTGACAGAAGCTCTGTGTAAGTAAACGCCACCAAAACAAAGATGTGCGATCCAAATGTTTCTCGTTTTTAGGTGATTTGAGGATGTTGTGCTGTTGTCGGAAGCTCAATTTTTGAGCGACCAAGACAGAGTGACCAAAACAAATGATCTAGAGATAACACCCATGAAATGTATGTGTACACCAGTTTCATAGTCAAGATCAGGATCAAATCAGGATCTTTTGGGCTTTCTGGTTGAATTTAGGTTGAGGATAATGTTCCAGGAAGATATAACTGAAGTATACATTTTTGGGTTCTTCAGGTCACAAAGTGTAAATTGAGAGGGATCAAAAATTTGGGACATGTTTGTACAAAAAGAAAGAAAAAAATGGTGAAAGTGGTAACTGATGGCATATGGTGAATGGTGGCATTCTATTTTTGATTTTCAAAAATTTTCACATGGTTATTATGTGATGTCAAAGGTTGGGCTGAAGTATTACATTTTATGAAAGTGTTCAAAATGGTTATTTGGGGATGAGTTGGGTTCAGTGATGTGTTATTTGAATACAATTATCAGATTTTTCTTTTGTAAATTTATATGTCCAACAGTCCAAAATATGGCATGGGATCAGGTCCATCAGGTCCAGAAGCCCTGAGAGATGAGCATATGGTTCGCGAAGCCCCGAGGGCAGACGAGGCAAGGAGACGGCAGCGCGGAGTCTGCACAAGGAGGAGAGGCGCGGGATCAGGTCCAGAAGCCCCGAGAGGCGAGCGCGAAGCCCCGAGGGCAGACGAGGCAAGGAGACAGCGC
>JAAUXT010015772.1_pt1 | contig 12497 bp, 11 predicted proteins | sample 7278171 | NCBI WGS metagenome assembly JAAUXT01 (sample SAMN14350112, study PRJNA611818) | marine sediment metagenome | isolation source: surface marine sediment (1.8m) | place: French Polynesia: Moorea | collected 2018-08
CGTGTTACACAAATATTCCCCCTCGCTTTCATTGACACTCACACACACTCTCACAGTCACCGTCGCACACTCACACACACACACACACACACACACACACACACACACACACAAATATATATGGCACCTGTCGGCAATAAGAAATACTGATACGAGTAAAGCCGCTCGTGACCTCAACATGTTTTTTGCCTCAAGTTTCTGTTTTCTGGTTCGGCTCTGAGGAAAAACTTACGGGGAAAGCATGCGAACGTCTCGTTTTGATCGCTGGAAAACATTTGTGTCCGCAATTACATGTCCACGGAATGAGGTTCACTCAGGGCCTCCTTTGAAGTTCAAGACAACGGAGTTGAGACATGAGGGAGATCAGTCAGGCGATGTTCACGACACACACCCTGCACAGCCGCAGGTAGAAGAATCTATAAAAAAAAAAAAACTCTCTCTGTGCATGCGCCCAGGCACCGTGGACACGTACAGAAATCTGAAAAGCTCGTTCGTCATGAAATTGGCCTCAAGAAATGCCAGCAATTTCTCGGAAGATCAATTTTTCTCGTTCTTCTTTTGCAAACGCTGGAGAAATGGTGTTTGGGTCTGGTCATGTGTGAAATAATTCAAGCCTTGCTGATAAAAGCTTCTTCGGTATGGACCTCTTGGTCTGACAAACATGCAAACTGTCACATCTGACACGCAGTGTCCACAGAAACGAACGAAATAAATGTGCAGATGGAAAGTTTGGGCAGGAACATGAAGCGGCTCAGCAAAGCAGCTTCAGGATGAAGCAAGCAGTCGCGGCTGCAAACAACCCGTGATGTTTACAAGACCGTTACTTCGCCTCAAACTAACTAGAATCCCGTGATTTCTTGGACAAACCAGGCAGAAGAAATTGAGACGACATGAATGGCGTAGAACGGACGGTGCAGAGAGTGCAGTCGTGGAGCGGTGGGCTGAGGACTCCCGAGACATGATGACTTCTGCTTGAGGAACAAGAACAGCTTGTGAGTTCACCTTTCTCGTGTTTCATTCACGCATTTCGTCAAAACGGATTCAGTGCAGAAGGGTTGGCCTGACACAACTGGACATGGACACTGGTGATGGGGCTACACGATGGTAAATTGTACAAACATCTTCACCATAGAAACTCAGACCTTCACTCACACACACACACACACAACACACACACACACACACACACACACACACACACTGCACCACAGATCGAGAGCAGTGGACACGCACTTCTGTATGGATGACCGTGCATGCATGGATTTTAGTTTTTGCATCTTGTTTTTTTAACGAACAGGCAGACTCAGGAGATGACTGCTCTCCCTGTGTTCTGCAATCTCTTGTTTTTGGATCTGGTGCTCGAGAATCTGGTCAGTGTTTGGGAGAGTGAGTCCAGTTCTGCATGTGTCCAGAACATTCGGAACCAGTGGGACTTGCGCATCTGCACATGTGTGCAGAACTGAGCTGTTGCAACCTCTGCCGTATGGATGATGACTGGTCAAATGCACAGAGTCTGGAACACAAGAACAAATGTTCAGCATCCAAGAACATTCAGGATCTGAGTTTCTACAACTCTGCGATCACAAAACCACCAGCCGTGTGTGCTCGCATCGTGGTAGAAATGGGTTCTTACCTTACAAAAAGGGTTCCTGTTCAATCACACAACTCCGTTCTCGACCAAAAGCCTCGAAAAGTCATTGTGTGATTTCACAGGAACCATTTTTGTACAGTGTGAGAACCCTGTCCTGACAGATTCAGTGCATGGGGCATGGCTCTTGTCCACACAGCAAATTCATTATTTTCTGCTGCAGTGACGTTTCTGACTCGCACAGTGTTCATGCAGGACTCATCGATCTCTCGAAGACATTCCACCTCTGAATTACACCAAGCTTTCTTCCTCATCTTGCGTCCACCTTTTAATTTCCCGATTCTTGAAGGGGATGGGATACAAAGCACCTCACCCTCGAACATAAGATTTACCCTCCCCCCTCCAAGTTCGTGCTCTCTTGACCTGAATCCTGGACCCCTCGGAGTTCATTGATTTTTCTTCAGTACAATCCCTCTGAATCTGGGTCTCGTTGCCCTGGAGACAGACTCGCTTGGAGGCCATCCTGCGTTCTGAGGCCCCACTTCCGGATCTTGCTGTTATTGCCTTTCCAAGGTTCCGAAAGGCTTTCATTTGGCCGTTGCGTGCCCAAATGGATTTTTGTGTTGCTTTCGTGCTCCATTGTTCTCTCAAAACAGATCTTCAGATTATTTGCCTTTGGCGTTCGTTGCGCTGAAAGGTTTGTCTTCAACGCGTCGTCATGGTTCTGCATGTTGTGTTTTCATCCACCGTATTCACCCGTGCAAGACGCACCTTTTTGTCCCGAAATTGAGTACCAAAAGTAGGTACGGGTATGAGATTACTACAGGTTTAACATGACCTGACACCAGAAAATGAAGGCAAAAGTTTGGGTGTGTCTTATGCTTCGGTGCGACTTATACACAGGTGAATACGGCAACCACGCACGTGAGATGTGTCCACGTTCGTCGTGCAACAACGACGGTTGTCATGCAGAACGCAATTCTGAGCGATTGTTTCCATTCACAGGGACACTTACGTGATCATGGGCCACAATCGGCGCATTACTCGCAGATGCCACATCCATATTCATCGTTGATGGAAACGTCTGGACCCGAGACTAACGCATCGCTGTCAGCATGGGCGTCGTGTGGTCCTCTCCATACAGATGGCAAATAATTGGGATCAGCCTTGGGATGCTCCTCCTGATAACTGGATTCATTTTTATCCTGCTCGCAATTGGCTTCAATGACATGACCTGGAGGATAACCGGAGGTGTGTTCGCAGTGCTTGGTACTTGCCTGAGCATAGCCGGGACCCTGTGGTGCGTTCGGATCATCAGGCAAGGGAAATATGGAGTGGACGCTGCAATGGAGGTGCCAGACTACGAAGTCGAAACTTTGACGGTTGACAGTGAAATTGCGTAGACCTTCAAGCTTGTCGTGTCAGTGCAAATAAAAATTGCTCATTTTCTGTAGAGGAAGAGTTCTGTTGTAGGTGTACTGTTCTCCTTTGTTGGAAAACGCGTGTTGTGTGAGCGTGAGGCACATGTGTCCAGGCCGGATCTGTGACAAAGGCCTGCAGGAGTTTCATCATTCCTGCCATGGCGTCTTTTGCAGGGAAAGTGCAAGATGCCAGGCGTTTTTTTCCCCCAAACTTTAGCAAAAACACTTCGAATGGTACCTGTGTGTAAAATGAGCTCAACACTTCAAAACATTCCCAAAAGCATCAGAAAAAAATAGAAAAGGGGGTTTATGTTCAGCCGCCTGCACTTGACACTTCGGCAGTCGCACCAATTTCAATTTGCGAGTGATCCACGGGGGGCGCCTGCGATGAGATGAAGCACAACTGCGCATGTCTGACGGACTTTAGAGAGACGCTTGATGACGGCTGCAGACGCTGATTCCGGACTTCCTTCGACGGTCGGGTGCAATTTCAATTTCAACTTTGAAAATGTCAACATGAAGAAACGAACATTTTTTGCGCCGCAGGTGCAAAATTCGGGAGGCAAAAGCATTTTTAGTGGCGGGCGCCGACAGGATCCCTGAATCGGACCCTGACCTGTTTGAGGCAGAAATGTCGCACAAATAAATTGGTCAAATTGAAAAACGAAAGTCAGGTTTTCGTCAAATTCCCTGAAGAGGCCATGGAGGATTTTGTCGAGAGCATGTGCGGGAGAACGCGTGAACAATTCCTGAATCGTTGCAACCCGCAACTTCAGCATCCGCACCGCACTGCAGCTTCAGCTTTCTCTTCCTGCAGCACATTCTTTTCTTTTGTCATTTCACATTCGTTCAAACCCGACCTTGGTGAAAAGGAACAAAGCATGCGTCCTCAAACGAGCTTGAGCTTGGGCCAGCTGAACCCAGACAGAGCTGCACAGAGATGCATGCCAAGGTGCGTCCGCCAAACTGCCACGCCAGACTCGTGCAGTGTGTGCGTGGTGGGCCAGAACTTTGGTCTTCATCTCAACTGCAATTTCTGAAAAATAAAAAAAAACAATCGGAAACCTTGTCTCCACATGCAGATCTACAGTCGACAGACTTGCAACAAGTACGTTTGTTGCTTGCGTACAGTCAAATGACCTTTTTGTCAATCACGTAATTGCGATATTGGTTCAATTCCAGCACCAAAAGCCCCATTTTGCTGACTGTTGAGGCAACATGCATTGAGCTCACAGTGGCAGCTAATCTCGGATTCCTGAATGTCGTTCAACACTTCATCAACGAACAAAATCATTTCCCGTTCACAGCAGGAATTTAGAAGACAGCCCCGGTCCCAACTGTTGGAGAGTTTCCATTATAATTTCATGAGATGTTCAGAAAGCTTTCGCAAAGCAGTCACAGCACACTGCAGATGTAATTGAAAGCTGGTTGTGCAAGCTTTTGGATGTCAAGCAGAGTCGCTCGCATAGTCACTGTTTCTGTACAGCGTCTCAGGTACACTCACAAGACCAAACATCAGATCTTTCATCAGATCTTTTCAAACCGTTTTGTTCGAATCTTGTCTGTCGTTGATGAGGGACCAATGTCTTTGCGGACTCCAAAAGAGAAGCACACACCTCAAGAATGAGTTTTAAATCAACAAGTCAGAGAACACCGGTCCGCAGCAACACTGGTCAACTACAATGTTCACAACACGCAAAATTTCCAGCAAACAAGTCATGCATGGCTGCCTGCATATCTGCCGGGAACTGTTGTGTCGTAACGCAAATCAACTGTTCGTTTCTTGGGTGGGGATGGGGTAGGGGCCAACCAATGGTTCACTTTCTCCCTGCAGCAAATCAGACAGTTTTCTTCATTTAGCCCGGGGAGGGGGTACATCAATGGTCCAACAGTTTTGTTGGGGGTAAACCATTGGTTTCTTCCTCAAGCTAACCTCAGAGTTTTGCTCGTGTCCCCCACCCAAAAAACAAACTATCCACAATGGACTTGTAAAACTGCTGCCAAATATAGTGATTGCACTACGCATGCCCGCGGTTCGAGGGCATGCCGCGCGCCCAAAAATTCCTGCACGTTTCAGAACGAGCACGTTTCGCAAACTTGGGCTTGAGGTCTGTCTCAATGTAGAAATCCAGACGAATTTTGAGCGACAAAAAGGACCATATCAAGTTTCCCCAACACAGCAATTTGCAATGAACAATCCGTGCAAGGAATGGCCATTTGCTATAAATTTGATTTCAGTGCCGGTATTTCAGTGGGATCTTGAAAGGTACAACATTTTTCTCAGCTTCAGCATAATTTTCTGATGCTCCATGCATGGTCTCTGAAGAATGTTGAGAACCACAGACACAAAAAAAGAGTCCAGAGTTTCTGAGGATTTTCTGGTCTCGTCTTTCGCTGGCCCTCGACAATCTGCGTTCGTGACCAAAGCTGCGGAGAGATCTTCGGGGAAGATCTTTCCTTTGAAAGAAATAAGCCTCGGCGGACGTGATCCTGCAAACGCCTGCACATAGCGTGGTCACATTTTCCCTCCTTTTCCTGCAAAAAGTTTGTCCCATGACCCGCAAAACTCACGCGCACAAGAAGCCTTGTCTTGTACACATACCTTGTGTCACCAACACACCAAATGGAAGGGCCGGACCCACCACACCAACTGATGCCTGAGGCCAAACATGCCAAACCAAATGGGGGGGGGGGGAGCAGAAGTACCACACTGTTGTGATCAAAGGCCAGATTCACCACACCAACTGGTGGAGCCGGATCTACCACACAAACTGGTGGGGTCAGACCAGCCACACCAACTGGAGGGGTCAGATCCACCACACCAACAGACCTGTGAGGTCAGATTCACCACAGCATCTGCATGGTGGGGCCAAATCCACCACACCAATTGACTGGTGAGACCAGACCTACTAGACTGGTCAATTGGTGCGTAGAGCCAGATCAAACTTCTGGGGCCAGTCTTCCACATCAACTGCATGCATGGTGGAGGTAGGATCATTGTGTGTCGCTCACAGGCAAATGTTCCCACTGTTGAGTGACACCGTGGAATTGAAGAACCCATGCAGACTGCAATCGTCAAGAGTCAAGGCGAGGTGTCTGCAGGGGGATGGAGAAGAAATCGTACAAAATCTTCTTGTGAACGAGCACGCTGGTGTGGTCATGAGGGGTGATGACCGCATTGTATGTGAGGCACGTCGTCAATGGCAGCCTTTGTTCTCAACAGGAGATTCGGAACAAGTAATCTGCACTTGGATAGTTTGACAGTTTTGTACTTTTGGTAACCTTGGCTTGTGCCTTACAACAGGTAATCAAGTAGTGTATGGAGATTATTCAAATCCTCGCCTTTGGCTCGGTTTCACATGATCTCCTTGCGTCCTTGATCACCTGTAACGTAGTCTCCTTGGAGGATATTGCCAGTGCGCAGCAAAGGCTTCATCGCTTGAAAAAGTCAACAAATTCGTTTGTCAGCGCCAGTCTGCAAGAAGCCCTGTATTTCAGGTTTTGCCCCTGCAGGTGGTTCGGACTGCGCTGCTGGGTAATGAGGCGTGTCAACAGCGGATGCGCTTCGTTTGTGTCACTGCAGTTTAATGATTGTAGCACGCGACGTGCAACCGCATCGTTCTTCTCTTTTCTCAATTGCGCGCGGTGCACGCACAGATGTGAGAACGGTTGCCTGTAAAGCGGACTCAGATTTGTTCGCTTGAGCCGGGACGCCGTCGGTCCCGCGACTGATGATCAACCCTCAGCAGCTCAATTTTAAGGCGTGAACTTATCTGTTTTCAGACAAAGAAATTAAGGAGAGTAAAGAAAGTTATTATAATAATATAAGATTAAAATTAAGTTCAAGTAAATTTAATAGTAAATGTTTTTGGATATTGACAAATAAGTTATTGGGAAGAAATATTATAACTGGTATAGGAAATATTATTCATCAAAATAATTTTTTCTCCAAAGATGAAGACAAGGTAAGATTGACAGATTTCTTTGCCTCACAAGTTTCTAATAACAATATTTATAATACTGAATACAATTATTCAAGTATTAAAAATTGTGATACTGCATTTAATTTTCCTTTTGTTACAAAGACAATGATCTTGGATATTATTAAAAATATTAAAATAGACACTGCTAATGGTCCAGATAATATTTCAAATATTTTTATTAAAAAAACTAAAAATACTTTATACTTAGCATATGAATATATTTTCAATTATTCTTTTATACATGGTGTGTATCCAACTCAGTGGAAAGAATCTTGCTGGACTCCTTTGTATAAAAAGGGTTCAAAATTTAATGGGAAAATTACAGACCAATATCTTTGATGAATAATTTAGGTAAAATTCTAGATAAATCAGTTTTTAATAATCTATATAAATATTGTGAAAAACATAAATTTTCTTAATAAATATAATTATGGCTTCAAACAAAAACTAGTTGCCAACATAATTTATCAATGTTATTACATATTACTTATAATATTTTGGATAAAGGCAATGAGGCCTTAATTTTATTCTTTAATGTTGTAAAAGCTTTTGACAAAGTGGATCATTTAATTTTATTGAAAAAATTATATTCCTTAGGAATTACTGATGTTGAACATAATTGGTTCCAGAATTATTTGAATAACAAATTTAGTAAAGTTGTAATTAATAATTGTAAATCAGAAAAATATCCAATTGTGAGTTCAGTTACACAAGGATTAGTTATGGCTACTTTATTATGGAGTATTTATACTTATGATACAACAGAAGATTTATTTGCAATACCATCAATATTTGCAGATGATACAGCATTAACAACTGAAATTGATAAAGATGTAAATTACAGTTTTAACTGGATGCAAATTGATACAGATACTTTACAAGAATGGGCTACACAAAATGCTTTATCTTTCAATACAGATAAAAGTGTTTATATGATAATTAGTAAACAACATAAAAATAAGGAATATTATCCAAAATTTTATTTATATGGAATTGAACTGTAAAGAGTAAGAACACAAAACAATTGGGCATTTATATTCATGAATTGTTAACATGGACAGATCATGTTTTTTTTTTCTTTTCAAAAAAGGTTATTAATATTATAAGAATGTTAAAACATATAAGAAAATTAATTACTTTCCCCAAGCTGAAAAAATTTACAAAACTATTATTAAAAGTATTGTTGACTATGTAAGTATGTTTTACTGTGACACTACTAGAATAAATATTGAAAAATTAGAAAAATTATATTATCATAGTGCTTTGGTTGGTACAAATGCCTACAAAAATACTTCTTCAAGATTAAAATTATTAAAAGAATTAAATTGGGAAACCTTCAGTCAAAGAAGTTATTACTTAGGAAAAAAAACTATGTTTGCAAAAATTAAAATAACAAAAATACCACAAATAATACATGAAGAATTTCCTTTTTCAACAACATTAAGACATAGTGACAGATACAAATTTAATTTACCACATTTGTTAAGTAAAAGGAATTATTTTTATAATTCCTATTTTATCAAGATGTTCAGAGAATGGAATAAATTGCCTATTAATATTTAAAAAGTACTAGTTATGAAGATTTCCTAACTTCATTTAATATAAGCAAAAATTTAAGTGAAAATAATTATACTTGTGACTCTTATATTAATACCATTTACTTATCTTTCAGAATGAGACATAGTCTTTTACAAAGTGATAAATATAAAATGGGGATGACTGATACAAACTTATTTATAAATTGTCCATCTAAAAAACAAGAAATATTACATCATTACTAGTTTGACTGCCCAAAATATAAATATTTTGGAACAAAATTCTTTAAAAATATTAAAACAATAGCAAAATTAAAGAACATTTCAAAAAAGTCCTTATTAGAGATTTTAATGGATAATAATAAAACAAATTATTTGTATAAGTCAGAGTACATTTATATTATTAAAATATTCAAGAAATATATATTAAAAACAAAAAGATTTGATTGACTGCCATCACATTTCAAATATTTATTTTTTCTTTACATTTGTATGAGTGTGCGGGTTATGAATGGACGAGAGAATTTGTATAATTTAATCGTCAATAAATAAATATTTCAAATCAAATCAAATCTTTTTTTCCGGGTGGGAGGTCAGGAAGCGCCAACTTCAACTTGAAAACTGCGACGTTGGGAAGGTCGACAGATTGCTTGAACATCCCTCACTTGTACAAACTGGGTTGGGCCAAACTTCAACTTGGAAAAAATGGGGTGTATTTTTCGGGATGAGGGACGGGGGCGTTCCTGGATCCGCGAGAGGATTTCTACGGTTCGAGAGAACTGATGACTGGAAATACACATCACTTTGACGCTTGACTCTTCTGTTTTTGATGACAAGGTTGACAGCAAGATTCTGTTTCACACGCGACAGTAGCTCCCGAGAAGTTTCTTCATCATGCTCGTCATTTCTTTTGACAGACGAAGCCTTCCGGAGGAGATGACGCCACAAATGCCTGTCCACTTGCCCCATCAACCAACAACACAAGGACATCGCAGGTTTTCAGTGGACGCGACGTGGCTATTTTCCGGATTTTCTGTCGGAGACAATCTGAGCAGCAGACGGACATGCAGCGGCAATGATCTCAAAATAAAGAGAACTGTGTTTTCGTTGGATTTTTGTGAGTGAGTCTTTTTTTGCCTAAGAATTTTGGCGGTACCTTTTCGCAAAGTTGGACAGGCCGGGTCAGTTTGAGCACTTGCAAGCTGTGCGCCAGGAGAACACTTTCAGTTCCAGAAATTCAAGTGGAAAAGCCTCCTGCTTGCTTTTCAGTTCAATTTTGCCAACACATGTGGAAGTTGTGAGGAAATGTTACTTCACTTGAACTGCAGAATGCCTCGCAGGCCGATACGAAACCGCTTCAGTTGAGTTTGTTGCGCAAACATCTGCTCACAAGGTCTGATCCAACCATGAGCAGAAAGAAACCGTTTGGGGCTTTTCGACAAACAAGGTTTTCACACGTGTGCCTCGCCTGCAGCGTGAGAATCCTGTCGACGCAAACTGTTTTTGCAGCTATCTTTGCAGGTGATTGCTTTGGTGGTAAGGAAGTTGGTATGTGACCCGAAACTGTACGCCTTCACATCCTTTTGGCTTCATTTTCAGGAATCCATCAATCCATTAGCCTTATCATGACAGAAACCTTGTGTGCGTTCAGAATAAAACTCATCCAAGAAGGTTCGCTCTCTGCCACTGCGGATTCAGATCAGAAAGGTGAACAAGCTGCAGCTTCCTTCTGTGGTCGTGCATGCATGCGATGCAGTTTCTGAGTTTGTCTGCATCGCAGCATCCTTGTTTTTGGAATGGGTTTGTTTTGGTCGTACGACTCACAAAATTCTCTTCAATCTGCGATTCAGATGAAAACTTTGTTGGGGCAAACCCAAGGCCATCTTTCTTTCTTTCTTACTTTCTTTCCTTCTTTCTATCTTTCTTTCTTTCTTTCTTTCTTTCTCTCTCTCTCTCTCTCTCTCTCTCTCTCTCTCTTATTCTCTCTCACTCACTCTCTCTTTCTCTCTCTCACTCTCTGTCTTCACACACACACACACACACATACACACACACAATGTTCACAGAGCATGCTATATATGTAATGCAAATGCAGAAACTTCGAACAAGTCGATGTTTTCGCAAACATCGCACTGCATCCATTGTGCACGGATGTTGGCGTTTGCTGCAGCTCTTTTCATGTATACTGGGGACAGACGAACGGCTGCACCCGGACCGCCCGATCCGTGCTGGATTCTCTTCATCAATGGACATCGCATGTGTGCTTGCTTCTGGAAGGCTTCCCTGAAAACGACAATGTAATTGTGAGCAAAAGCCTGTCACTTAAATTCTCCAATGACAGAGATTCTCCTTGCAGGATAATGATGGACATGTGCAAGTTGGCAGGTTCGAGCGGATCCAGGATTGGGAGAGCGGGGTGACGTCACTCTCTGCAGCCGATCATCAAGCCTCGAAAAAAAGCTGTGAATTTTTTGAGGGAATATTTTGTGGGGTCAGGAAGCTCCACCCCTCACACACACACACTCACACACACACACACACACACACACACACACACACACACACACACACACACACACACACAACCGTAGATCTACCTTGAACTTTTCAACTGAAACATTAAAAGTGCCTTCAGTGCAAAATTGTAACAGGGGTGGAGGTGAACTTTTTCTGTTCAGGGGCGGTCACCGGGCTCCCCGGATCCGCCAGAGGACAATGAGGTCAACAAAAATCTCTCCTTTGCAATGAGTCTCGGTTCTTTCCACGCTTCTGCAGACCCGTCCCATTGAAAGGTATTACCTGCAAATTAGCACAATTGTTCAGAAACGAGGTCCAAGGCTGTGTGTCCTGAGTAGTGAGAAGGAATAACGGGAGCAATTTGGGTGGGATTTCTTGGGTTGCTTTGAGGATCACCTGCAGATGAAAACAGCTGGTTCTCCGCCCCGTCCGCCAAGAGACACGTCAGTACAGCTGGAAAATTTATGGCGTTTTTGCACGTGATTACTCCGCGCCGTGTTTGAGCGCTTCAAGCCAATTTTGCCGAGGTACAATCCTGTGTTTCTTTCAGGTAGGCAACGCACCAAAACTGTGGTCCAGTTTCCAAACATGGCACAAATTGAGATGTTTCGCTTGCATCAAACATGCAGCTTGGTTCGTGGGTCCCGTTCGGCGGCGCCTCACGCTTCGCGAAGCGTCGTGTGAGCGCGTCACGTGTCCCGCTCATTCAGCTGCGGTACCGACGAGACGCAGCGACGCTCGGAAAAATCACGCATGGATCAAGCTTTTCTTTGGTGCGCACTTGGGAGAAGGAAGATTGCTGGGATGGATGAAAGATTTTGCCTGCATCTGAAAATTTTTTTTGCAGCAGAAGGTCAATTGTTTACGCAAGCAGACAAGTTGCACAAACCCATCGACTGGTCCGTCAGCTTCAGGACAGAATTCTGACTTGTCATGACTGCCGCACCTCCCCTGCTTCAGCTTTTTGGTGCAACCTCTCCTTCAGTCACCAGATGTGCTCTCCATAGTCATGAGTAAGAACACACCTAGTGGTTGCGGATGAGTTTGTGCAGGGTTTCCCAACTTTTTGTCAATTGACACTCACCTCAGTTTTGATGAGCAGCTCCGTGGAATCCCTACAACCGCTCCCAAAGTGTCAAATTGTGGGTCGCCTTGCCTGGTGTTTCACAAGAACCAGTCTCCTCAATAAATGGTTTCTGCCCATCTTGAGATGAGTACTTCCTTCTCCTCTTCCATACTTTGTGCGAGCAACAAAAGCTTTCTCTTCAAACATTTGGAGCCCCGACCTCTCCAATGGAGATTCCAAAACTAAATGGTGGGTTTACAGTCGCCGTGAGGCCACTGTGGTGTGACACACCAGCTGCGAATTAGAACCACCGCTGGACAGATGGCACCACTGTGTACAAAATAAATGGGGTGATGCCCGCCGTCGGGGGCAGTCTCACCTGAGATA
>JAAUXT010099378.1_pt1 | contig 12496 bp, 17 predicted proteins | sample 7278171 | NCBI WGS metagenome assembly JAAUXT01 (sample SAMN14350112, study PRJNA611818) | marine sediment metagenome | isolation source: surface marine sediment (1.8m) | place: French Polynesia: Moorea | collected 2018-08
CCAATGAGTATCGAGAGAGCGAAAATTGTGTACATATCGACCTGTACGTACGTAGTAATATCGGTTGGTTTCGAGAAAAAGGGGCCTATGCGTCGTGTAAACCCCCCCGACATTGTCGACCAATAAAAGTGCCAGCCATGGAAAAAAACTACAATACAAGGCCTTTGAAACTGTGGAGAAGCAAAGTTTGGAGGGCTACAAAGAATGGTTGCCAGACAACAATGGGGGAGAGAGGAGGAGGGATCTGAGTGGAGAGCCATGTTTGCCGTGTACTGTTGTAGCACAATGGTGCGCTACAGCTTCAGTACAATGGGGGAAGCAGGTTCTGGGGGGATGGATGGGCGGGGGGGACCCAGAATACAAGGTATACACACAACCAGCAAGGGAAAGAGAAGGAAAAAAGCATGCACAGACACACACAATGCTACGTAGCTGCGGAGAGGAAGCGAACGATGCCAACAGCCCACCACCCACCTCGATCCTTGGACCAGCATCGTACCACTGCCACCTCACAATGGGTCGCAAGATGAGCGCTCAAGAGGCTTCCTCCTCCTCCTCCTCCTCCTCCTCCTCCTCCTCCTCCTCCTCCTCCTGCCTCGGACCCGCTCAAGTGCGAAATCCGACAGATCAGCGGTCGTCGCGCTGTGAGAACGAGACGCCGCGTCCCTGGAATACGCGCGAAACTGGCACTGCGTCTCCGCTCTGCAACGCAGCGCCCATCAGTCAGCGGACATGCGTTGGCACGTTGTTAGGTACTCACGTGACCCCCTGCCACCGTGACGTCATACACATGAGCCTCATCCACCATGACGTCACGTTCAAGAGATTCACATGGGCGAAAAGAAGTTTTCCGCGACGCGTGGCCCTATTCCACCCAGGGCTGAGATTGGACGAGCCACTTTCTAACGTCAGCGTCATCGTGCTAAAACTGGCTATTTCGAGTGGACAGCTCAAAGATGGTGTGTTTTGACCACTAGTGTGTGTTTGCACCACCAGTGAAGTTGTGCGTTTGGGCAGGTTCCATCATTCAAAAATCCCTGCGATACCATGGCAGTTGGTAAAATCCTATTTTCCACAGGGCGGGAGGCCCTGATGTAGTACGGCCGCGGGCAGTGAGCCTCCATTTGTCCGTCAATGGGTCCCTGTGGCCCGGGCCCCGTCCCTACCGCATCAGCCACTGCGCATCTCACCTGCGCAGACGTCACGTGATGGATGGACGGGGCTTGGGCGGATCCAGGGGGCGGGGGGTCCGTCCCCCAGAAGCCCACCCCGCCATGTTTTGCGCCAAACTGTGGTGCTACAGGTGCAAAAAGAATGTTTCACTGTTTACAAGTGTTGGAGTTGGGGCACTCCAACCACCACACCTATGAATGCACGTGTGATGCAAATTTCGCATTGAGGATTCCTTGTCGCAGAGGCCAGGCGCCCTGCACTCCAATGGGTCTGTCCTGGATTGGCCTCCAAGCCACTGTCTGGTGCGAAATTCAGGGTTCAAGTCTTTTGTCTTTTCGTCCTTTGTCCCCCTATTCGTTGCCATGACAAGAGACCCTGGATCTTCAATGGCCCCTGGGACCCATGGAGTCCGTTGAGCAACAACAGCAAACGCTGAATGACTCTAACTGCAGTGGAAAAGGACTGTGTTGCAGTCTTCGCCAATTACGAGTACCTTCACAAAAGGACTGTGTTTGGCTTCAGCCACTCTTCACAAACCTTGTACGGAACAGCTCTCCAAGGCACGAGGCTTGTGTCAAGTGTTTTCATAGAGGGAAACAGTGGAGTCAGGGGCTGTTGAGCAGATTGAGTGGGAATCTCAGCTGAAGTGGCGGGGACAAAGCTGCGGCGATCACTGTCGTATCTACTCCGGTTGGCCCCATCAGGCACCCAGGGGCGGGGTGAGGGTGGCACCCACGGTGGGGTGAGGGTGGCATCCAGGGGTGGGGTGAGGGTGGCACCCAGGGGCGGGTGAGGGTGGCACCCAGGGGTTGGGTGAGGGTGGCACCCAGGGGTGGGGTGAGGGTGGCACCCAGGGGCGGGGTGAGGGTGGCATCCAGGGGCGGGGAGAGGGTGGCACCCAGGGGTGAGGTGAGGGGGGCATCCAGGGGCAGGGTGAGGGTGGCATCCAGGGGCGTGGTGGGGGACATCCATTTTCCAGCCCCTGCAGACTCTGTTCTGGGCTCAATTCATGCAAAAGTATGAACTCTCCTGAAAACGTAAATGCTCATCTTGCGTGGTTTCAGTTGGAGTTTGCTCACACGCCTCAGTGCATCCGAAACGCATCTTCTGTCTGTCTTCATCCCCCTTCCCGCTGCTGGGTTCTTAGACTGAACCTTCAGTGAGAGCAGACACTGTGCTGCCCTCGCTGACTCTGTCGCGCGTCAATATTGACACTTGTCTTGGTGATAGTAGCGAGGTTTGGCAGAGCGTGAGTGGCCCGTGACTCTGCCACAGAAGTTGGTGAAGATGACGTACTGTTCTCTCCTCGGTAGTGTGAACCGGATCTCGCAAATCAGATACAATCCTGTATTGATACTCTCTGCTCGCATTCTGTCACTGTCCGGCTGTCACACATCTGTGACAGTGTCTGAGTATGGTGTGGCAGTCTGATGACCAACTCTGAGACTTTTTGTGCTGAGCTGTGAGTTCAACCAGAGGAGATCATACTCTGCACCGTGAGTACTCACTCAGACCCACAGCTGCTTCCTTACATCTGGGCCTTTACACTCAACAATCAGCTTCTCATTGTGAGTGGCTAATACATATGCATGCATGCATACACCTCCAATACTTTTATGGTCTTGTTCTGTCAACAATATGGATCGATAATACAACTTCCAAGTACAGATTGACAATGCAACTTCCAAGTAAAGTACAAGTTGATCTTCCAATGCAATCCCTGAGATAATAATAGCAGCATGTGTTTGCAGCAAGAACCGACCACGCATCCTTCTATCACAATGCCTGCCTCCATGGTCCTAGCTTTTCATTGTGGATGGCTTATACATATTCATGTACAATACTCAGATGTTATTATGGTTACGTTCTACCAATAATACATCTCCCAAGTACAAGTTGATTCCGCCGCAAGGAGATCCCTGAAAATGTAGCAGCGTGTGTTCGCGGCACGAACCGACCATGCATCTTCCTTTTACCACAGTCCTTGCAGTACACAACTGCGTCAGAATCACGCGTTGCGTCACCACGCGCCACGATCCCCAGCAGCCTAACGTCGCTACTGGGCGGATCTGACAGCTTCTCACAGTGAGGATCCCTCACCCCGCCTTACTTCGCATGGATCAGACTGTCAATCAATCCAGAGGCCTCCCGTGCCGTCCCATCCTATCCAGTCCCGTCCCATCCCATCCCCTCCTGTCCTGTCCTGTCCCATCCGATCCTGTCCCTTCCCATCCCATCCTGTCCCATCCTGTCCCACCCTGTCCCATTCCTTCCCATCCCATCCCATCCTATCCCATCCTGTCCCATCCCATCACATCCCATCCCATCCCATCCCATCCTGTCCCATCCTGTCCCATCCCATCCCGTCCCATCCTGTCCCATCCTGTCCCATCCTGTCCCATCCTGTCCTGTCCCATCCTGTCCCATCCTGTCCCATCCCATCCTGTCCCATCCTGTCCTGTCCCATCCCGTCCCATCCCGTCCTGTCCCATCTGGTCCAGTCCGGTCCGGTCCGGTCCGGTCCCATCCTGTCCCATCCCATCCCATCCCATCCCATCCCATCTGGTCCCATCCCATCCAGTCCTGTCCTGTCCCGTCCCGTCCCATCCTCCTGCCCCGTCCTGCAGTGTTCAAAGCAAAGATGGAGACTTGAAGCACAGCGAAAATGCATGCGGATCTCACAAGATTGCAATTTTTGGCTTTTGATGCAGCTATTTCCCGTTGTTTCGGAGACCCTCTGAAGTTGTGACCCTACATTCTTCTCCGTGCTGTTGGCACTCACATTCAAACAGAGAGCACGCAAAACAGACAGTTTGTCTTTTTCTACCAAATGGGTTCACTTCATAGCAAAATGCCCAACTGTCCACGACGCAGTTTTGCAACATTGCTTCCGTTGTCCAAGGTCTCTAAAGAGTGAGACACACGCACTTTAATTTTTAACGTGGGGAGCAGATTCCGGTTTCTGACCAAGACGGTATCTGGGTCTTGGAGAGTTGATCCTTGTTGAAGAGTTGCGGCTCACACACCTCGTTTGTAAAGTCTAACATGGAGCTCTCTTGAGTCTCTCAGATCACACAGACTCAGATCACACAGACTCATCCAGTGGATTCAAGGGGGTCGCGCACTGCGCGTCGTTCGATGCTGATCCTCAATAACGTGCCATTAGGATTGTGGTCAAAACATTGGTTGAACTTTCAGGTTTTCACAAACTATAACAAAGCAAAAAAATTAAATCTTGGAGAGAATATCTCCCTTGATCTTTCATTCCTCTTGATTCAACATTTGCCTTGTGAAAATCAACATGGTTTGTTTGAGAGTCCTGATGACACGTCATTCAGGGTCAAAATTTTCGACTCGACGCTTCGTGCGCGCCCAGCCTCAGGGTCGCATTCAGAGGCCGAACCCGCGAACTGGAGGAGACACCGGTCCTCGTTGTTGCTGTGACACCAGTTCGGAAACATTGCAACTGCAACGCCCAACAACGCACCCAAGGTGAACCCAGATATTTCCTGGAACCCGCTCTGATAGCAGTTGGGGAATCCTGAGCCCTCTGGTTGGGTGGAGACGGTATTGAGGGGGGGGGCGCACAGCAGTGTTTTTTTTTTTGAGGGGGGGGGGGGGTGATCACACTGGCTTGGACCCCCGACCCCAACATCCACTGCTGGACAAAAATACCTCCAGGGAGATCGCGTGATTTGATAAATTATCGCCCAAATCAAGATTCTCAAGTTTTGAGATTCAACCAAAATCCTTCCTGCGGTATCATGCTTGAACCAAAAGAAGTCTACACACCAAGAATTGACAGAATTGAACAACATCTAGTTGGAGAAACTACTGTCCACAGAATCTTGTCCACGATGCTTTATGTGCTTTGCACCCGGTACCCATTCGGGAACCAGGCGCAAATCACCAAAAAGGTTGCGGGTTGGTAATCTCCGTGTTGTTTGGTCTACGCATTCCCGTGCACTATAGAAAACAACAGTCACCATAATTCCCCCATGTCCTGTGTTCCTTGCTGCAGTCTTCGTGACGTGTCTCCAAAGTTAGGGAGGATCCAGTTGGGTGGAGGGTTCCCACGGCGTCAGAATTGGTATCGCCCAGGGCACCCACCCTGAATCTTGCTTTACAGGCGCCAAGTTTTGAACTTTTGAAGTTCTTTTTTTTGGGGGTGGGGACAACCTTGACCTGCAAAAACTAAATTCTACTCCCCTCGCCCAATTCTGGGTGCAAGCCGGGGCCCAGGTTGCCGCCCACCCTGCCCCGACCCTGGATCCGCTGGAGCCAGATCACGTGTCCCAAATGACCCATCCCTGACCGCGTGGGCCGGACTCCAGCTCCCAACACGAACAAACTGCTGTTTGAAGTATGCTGCCCTCTGGTCGGCCTGCGCCACACTGGGTGCGTCAGGCGTTGTCACAAGGGGTTTTCACACAGATGACGGCGTCAAAATTTTGACGCGACGGCAGGAATGAACAGGACCATTTTCTTGGTGCTCTCCATTGGGCATCATGTTAAATTTGACGCTCGCGCGTCAAAATTTTGACGCCAGCGTCTAAAAATCTGCCCATGTGAAAACCCCAAATCCCCGAATCTGTGGGCTACAACGCTGCAGACACGTACTGAAACACTCAGTGCGGAAAAAAGCCTCTAACCTCTGGACCCCTTGCTTTACACCTCAACCACCAGCGCACGAGCACATCAAGATCACAGCCCACCAAAATGGGTCTCATGCACGCACGGGAATATGGTATGTGCAGTTGTGTTCTCACACATACCAGAGTACATTCACCACGGGTTCTGACACCAACCATTCACCAGCGCACTGTGGGTAATGGCGTGGGTCACGCGCATGCGCACGCCGTGTCAATCGGGGGTCACGTGAGAGAAACAGCGTCCCCTGGGGCCACAGGCCCATTTCTCCACGCACAGGGAGCCCCGGCCCCAAATGAATCTTGATAGGCGTTCTGCGTGACCCCAGGCTCCAGCCTCTTATGGAACATTTATCCATTTCCGGACGGACAGAAAAACACGTGGTCGTTAGGCACGGACTTCCGTTCTTTATCTGTGGCTGCGTGAGCACTGGTCTTCTGAGGAGAGAAGAGAGGAGAGAAGAGTTCATCGAGATCACCTGGGTCTGACGGTCTGTGCCCCATGTCAATGCCAGACACATCTCTGGGGTCAGCATATACCTGTGTCTGGAGCGTGTGCAGGTGCTGGGTGGGTGGATAGACCCACGTAGCCCCTACCTCCCTATTCACCCCAATCCCCTTGGTGTTGTCTTGAGATGCAACACAGGACGCACCAAGGGGTGCTGCAGTGTTGGGAGAATACTGTGCAAATCACAAATCCCTCCCACGTGCTTTCACTCAACTGACCACAGCCACGGACGCACCGCGTTCAAGTTGTGACGGTTGACCTTCAAGGTGACGTCAACATTTGACGTTCACGACGCCAACGTGAAAACTGTCTCAGGCTCAACGCAAGCTCGCATACATTCACGGTACCCTGGATGCTTCTGCCCATTTGGATCAACAGGAGAGGTTCACATCGGCCCAGTGCACCATGTGGCGTGTGGAGGGCCGTGCGTATGCTGCTCGTCCGCCCGCTAATGTGATTTCCATATCTAAAACACGCTTCATGTGTTTACGCGTCTGGACTCTCCACACCTGAGTCCAGTCTCTCCAGCGGATCCAAGGTCGGCGCGAGAATGGGGGGGGGGGGGGGCTCAGTATTGTCCAACATTGAGAGGCTAAACATGAAAGTTTGTGTGCATGGGGATGACTTCAAATATTGGAAGAAAAATCTTGCCCCTGTAAAACGTTGAAGACAAATTACAATTTTGGAGGGGGTAAAATGTTTTCAGGGGATCCTGGGTCCTGACCCTCCCCTCCACTTGAGGTCCTGACTGAAATTTTCCAGCTGGATGCATCGCGCCTTGCGTTCCTGCACAGGGCACCGGAGCTACGTCATCGTGCAGCCTGCATAAAGTGAAACAGAAACAGACGCTTGTCAAGAACTCTTCGTTTTGAAAACCTATCTCAAAAATCTCATTTTGTCACAGATATACGTGGTTGTTCACACTGTTGCAATGGCAGGCGTGACATCTTGGATATTGCTTCCAAAAGCCAAGGTTATGCAAAAAGATGCACTGTCAGCAAATTTCAGATCTCATGACAAAAGAAAACAAAAAGCAGAGGAAATTAAGCAGTGAAGTCGTGGGCGGGAAACTGCTGTGTTTCTCCTGCTAAGAAAGTGTCGCATATTGACATTTGTCTCAACAAACATGTGTCTCTCTCTCTGTGCGACAAACACGACGACAGGGATCGCACACCCGGTAGAGTGTGAGAAGCGCTATTCCCACCACGCCAGACAAAAAAATTCATGATAGTTGAGTTTATGAAACTGGCGTGAATTTTTGAGTCTGAAGTGGTGGGAAGGTGCTTCTCACACAATACTGGGTGTGTGATGCCATTTCTACAACATGATGGCAGATTGTCTCAAATGTACACATGCTCAACATGCTATCATGTTCAGTTGTGTGTGAGAAGCACCACTCGCACACTGTGTCGTAAATAGGTCAAACAGCGAGACAAGATGCCACAGTTGTAGAAGCAAGTTTCTCGCATCTGCGCGCAGTGGCTGACGGGACGGATCCAGGGCAGGGTGAACACGTGCATTCAGGACAATATTTGCACAAATGGGCGCTTTGTTGTTCTGTGTGTGTGTGTGTGTGCATGTGTGCGTGTGTGTGTATGTGTGTGAATTTCCTTCAAGTTGCAGTCCTCCACCGAAGGGTCCGCACCCTTTGACCCTGTCCTGGCTCTTAGATTTCTGTCCCAAGAGGCTGCCCCTTCTCCTCCCCCTGGCGAAGTTCATGGATTTTACCCCTCAGGAGCCGCCCGCCCTTACCCCTGGATCTGCTTCTGCCCCTAGGGGCCGCTACGCCCCAACCCCTGAATCTGTCGCTGGCCCTGGCCCCTTTGGATGCACCCTGCCCCTGGGTGCCACCCCACCCCACCCCTGGATGCAGCCCTGTCCCTGGCCCCTCTGGATGCACCCTGCCACTGGGTGCCACCCCTGACCCTTGGATCCACGCCCCCTGACAATGATGGCCTCATCTGCTGCAGCCGCCTCAGGCACTTCTGAGGTGGAGGGATCCATTCGCGTTTGTGCAGTTTGAATGCGCATGCGCAGAGCTGCAGACACAGCGAAGTTCATAAGGCCTACGCCCCGCTGTGTGCGTCAAGCGTTGAGTGGTAGATAGGCACTGCGTCAGTCGTGGGGCTGAAACGGTCGTGGGTCATTGACGCGTGTGGACACGCTCCAGGAATGCGCGTGCATGTGCCTGCGCCATGCTGGACGCGTCGGGCGCTGTGTCAATGTGCAAGATGAAGTTAGGGTGGAGACTGACACCACAGGCCACTCCCTGTGTGTCGCCACAAAGCCCGTTCACCTGTTTTGGAAACAAGCCATTGACCTGTGCAGTGCACTGAAACAGAGATGCTGCACAGGTCTGTGCTACAGTGCATAAGGACGCAACAGGCATCATTTAGCGTGCACAATGACGAATGCCCGTTGAGCTGAACAGGGTTGAACAGCACATTGACCCACACATTCATTGCGTGTTTTCGTGGTCAACTATGAATTTGTGCCCAGGGTGCAGTGCCTATTGACTTGTGCAGGGATGCAGCACCTATTGACTTGTGCAGGGATGCAGCACCTATTGACTTGTGCAGGGATGTAGCACCCATTGACTTGTGCAGGGATCCAGCACCCATTGACTTGTGCAGGGATGTAGCACCCATTGACTTGTGCAGGGATGCAGCTCCCTTTGACTTGTGCAGGGATGCAGCACCCATTGACTTGCACAGGGGTGCAACGCCCATTGACTTGTACGGGGATGCAGCTCCAATTGGCAGAGACGTAGTGTTGGGCGCATCTGGTGTGAAACGAGACTCCATTTCCTCTTCAATTCGCAGACGTATCTCAATGTCACCTTTTCTATGGGCGGCTGTAATCAAAGCGAGGAAGATTGAAGCGAGACGATTCCAGCTGCGACGTACAGGGAGACGACACAATGGACAAATCAACACCCAGACACTCCAGTCTGTCGCTCCTGCAGACGTGCAGAAAATTTACTTGTGCGTTGAGTACCGCAACGTGGCATTTCAGTTTGTGTCTGTGGAGTTGTGTTGAGAATAGCTACTCCTTCTTTGTGGAGTGAAGCCTTTGTGCTGAAGTTTCTGCGGCTGGTGGCCGTTTTTGTGCTGGACCTGTCCACGAAGTTTTCAAAGACGCCGATATCAGCACGCTCACACAGGCAAGCCAACTGACACATACGCAGACACACACACACACATACACACACACACACACACACACACACACACACACAGGTGTGTGCTCCGGTTCTATCACACACACAGACACACAACGGGGAGTGAACGCAAACACCCTGAGCAATCCAGCACACTTCTACAAACAGACCCTGCGCGCGCACACACACACACACACACACACACACACACACACCATGCACTGAGACCCATTCACCTCAATCACACCCAAATAGCCGCACTACCCTCAGCTTCGAGTCAAAACATTTCGCGCCCTCTTCTCTCAGTCCAGAAGCGCTTGATCAACAAGTGGTGTAATGGTTTGATGGCACCGGGGGGAACCCTGAACTCCGCGGCTTCGGGCGCAATGCGGCGTCTGCAGCCAGCACCCGCCGGGCCACACGGCGCCGGCCGCGGCACCACCGGATCCAGGGACCGGACCCTGACCTCATTCCAGCACGGTGCTGCTGCATGCCCGGTTGACAGGCGTGCCTGGCATGTTACACCGGTCCCTGGTCCACCGTGACGTGCGCTTGCACCACGACGCAATCCTGGCAACACCCTTTGAAGCTCAGAATATCAGCCCCACCACTCACAGTGAATCCAGGGGCCAGGACCCGTGCAACCTCTCACCCCCCAAAACGGAAATTGTCACCGTCAATTTTCACCTTCCAGGGGTGGGGCTGAAGCTGCTTGGGCCTCATGCCCCTGCACACCAATCTGACAATTTTTCTGAAGCCCAGTCCATGATGCGCCGGACTAGCCTGTGGTGAATCAAGTGGAGGGAAACAGCGCACGTTACCAGAACTGAGTCTGCTGCGAATGTTACCAGGAGGTGCTCAGGAGTTCAGTGGTACCAGGGGATCAGACATGCAGGTTGTAGGGAAAACAAAACAACGCGTGTGGGATGTTGAAGCTTTTGCTTTTGGATTCGTATTCACAACCTGTTGTTGTTTATGATACGAAGTTTTTAACGCGCCTTCAGGCAATTGAATCAGCTGCAGAAAGCACACGCTATGGGACAATAGAACATCCCCAAATAACAAGGGACAGAAAAGATTACAATGCGGATCCAGTGTGCAAGAGACAGCAGTCGTGGACGACGACTGGGCACAGAGGGCTAAATCCAAGATTCCAAGCAGACAAGGGTCGGAGTTTTTTTTTGGGGGGGGGCAGGCGAACTTCAGTCGTTACGTTGTGGTCTCATCCACCTCCATAAATTGGCTTGGATTTATACCAAGACTGGGGCCCACAACACAAGACAACGGGGGTCAGTTCTGCACCCACGGGTCAGCTGGAGCCTTGACCCCAAAGGGGACTGAACCCAACTTTTGAAGAAGAAACATTCAAGGAAATTTGAAAAATGCCCTGATAATGTTCACCTTTGTTGACTGATGTCCGGAAGAAAAAGCGCGCAATTCTCCAAGATTCACAATCAACAACTCAACTTTCTTCAGTCTGGCGAAAATTGACAGAAATTAATTTAAATTGGCCAATTAAAAATAATTACTACTGTGAATGCGCGCTCACAGCACGAGAACCTTGGTGTGTGCGCGTCACCCAGGAGCGTTGCCTGGTAACGGGGCACCACGTGGATTTCCCCGAAGCGGACTTTGCGTGGCAAACAGGAAGTGCTGCCTCGGTGCACTGTGGGTCATATCGCGTCCGCAACTTGTTTCCACTCAGGGCTATTGGTGCCGCGCGAATGCAATTGCTCTGTATCTTTCCTTGTTCTCAGTGTGTGTGTGTGTGTGGGTGTGGGTGTGGGTGTGGGTGTTTCCATCCTCTGTCTGTCTGTCTGTCTGTCTGTCTGTCTGTCTGTCTGTCTGTCTGTCTGTCTGTTTGTCTCTGTTTGTCTGTATTTATATCTCTCTCTCTCTTTCTTTCTCTCTCTCTCTCTCTCACAGACTCTCTCGTGTAGCACTACGTGACCTAGGTGTCCCTACGTGACCTTGACCCTGACCTCTCTCTGTTGCAGCTCTACATGACCCTGATCGCCGTGGCCCTCTTCATCATTCCGGCCTGCATCATCGCCGTCTGCTACGGAATCATCATCCACATCATCTGGAGCAAGTCGCAGCTGCTCGCAGCGCCGCCCAAGAAAACCTACAAGTCCAAGGCCAACGGTGAGTCGTGCAGACTTCGCGTGCATCGCGCACGTTTTTATGTGATTTGATGAGGGTTGCGCGATTTGGGATTGCTTGAAAAAGTGACCCAATTCAAAGCAACCCAAATCAAAGCACCTACAAGCATGGTCAACCGAAAGCCTTTGATTGAAATCGCAGAAGCGCAAACATTTTGATGTCATCAAATCACCGCGCCGTCCTAACGTTTTGGACGTTATGTTTTTGCCTCCCCTTTTGGGCATTAAATCGCCCAATGGGAACGGTGGATCACGCATTCGGAATGGGGCTCTCCAAATGCATCTTGCACACGAGTAAGAACGGTAGGAATCCGGTCACACAGAAAACACAAGCCCAAGTGCAACTGTAAGCGGAGTCCAACCGTTCTTACTCGTGTGCACGATGCACTTTTGGCACAATTGAGCGTAAAGGCGTGGAATGCGAACGGTAATTCGCGCTTTCAAAACAGGCTTCATGGGGTCGTTCTCCTCTCACCTCCAAACACAAGGCCCAGATCAAGTACAGTTGTAACGTGTTCAGTTGTGTGCAACTCGCACTTCTCTGTCCAAGGTATTGAAACGTCCAAAGCTGAAGGTGAGTCCTGCATCCAGAACAGCAGGCGTTTGGGTGATGTCAGTCGTGTTCCGTCAGGAGCTTCAGGACGCTCAGGGATCCCTTCTCTCTCACAAGATTTGGACCTACAGTGCACATTGGCGTGTTCAGCTGTGTGCAAGATGCCCGTTTTTGGTGGGGGGGGGGGGGGGGGTTGAACAATGATTTGAACGTGAAAAACACTTAAAATTTTGGAAAAATTGATTATAAATTACTCCCGCGGTTACACCAATGTCCCCCATGTTAAAAACC
>JAAUXT010012264.1_pt1 | contig 12494 bp, 13 predicted proteins | sample 7278171 | NCBI WGS metagenome assembly JAAUXT01 (sample SAMN14350112, study PRJNA611818) | marine sediment metagenome | isolation source: surface marine sediment (1.8m) | place: French Polynesia: Moorea | collected 2018-08
CACATACAGACGGACGGACATACAGACTGATGGTGATTACATTAAGCTTGTGGTACACGGCCCTCCGGGCGACCACACGCAAAAAATAGGGGAAGGCGCGCTCACCCACCTGTTCTCTTTGAGGTTGTGGCGGTTTCCCTTTTTGGCTTTTGTGTCGTTTGGCATCCTGGCAGACGGACGGAATGAGACGGACGGAACGACGTCAAATAACAATGAGCTGATTGTGTCTTCTACATCCTCAAGACTTCTTCATCCCTGCAACAAACAAGACACAGTTTCCGTGTGAACAACAAATTCCTCACAATTTTTGCCCAGGTGTGCATTGAATAAGGGCCGCATTCCCATGGAGCAGTCCGGCGATTTCGATCAATTATTCAGCGGATTCAAAATTAATTTGATTTGAGGATGCGAATTCGTGGAACTCCCAGCAATCTCGTAAGCATGCTTCCGTACCCAAGCTCATGTTATTCTTCATCATTTTCTGTTCTTATAAGAGGATGATCACGACGAGGCCGGGGGCTACAGAGAAACACAGGCTGTGTGGGAGGATGGTTCTTTCGTTTCATTCTTTTCGAAGAAAAATGCCCAACAATGAGTTCCAACAGATTTCAGTTTTCTTGTTCAAAAAAACATCCCAACCTTTTGATCCTTGTTTTGTGATCAAATGAAAAGTACGAGCTGGTACTGCCCCACTTCCAGTGCTGAAATGTTCAACCTTCATGCGTAAACATGAAGCAAAGTTCACCTTGCCGGATTTGATCCGGTCTCGTACAAGCCAGAAGTTTTTTTTTCCTTTCGAGATTAATCCCCGCAGAACGCCAAAACATCTCGCTTCATCTTGAGCTTGCCTCACCTGCATGGATAAATTTTCCTGCATAATTCGAGTCCCATGCAATTGGGACAGGAGAAAAGTTCTCTCTTTTGCGGACGAAGGCGCGGACCAAACTCTCACCCTAGTTGAAAATGTTCAGTTCTGCATGCACCATCGCGGGTGTGAATTTTGCAATGCAAATTGCAACACAATGTTGGAGATCAGAGACATCCCTGCACATGCCAAAATCTGGCTCTCCTTCCAAACCAGCCACCAGAATCTTTGTGAAGTATGTTCGCCGAGCCACCATGCACGTGTGTCCATCCTGTATGAATATCTTTTCTAATCCTTGAAATTGTACTGATACCTGCTGAGTCCCTGCGCTGCCGATCTGCTGACTGTATTGATGTTCTTATCCCAAATATGTCAAGAGATCGATCTCGTATCGCAAACCCACATAATCTGCACACTCTGAGAAATGGGTCCTCAAAAGCTACTTGCCGGAAAACTGTCAGGAACAGCTCTTTGGGGGGGGGGGGGTTGTTTCGTGTTCATGAAACAAATGCATTTTGGTCCGATGCTTGATAAACCGTGCAGTCCAGGCATCATCACACTCACAGTTGCAAGGGTGGGAGTAATCTGAACAGGTTTGTTTTCAAAACAAAACGCGCTGAAGTGGGCAACTCTCACAGTGCCAAGCGCCAGATTACGTACGTACAATCAATGCGTCCGAAAATGCGAAACCAGAACAGCGCGATTGTCTGTCTCTTTTGGCGTTTCCATCTACGTACAGCCTCCGTGTTCTGCTGGGAAGCATCGCCCTTCAAAGCTTCCCAGACCAAGCAGATCCAACCACAAAGCTTGGGCGATTGTGCACATCAAAACGAAGGTCCAGTTGGTTTCCGAACACCATTGGGGAGTAAACTGTCAAAAGTTCCAGCTGGCTGACGATAAAGTTCTTCTTTGACCTGCGTAGCCGGGTCCGAATGGACAGGCACTTTGTTCATTCCGCAAAAACCTTGACGGCAAATCATCGTTCCAATCTTCCTGGACAATTTCGATTCCGAAAGATTGCTAGGAACAGTTTCACAAAGTGCTGCCCAAACCACAGACCGCAGCATTTGAGTCGTCATAAAATGAAACCTTTGCAAACGTTGACCAACCATTTTTTGTCTGACATGAAAATCATCATCATACGTGCTTCTTTGAGACGCGAAAAACGCAACAGATGAAGGACCCGAAATCACGGCCGTCTGCATCTCTCGATGCCACTCACCTGTACGTGACTGTCTCCGCAGTCACAGCGTGCCTCCAGTTCAAATTCACATCCATCCTTTGGCTTCGCTTTGTGAGTACAAATCCTCACACAAGTGCAATACGATTCTTTCTGCATGGAATCAAGAGCTGTACAGATTTGCACGCGCAACTCTCCACACAAGGCATGTTTGTCATCATGAAGTGAGTATTTGATCAGTCAACAGTGCACCGAAACGCAGGCGCATTGCACAAGGCCATTTCTGCTGCAGGCAAACGAAACGAAGCTGCAGTGAACTTCTGCGTTCAGGTAAGGCCTGCGGAAGGCGGCAGAAGGAGGAGCTGCAGCTGCAATGCGCGCAGCTGCAGATGCAGGAGTTTGAGGAAACGCGCGCACGTGCGGTTCGATACGGGCTGCTGAACCGCGCGGTGCAGCGGAGCGCGATCGCTTCACGACCCCTTTGCATTGTCCGCCTGCTGAGACACATTTGTTTGCAGCCAACACAATCGCAGTGTCACAAATGTTGTGATTTAAAAACGCTTTACAAAGCTATTGCTTTGGTGGGGGACATTTTTCGAAGCTGGTGTCCTCATCGGTGCAATGAGCACGCATCAGTGGGCTTCACGGTGACTCGATAATTATGCTGCAATTGGTTCTGCTCGAGCGCACAGCTGCATTGCAGCTTGACAATGCATTGAAATTTATGGTATAGAAGCAGTACACAAGCAGCAGTGTCTCAGAGTGCGCGCTGTTTTCAAGCCTGTGTCCGGCTATGGAGGATGCGATCCCGGTCGAATTCCGGTCGCCTCTGCCCCCCCCCCCCCACCACCACCACCACCACTGCGCCACATGCACGCGTGCACTCAGCCACCGACACCACACACAATGTCGTGAGTCCGAAATGTGGAAATGACAAGCTTCAAGCAACAGGAATGCTACCCATAAAAAGCGTGTGGTCACACAAACGTTCGTTGTTCATAAATGGTCAGTGACCATCACTGATGTTATATATATTTACCATGACCACCCCCTAAGTACTGCCACAGCCACAGCATAGCCACAGCCAATCATATCATTCCCTAGATGGAGGCACTATCCTAAGCTGGGCACATGACCCAGACTGCCAACACACAATAGCTTGTGACACCATAGAGGAAGGTAGCCTAAACCACTGAGCTCCAGCTCATACTCTACAATAAACTACACTACAACATCACTACTGGGGCTTCACTCATATATACAACAAGTTTTAGCTCAACGGGTCTGTGTGGAAGGTGCACGTACGTGTGCCGCAGGTGGGGCCGGACCACAGCTGGAACGGTGGGCACGTGCAGAGGAACATGTTGGGCTGCGGCTCACTGCACACCCCGTTGTTCTCGCACGGGTCCGAACTGCATTCCGAGATGTCTGAAACACAATGTTCGTTGTGTTTGAGCTGCTCAACAACGTCCCTGTTGTTCCCCGACCGTCCTGGGACCTGAGGACGGGGGCACCACCCTCACAGCACGGATTCTGACGTTTTAATGGTTTTGACCAACGGAGACCCTGCGAAGGTAGCGTGTGATACCGATTTCACAGTTTTCTCCCTCGAAGCCGTCGAGACAATGGCAGACGTAGGTGCCGGGGTCGCCCTCCCGACAGAAGCCTCCATTCTGACACGGCCCACTCCGGCACTCGTTGATCGCTGCGGTGCACAAGAAAAACAAGCTTCGTCAAGTGAGGCAGTAGACCTAGGACCTGGCGTGGTCTGAAACAACTCAAACATGCATCCGAACAAGAACGCGATAATTTGTTCAGACTGGGTCACAGACGGAATGCCCTGTCCACTGAAGATCGCACTGCCAAGAAGAGAAGGAGATTGAAGCATCAATTTTTGAGGCTTCGCTTGAAACAGGCACCGACCCATTTTCACCTTCAAACAACACACTGTGACCCACTGACCTGCAGAATCGAAGCTTCTTGACACATGACTGGGATTTATTCATGAGCACTTGAGGCATGCACACGGAGACGTACTTTGGTGGCAGTACTGGCCGCCATAGCCGGAGCGGCAGTCGCACGTGAAGCCGTTGATCCCGTCCACACACGTGCCGCCGTTCCGACACGCGGCAGGGCGACAGTCGTCGGGGTCTGCAGCAAAACCACCTCACGTGACTCGTACGTCACGTCTGCTGCACCGTGCACGGGAAACTCGCGTCAATGGGGAGTTTTAGCAAACAGCCCGCAACCCTGGAAACGCAAACGTAAACGTAACTTTTGGTACGCTGTGAAGTCAAAAGTTACGTTTGCGTTTCCAGGTTGCGGGCTGTTTGCTAAATCTCACGTCAATGGGTTCAAACCTTCCGTACTCACTGATGTCACAGTTGGGGCCCTCCAGGCCCTCGACGCAGGTGCACTCGTACCCGCCGACCGTGTCTGTGCAGTTGCCGCCTCCCTGGCACGGGTTGGGGCTGCACTCGTCGATGTCTGCAGCAACAGGCGCAGCTTCACAAAGTGTTTCACTCTCGAGCCGATCCCGCGTCAAAGACTCACGACGAGTCATTGGACGCCTTCCTTTCACACTCGTAACGAGCTCGTCGAAATTAGGGAGGTTTAGTTGCAACACGTGGGAGGGCAAACGTGTGACGTTCGACGTGGCATTACAGGCTGGAAATCAGTTTTGCCCTTTGTGAAATTTTTAAAACAAGGTCAAGTTTATATGGAGACAAAAGCCCATATAACAATAGTTTTTGTTTCACACAATAATGCTGTCTGTAGTCTGAAAAGTAATTGAAATCAATCAAGTATGTCTACCTGTACAGAATGAGGGAAATTCAGCACAGATTCTCCAGGGTGAAATGCCACGTCGCACATGGCATGGGGGCATGTCACGTGTTGCAACTAAACCTCCCTATTTTTTCTGACTTCGACCCACGCGTAACTTCGCTGAGGGCGAATCGAACACGCCAACTGGCAGATGACATTACAAGTTCGGACAAACGAAAAACGTGTTGTCTTTGTATTTCGTGCTCCACCAGTTCGGTGAAAGAGGTGGGGAGCGAATCTCTGGTGGATGACATGAGGCCTGACAGTGGTGTGAAGACATGCAACGTAAAGAATTTACTGATGTCGCAGTTGGCCCCCTCCCAGCCGGGCTCGCAGTCGCAGGAGTACGCGTCGAACAGGTCGGTGCAGTCGATGGCGTGTACACACGGGTTCGCCGCGCACTCGTCCTCCTCTGCGCAAAGAGTGATGCGCTGCTGAGGTGACCTTGTACTTTCATTTGAGTTGTGAACACGGTGAGCGTGGCTACACATCGCATCAAGGTGAAGTTCTTGAGCTTTTCACAAGTAGCGACATGAACCCTTCCCACCAGCGTGACGCAGCACGCACCGGTGGCACAGTCTGGTTGGGCGAGGCCTGCTGGACACTCGCACTCGTACATGTTGACTTGATCCTGACAAACTCCTCCTGCCTGGCATGGGTTGCTGGCGCACTCGTCGATATCTGCAAAAGGCGCCGTTTTTCAAGCGCACTTTGCCAGGTACTCTTTGCGTGCATGGCATCAGCTCTTGAAGTTCTTCAGCAGAACGTGACCTTCATACATCGAACAAATCACGCATTGTCGGACACTCACTTGTCTGGCAGACCAACCCATCAAAGCCTTCGAGACACAGACACTCGTATCCTCCCGCCCCATCAACGCAGCTTCCTCCGTTCAAGCAAGGGTCGCTGCCGCATTCGTCTATGTCTGCGAAGTAAACTCCAATTTGTCGAATCTCCGCGTACGAGTAGCTTAGTGGACCCATGCAGGGATACATCGGGGGATTGGTTCCGACCGAATGGACAAACTTGACTTCAGCTTCATTCGGCGTTTGGTTCCTTCTGAAGGTGCAAACTTGTGCGCAGTTTCCAACGGTTGCAAGGAGAAAGGAGGGACTTAAGTCCACTCCAAAAAAGTGGCCTTGCACCAAATCGCGAACTTGTCGGTTAAACGCGGTGAAGCCGTCGACTCACTGGTCTCGCAGCGCGTGCCCTGGAACCCCACTGGGCAGTCGCATGTGTAAGAGTTGACCGCGTCTATGCACGGCCGGTTGTTGTAGCACGGATTGCTAGCACACTCGTCAATGTCTGCAAGCAAAGTACGAGCAGTGTACCACACACAGTTCTTTGTCTCGAGACGATTGTGGACAGTCAGTTTTTGCACTGTTTGGAGGGCTATTTGTGTGTGTGCGACAATCATATTCAATGTGCGAGTACGCCACTGAGGCTTCTGACGTATACTCAACAAGTTTCAGCTTTGACGACCAATATGCTCTGGCAACTGATGACACAGCACATGCATTGGCAGTCAGAACGGTACCTGTCACCAAACGAGCTCAGTGTATAGTTACTCGTTTCGCAGTTGGTCCCTTCATATCCAGCGATGCAGCCACACGAGTAGTCGAACCCGACGACGGTACACGAGCCACCCGGCCCGCACGGGTTTCCAAAGCAGGGGTCTGCACAGCACAAGAAGAGACGGTCACTTTGGACAGCTGAGCGGACATCCGGGACAAGAGGAAATCAGGATGTCCGATTTGGTTGGATGGTTTGCAGTCGATTCATTCAAAGACATTGCGTTCGTGCTCGAGGATGCCAAAGGCTTTTGCTTCTCGCAGCTGTATCTGTGATAATTTCACTGCAGCGATTGCACAAGGAGCTCTGCGGACCCGTACGCACACGCGAGAACATCAAAAGAGCAGAGAGCGCTGCAACTCAGACCTGTGGTTCCGTGGGTGCACGTGAGCGGTCCGACCTTCATCTTGAATCTCTCTGTGGAGCCCCCCGTGTCGCCGATCTCTGCCACCTTCAGCGGCAGCAGTTCCTTCTGCGCAAAATCCCCGCCGTCGGCCAGCCAGCGACTGTTGTCATTGGCTTCGCATTCGCAACGGGTTCCCCCCGCCGAACAAGCGTCTTCGAAAAGGCAACTGCAGCCAGGGTTGAAAGGATTCGTGTCCATGTTGTGAACCTGAAAAACCACACTCGCATAACGTTCGCACGTAAGCCCTGGTCGGCCAGTGATCTCTGTCTGACGTGCATGGGTGTGGAGGCTTGCAGTTATGGAGATGCCAGTCGTGGCTCTTACCGAATCATCAAAGAAGACGAATCTGTGCCATCCGCTGCTGGAACCCTTGCAATCGATGTCGACTCTCTGCTCACAACTGACAGATCTTTTCTGCGAGTGAGATAAGAAGAAATCTCAGTCATGTGCAACAGCTTATCGGATGGTAAAACTTTGCAAGAAGCATGCAGGCCACAAACTCGCTGGTTTTCCGAACTGAACCTTGCCATGCTGTTCTGGGACCCCGGGGGATAAGTTGGTCATGTGTTGCAAATTTCGAGGACATAGCAGACAATCTGGAAGTTTAGAAACTCACAGCCAGTAGCTCAAAGCGATCCTTCGAAAACGGAGGGTCATTGGACAGCACCAGGTCGTAGTCGTATCCTGTCTCGTGACCATTCACTTCCCATTCCCAGTCGAAGTTGTTGTAAATCAGGCTCTTCGGGTTGTTGACGTCACTCAGATCGCAGTACACCTTGAGCTCAGAGTCTTCAAAACAACGAAAGACTCCACGTAATTTTGTTCTGGAGACACAGGGGCTCAAAGTTGACGACGATGCGCTGCCCCCAAAGACTCTGACCGAGTCTTTAGTTTGAAGTGCCGAAACAAATGACCCCCCCCCTTGGGGGCATTCCAGCGGACCTGATGAGAGTTCTTTTTCCTTTTCGTATTCGCCAGAAACGTGAGACTCAGTTTCCGTCTGAGATCGACACTGACCGTGAGTGTTCGGCAGGGATGACGTCGCTGACCACATACTGACCGTTGCAATCCTTGACGAAATGTTCCTTGCCAAAGTTGCCATTTCCATCGCCCTCTTCCATTCGGTAGGGCTGGTCATAGAACCAGCAGTAGCCGCCTCGATGTCGGTAATGTGTGAGCGACATGCAGTTCGGATCGGCCAAACAGCTGAAACAAGCAAATCCTGTTTGTTGCGTGTTTTGCGCGCATTACAGCTCCAACAAAATGTTCACACGGACAATGTTCAGAAGGACGCACTCAGTTTCACAGGTTTCAAAGTCGGGTACGGACGTCCACAGCTTGTAATGTCGTCTGGCATTGTCAACGTTAAACCAGACGAATCGCATTTTGCACCCGGCTGCAAAGAGAACAGCAATGAAAATACGGTCACTTCCAACGGCAGCAATCTGCAGCGTGACAGCACGAAAATGTGTTTTCTCCCTTTCCCTTTGAAACGCGTACACGCACACATCAAGAGCTCATGGTGCAGTGAAACAGGGGGTCAGACCCCGGAACCAAGAGACACGGGTCCCACCTGACATGGCCAAACAAACAATGCTCATGGTGGCATTTTGAGGGGATGCCTGGTAATTTCAGATGGTTCGGGTCCCTCCTAACTCAACAATGGCCAGACACCCTTGTCGACAAAACGCCGTGATCATTTTATTGCCCCGTCACTGCAGCCCACCGGTGAGGCTGGACACGTAGGGGTTCAGGGTGTAGAAGCCGCTCGCGTCGCCCGGCGGGTTGAAGTTGGCGATCTGCGGGATCTGGTCGCACGACTCCACGGCACCTGCGCAACATGCACAGCAGGTTGCTCTATACAATGCAACCGCCCCAAGTTCTTCAAAACGAAAACAGTAACTTATCCACGTCACCACGCCGTGCAGACTTCAAAACATCTCACGAAGCCCAATGTATGGAGTTGCCGTGTCTTGACAGGATAATGACTTTCACAAGTGGAAGACCGCGGTGAATCGCTTCCGACGTTACCGTTTTCGCAGTTGGTGCCGGTGTAGCCATTGAGACAGTCGCAGGTGTAGGCGAAGTTCTGCCCTGGGTCCGGCACACACGTGCCACCGTTCTCGCAGGGGCTGCTGGCGCAGTCCGCGTCTGCAAAGTGCGCCAACGTCTCCTCTCCGCTTTCCCCAAAACAAACGAGACGAAGTTCTTGATCAAAGGAAAACAAAACGTCTCACCCTTGCCATACCTGTTTGGCAGAATTCACCGGTGAATCCAACGTCGCATTCACAGTAATAGCCATCAGTCTCTGGAAAGACAAATCTTTCGAGTTCAAACAGAGGTTTGTTTTTCATTCCCGCACTTCAACACTTCGCGAACGCCAGAAGGAGCATTCTTCAACCCTGCGATCACACAACCTGGTGTTTGCCCGCATCGTAGTAGAAATGGGTTCTCACCCCACAAAAAGGGTTCCTGTCCAATCACACAACTCCTTTCTCAACCAAAGGTCTCGAAAAGTCATTGTGTGATTTCACATGAATCATTTTTGTACAGTGTGATAACCCTGTCCACGAACATTGCGTTGTCCGTGAGACGCACCGAGTGTGTCCACGCAGGTTCCGTCCTGACACGAGTGTCCGACACAGCCGTCCTCATCTGAAACCGCAATGTGACAATGATGACCGCAGTCTCTTCCGTTTCTCAGAAAATGTGTTTGACAAACCAGAAGAGACGGACGAGGGGAATTCAAGTGCAAAGATCAGAGACGCATTGAATCTTGCGTGATTCGGGTCAAGCGGTTTTCACATTGGGTGACGTCGACTTCAACTTCATCTGTCTGAACGGCACTTTTTGACGTCGACGTCAATATTTAACCTGACGCCCAATTGCTGAGCGTCAAAAAAACAGTCCAGACCATTCTTTGACGTCGTCAAGAAAATTTGACGTCGACGTCAAAAAAGTTGCCGTCATCACCAATGTGAAAACCCCTTCACCTGCACAGCCCGACAGCTCGAAGCGCATGCACGCCTGCGAGTGAAACGTGTCGACGTTGACGCGCACGTGGACCGCGTGCAGGTACGGGTAGATGATGTGCGCCACCCAGGCGTCCTCGTTCGCAGTCTCGCCGTGCACTGTCAGTGTCGGGTCCCCTGTGTCCACTCGGTTGAACGACTGCAACATGTCATTGGTGGACTTCAACATGAGGGTGTTGGAAAAAGGTCGAGGGAAACTCAACCTCAACTTTAGAACGCACGAGTGCAACGCAACGCACGAAATATTTTTGCGAAAGTAGAAAAGAAAAGGCACTGATGCTTAAAATTGCATGTGTGAGAGACGGAGCTCGCCTTCCTGTTTCCCGTCAGCGGGTCCATGTACTCGAGGTAGGTGGCGCCATCGTTTCTGTACGTGATGTGGAAGGACGTGACCCAGTGCGCGCCCTCTGCGTACCCGCCTTGCGTCACGATGCCAACGATGCGGTGCATCACGCCCAGGTTCACCTGCCGGTCACCAACTGTGCCCGTCACAAACCACGCGTGTTGCGTTCCTGTCACAACTCCTCCAATTCACAGCTTGTACTCGTCTCGACAGTTGCAGACCACAGTTGTTGTGTGCGGTTCGGGTACCGGGAGAACCCGTCCTCACAACTGCCACTATGTGCGGCACTGCGGTTGGAAGCAGCCTTGGCTCAGCCGGACTACCGCAGTAGAGTAAGACTCAAGCATATGCTTCAAACATTTATTTCACTCCTGTCTTGAACTGAGTGTTCAGCTCTAGTCCCAAGACAGATGCAGGGTAGTCATGGCCATGGCTTTTATGTGGCAGTGCAAGGTGTAGGCCTGGTGCACAGCTTCAGCTTTGCACAGCTCCACTGAAGTGGCTTCATCGGGTACTCAGCGCCTTGCCCGAAAGCTGGATTGCATGCGTGGGAAGAGCCAACTCTTCCACACGACACAGTGACGCGTACTCAACACCGCGTCACGTTGGTTCACCTCAATCCAGGGTGTGGCGTCGTTGACCTCGGCGCACCAGGCGCCGCCCACGCCCGGCCCCGGGATGCTGTTGAGCCGCCCCTGGTACGCCGGGTACGTCAGCGTCGCAGTGTCCGTGAAGATAGAGCTTTCCGTCAGGTCCAGGTCCGCAACGACCGGGATCAGGTAGCCCTCGCACCCTACGAGTCGGTAAATCATGCGGTTTTCAGTCCCCATTGTTGAACAGTGCTGTACTCGTAATATTTACAGTGCTTTACTCGTAATATTTGACTCTGTTTTTACAATGTTCTTCGTAATGGCACCAATCTTTTGCCATCTCGTCGTCAGCAAACGTGAACGTCGCAGCAGGAAGGCCAGGACTTGAATTTCACACAAACAAAACCAAACCAACCATCGGGAGAGTCAGGGGGCTACAATTCGAGTTTTCGGCCCAGGCCAACGCAGCATACCTCACACTTTGGAACCCTTGGAAAAAGGGGCCGTCAACATTGGCACTGTAGCGCGCGGATCTTACAATCGCACTGCGGCAGGTCGAAGCAGTACTCCCACTCGGCCTCGGAGCTCGTCGTGAAGCACCACGGGCCGTCCGGGTCGGCGCTCGCCGCGCTGTTGAAGACGTCGCTGACCGGGTTGCGGCAGCCGGCGCCCGCCGCCGCCACCGAGCCGTCCGGGAACATGTCGTCGTCTGTGTACTCGTGCTCGTACTGCGGACAACAACCAAGTTCGAGGCCTCGTGGAAACTGTGAGACCAGGTTTCGATTCAGAGGTTTAGTGAGCCACAACGAGGGTCAGGGTCCCCCAAGAGTCTGGTCCCCCTCGAGCAAATCCAGATCCAGCCCTCTCAGCAAGCACCTTGTGATTGTTTCAAGTCTTCAGTTGGTGTGTAGCAAAATCAAACAACTGTGTTGAAGTCGGAACATTGAAGAATCCAACCTTCTTCGTGCTGCTCTCTCGCGCGTGAATTGAGATTGTACATGTACTGCTTTGAAATGCGACCAATGCACGGGTTGGGTTTGACTTCAAGAAACAGTGAGCACCAAAAGTTCTTGCCTTGTACTGTGATGACCACGCTTGACACTTTCTGCCCCAGTGCGAGGTGTCTTTGGGTCCAGTGTAGGTCATGCCCTTTTGTGAAAATGCGCAATCTGTAACAAAGACAAGGAATTCTTCACTCCCATCCGACCAATTCGCCATCCTGGTAAACCCACCATTTGAACTGTTTTCCCCGACTCGCCTGGTCTGGTTCCCGACCGTCCGGCAACCTGACCAAGCTGACATTGTGTCTGGCCCCTGCTGTCCTCGGCTTTTCTGGCCAACAACGTCAGACTGACCGCACTACATGTGTGGTGTCTTGCTGGGAACACTGTGGCACACTTGACACTGACTACACTCCTGCCCGGAGAATTGAAGGCGAATTCAAGGTTCGGACGTTTTCAATAGATGAAACCAAAACTTGATTGAAGCAGGGCACGTGCAGCGCGTCTTCCGCAAAACCAGGCTGCTCCGCGACTTTCATCGAACTGAGTGCGATCTTGAGTGAAGCGGGTCCGAATGAACCCGTGAAATATACAAGACGACTGACCAGCTAAGTTTTTCGCAGAACCCAGGTCCGTGCGTTTGTCAGGCCGGGGGGGGGGGGGGGGCCTTTCCAGGTGG
>JAAUXT010121556.1_pt1 | contig 12494 bp, 16 predicted proteins | sample 7278171 | NCBI WGS metagenome assembly JAAUXT01 (sample SAMN14350112, study PRJNA611818) | marine sediment metagenome | isolation source: surface marine sediment (1.8m) | place: French Polynesia: Moorea | collected 2018-08
CAGTCAAGAAAAGTATCATTTCCTAAACCATGTCAAGCATTTCAGGCTCATGCACAAACACAAAGTTCAGAAACACTGAATTTCATTGCAAAAATGACAGTTGTAAAATTGTTCATGATTGCTTTGCTATCTCTGTATCAGAGGCTTTATGCAAAACAATTGCTGTACTCATCTGTTTATTCTCTTTGATCCCAGAGGCAGATTGCATCTTGATTGTTGTGAGAGGAGGAAAAAACCAACAAGTCTTCAAAATTCAGGATGGACTTGTGGTTCACATCAAGCCAGGTCATATTTCAGTGAAACATTTCTCTTGGACACAAATATTTTCTCATTGTGGGTCATGGAATCCTATGCCTACCAAGCAGCCACCCAATAACTTGTATGTTCTTCAAATAGCTGTGGATTGTATTGAAGTCATCTTCATCAGAGGAAGAAGCCTGATGTACTTCAAAGTTTTTCTGGTAGATAGTATTCCCACAGGCACAATCTTAGTGACAATAGGTGAGTGTTCATCACTGACTTACTTTTTATTGAAAGGACTGAAAGTTAAAACACAAATTCAGTTCATCTATGCCCAACAAGTGGTTTTCATTCATTCTACCCTTGCAGTGTTTTGCACTTTCCTATTCAGCTGACAATGTGTTGTTATCTCTTCTTCATAATATGGTGGTCATTAATTTCAGATGGAGATTGCATTGTGCTTACTCTTACAAGGCTTGGAGGCAAAACTACTGTGTTCAAAGTATTTGATGGAGGCATCCTGATCATCACATTGGGTCAGTAAAGAAAAGTTTCCTGTCACAAAGACATCTCAACCAAGCATTTGAAGCTCAGGCAAAAAGCATGAAAAGTGGAAAAACAAAACTTCCTTGCCAAAATGACAACAGTCAAGATTGCTTCATGATTGCTTTGTTATGAGTGCCAGAGGCTTTATGCAAATATATTTGCTATACTCATCTGCTTCTTGTATTTGGAATCAGAGGCAGATTGTATCTTGATTGTTGTGAGAGGAGGGAAAAACCAACAAGTCTTCAAAATTCAGGATGGACTTGTGGTCCACATCAAGCCAGGTCAAATGAAATACTTCTATTTGACACAACAAAATTTGCAATTGTGGCTCATTCAATCATTTCACAAGCATGAAGTATTGATCCACCTGATAACTTGTGTTTTCTTCAAATAGTGGTGGATTGTGTTGAAGTCATCTTCATCAGAGGAACAAGCTTGATGTACTTCAAAGTTTTTCTGGTTGATGTGATTCCCACAGGCACAATCATTGTGACTATAGGTGAGGGGTTTGTCACAGACTGAGTGCTTTTGCAAAATAACTGAAACTGAAAAATCAAATGCAGTTTGTCTGTACACAATTCTTAAAAAATATTGTTGGCTTTTATCTCAGATGGAGACTGCATTGTGATTACTCTTACAAGGCTTGGAGGCAAAACTACTGTGTTCAAAGTGTTTGATGGAGGAATCTTGATCATCACACTGGGTCAGTCAAGAAAGGTTTCATTTCACACAGGTACACCAAGCAGGTCAAGCTCAGCAAAAAACACCAAAAGTTGAAATGCAGAAATTCATTGCCAATATGGTAACTGTAAAGGCTGAGCACTTTGTTGTTGATCTGTCATCTCTGTGTCAAAGGCTTTGTGCAAATATTTGCTGTGCTCATATGTTTTTTACTTTGAAACCAGAGGCAGATTGCATCTTGATTGTTGTGAGAGGAGGACAAAATCAACAAGTCTTCAAAATTCAGGATGGACTTGTGGTGCACATCAAGCCAGGTCATATTTTGGTGAAACATTTCTGTTAGAAACAACCAAATTTGCAAGTGTGGCTTATGCAACATATGACAACCAAGTATACTTTGTGGGATAGATCCTGATACCTTGTATTTTCTTTGAACAGCTTATGATTGTATTGAAGTCATCTTCATCAGAGGAAAAAGTCTGATGTATTTCAAAGTTTTTCTTGTTGTTGGCATTCCCACAGGCACAATCATAGTGACAGTAGGTGAGGGGCTTTGGTACAAACTGGGTACTTTGCCACAATGACTGAAAGTGGGAAATCAATTTCAGTTTGCCCATCAAGAAGGCTTTGTTTTGTTACACTCAGCCATTGCAGTGTTTGACACATTCATGTTTATTCTCATGATTTGTTGTCATATGCTGTTTAAAATTTAGTTGCCATTGATTTCAGATGGAAACTGCACTGTGCTTACACTTACAAGGCTTGGAGGCAAGACTACTGTGTTCAAAGTATTTGATGGAGGCATCTTGATCATCACACTGGGTCAGTCAAGAAAACTTTCCATTTGCAAAGACATGTCAAACATTTGAAGCTTGTGTAAAAACATGAAATGTGGACACAGAGAACTTCATTGCAAAAATGAGAACTGTAAAGATTCCCTCATGATTTGCTTTGTTATCAATGTGTCAGAGGCTTTGCGTAAATGTTTGCTGTACTTATCTGTTTCTTCTCATTGAAACCAGAGGCAGATTGCATCTTGATCATTGTGGCAGGAGGGAAAAACCAACAAGTCTTCAAAATTCAGGATGGACTTGTGGTTCACATCAAGCCAGGTCATATCTCAGTGAAACCTCTCTTTTGAAAGCAATAAAATTGAGAAGTGTGACTCATGCAATTAGATCACAACCCAGTATACTTTATGGAACACATCCCCCTGATAACTTGTGTTTTCCTTTGAATAGCCTATGATTGTATTGAAGTTATCTTCATCAGAGGAAGAAGTCTGATGTACTTCAAAGTTTTTCTGGTTGATTTAATTCCCACAGGCACAATCATAGTGACCATAGGTGAGTGTTTTATTTCAGACTTGGCACTTTGCCACAATGACTGAAAGGGGAAAATCAATTCTGTTTGTCTATGCAGAAAGCATTTTTGTTTTACTCTACCCTTGCAGTGATTGGCACATTCATGTATTGTCTAATTATTTGTTATCATCAGCTCATGAAAAAAGGGTTGCCATCAATTTCAGATGGCGACTGCATTGTGCTTACTGTTACAAGGCTCAAAGGCAAAACTACTGTATTCAAAGTATTTGATGGAGGCATCCTGATCATCACACTGGGTCAGTAAAGAAAACTGTTCCTTCACAAAGACATGTCAAACATATGAAAATCATAAAATATGGAGATACAGAACTTCATTGCCAAAATGATAACCTTTGAAGATTGCTTCATGATTGCTTTGTCATCTCTGTGCCAGAGGCTTTTATATAAATATCTGCTGTGCTTATCTATTTTGTCTGTTTGAAACAAGAGGCAGATTGCATCTTGATTGTTGTGGGAGGAGGGAAAAACAAACAACTCTTCAAAATTCAGGATGGACTTGTGGTCCACATCAAGCCAGGTTATATCTCTGTGTCTCTTCTATTGGAAACAACAAAATTTGCAATGGTAACTTCTAAAATCAGATCACATGCAAGTGTACTATGATCCCCCTGATAACTTGTGTTTTTCTGTGAATAGCATATGATTGTACTGAAGTCATCTTCATCAGAGGAAGAAGTCTGATGTACTTCAAAGTTTTTCTGGTTGATGGAATTCCCACAGGCACAATCATCGTGACCATAGGTAAAGGGTTCATCACACTGACTATTTTGTGACAATGACTGAAAGTGGAAAATCAAATTGAGTTTGCCTTTCCATGAAAGGTTGTTCTTTCCCTGTGCCCTTCCAGTGTTTGGCACATTCTGAGATGTATTCTGCTGATGTCTTGATAATTTTTATGACATTCATTTCAGATGGAGACTGCATTGTGCTTACTCTTACAAGGCTTGGAGGCAAAATTACTGTGTTCAAAGTGTTTGATGGAGGCATCCTAATCATCACACTGGGTCAGTCAAGAAAAGTTTCTTTTCACAAAGACATGTCAAGCATTTCAGGCTCATCCAAAATCACAAAGAGTGGGAATAGAGAACCTGAATCCCAAAATGAAAACTGTAAAGATTGCTTCATGCTTGCTTTGTTATCACTATGTCAGAGGCTTTGTGTAAGCATCTTGTGCTGATCTGTTTCTTCTCTTTGAAATCAGAGGCAGATTGCATCTTGATTATTGTGAGAGGAGGGGAAAACCAACAAGTCTTTCAAAATTCAGGATGGACTTGTGGTGCACATCAAGCCAGGTCATATTTCAGTAAAACACTTTGATTAATCACAACCATATTAACAATTGTGCCTCATGGAATCATATGACAACCAACCAATTTTGATCAACTTTATAAGTTTGTATTTTCTTCAATAGCTGTGGATTGTATTGAAGTCATCTTCATCAGAGGAACAAGCTTGATGTACTTCAAGGTTTTTCTGGTAGATGGTAGTCCCACAGGCACAATCACAGTGACTATAGGTGAGGGAGTTAATCACAGAAAGAGTACTTTGCTGCAATGACTGAAATGAAAAATAGAATTCAGTTTGTCTATGCACATGAGGTTGTTTTGTTACAGCCTGCCCTTACAGTATTTGGCACATTCTCATTTTGCTTTTGATGCACTGTCACCTGCTCTTGAAAATATTGTTGCCATTTGTTTCAGATGGAGACTGCATTGTGCTCTCTGTCACAAGACTTGGAGGCAAAACTGTGTTCAAAGTATTTGATGGAGGCATACTCATCATCACACTGGGTCAGTCAAGAAAGGTTTCCTGTCACAATGACATGTCAAATATTTAGGCTTGTGTAAAACCACAAAACATCACAAAACTTCATTCCCAAAATGATCATATCATATCAGGTCAGGTCATATTTCAGTGAAACACTTCTATGGGAAACAACCAAATTTGCTGTTGTAGCTCATGCAAAGATATGACAACCAAGTGGTATGGGTCCACCTGATAACTTGTGTTTTCTTCAATTAGCTGTGGACTGTGTTGAAGTCATCTTCATCAGAGGAACAAGCCTGATGTACTTCAAAGTTTTTCTGATTGATGGCATTCCCACAGGCACAATCATAGTGACCATCGGTGAGGGTTCATCACAGACTGAGTTATTTGCCACAATCATCCCACAGTAGAAAATCACATTCAGGTTTTCTGTGCATAAGGGGTTGTATTCTTCCCCTCTACCTTTGCAGTGTTTAACACTTTCTTATTCTGGTGATGAGGTGTTGCTGTGTATTGTTGAAAATATTGTTGCCATCTATTTCAGATGGAGACTGCATTGTACTTACTCTTACAAGGCTTGGAGGCAAAACTACTGTATTCAAAGTATTTGACGGAAGCATCCTGATCATAACACTGGGTTAGTGAGGGAAAAGATTCCTTTTACAAGGAGATGTCAAGCATTTCAGGCTCATGAAAAATATGAAACATGGCAACACATATCTTAATTGCCAAAATCATAACTGTAAAGATTGCTTCATAGTTGCTTTGTATTCTCTGTGTCAGAGGCTTTATGCAAATATTTGCTGTGCTCATCTGTTCATCTCTTTGAATCCAGAGGCAGATTGCATCTTGATTGTTGTGAGAGGAGGAAACAACCAGCAAGTCTTCAAAATTCAGGATGGACTTGTGGTGCACATCAAGCCAGGTCATGTTTCAGTGAAACACTTCTCTTGGAAACAATGAAATCTGCAAATGTGGCTCATGCAAGCATATGACAACCAAGCAGTGTTGATCCACCTGATATTTTGTGTTTTCTTCAATCAGCTTCAGATTGTATTGAAGTCATCTTCATCAGAGGAACAAGCTTGATGTACTTCAAAGTTTTTCTGGTGAATGGCATTCCCACAGGCACAATCATAGTGACTATAGGTGAGGGGTTGAACACAGACTGAGTACTTTGCCATGATGACTGAAAGTGAAAAATGAAATTCAATTTGAATGTGCATGAGAAGTTGTTATCTTGCACTCTTCCTTTGCAGTGTTTGGCATGTTCTTATGGTACTGATGATTTGTTGTCATCTGCTCCTCAAAATGTTGTTTGCATTGATTTCAGATGGAGACTGCATTGTGCTTGCTCTTACAAGGCTTGGAGGCAAAACTACTGTGTTCAAAGTATTTGATGGAGGCATATTGATCATCACACTGGGTCTGTCAAGAAAAGTTTCCTTTCTGAAAGACATATTAAGCATATCAAACTTATGCAAATTTGCAAAAAGTGGCAAATAAGAACCTCATTTGAAACATAATAACTGTAAAGACTGCTTCTTGGTTGCTTTGTTATCACTGCATCAGACACTTTATCCAAATATTTGCTATGCTCATCTGGTTGATTTCTTTGAATCCAGAGGCAGATTGCATCTTGATTGTTATAAGAGGAGGGAACAACCAACAAGTCTTCAAAATTCAGGATGGACTTGTGGTGCACATCAAGCCAGGTCATATTTCAGTGAAACACTTCTCTTGGAAACAACCAAATTTGCAATTGTGACTCATTCACTCATGTGACAACCAAGCAGAAACACCCACCTGATAACTTGTGTTTTCTTCAAATAGCTGTTGATTGTATTGAAGTCATCTTCATCAGAGGAACAAGCTTGATGTACTTCAAAGTTTTTCTGGTGGATGGCATTCCCACAGGCACAATCATAGTGACCATAGGTGAGGGGTTCAACACAGAGTGAGTACTTTGCCATAAGGGTTGAAAGTGGAACATCCAATTCAGTTTGTCTGTGGCCAAGGTGTTGTTATCTTACAATCTGCCATTCATTGTTTAGTATGCTCCTATCCTGCTGATGATATGTTGTAATCTGCTCTTGAAAATATTCTTCCGATTGATTTCAGATGGAGACTGCATTGTGCTTACTCTTACAAGGCTTGGAGGCAAAACTACTGTGTTCAAAGTATTTGATGGAAGCATCTTGATCATCACATTGGGTCAGTCAAGAAAAGTTTATTTTCACAATGACATGTCAAGCATTTCAGGCTAATACAAAAAAGTCTGGAAACACATGACTTCATTGCAAAAAAGAGATATTTGAATACTGCTTCATGGTTAGTTTGTTATGACTGTGTCAGAGGCTTTCTGCAAATAAAATATACTATGCTCATGTGTGTCTTCTTGTTGGAACTAGAGCCAGATTGCATCCTGATTGTTGTGAGAGGAGGAAAAACCCAACAAGTCTTCAAAATTCAGGATGGACTTGTGGTGCACATCAAGCCAGGTCATAGCTCAGTGAAACACCTCCATTGGACACAACCAAATTTGCAATTGTGACTCACTCTTTATGAGAGATCCCCCTGATAACTTTTGTTTTCTTCAAACAGCTGTGGATTGTATTGAGGTTATCTTCATCAGAGGAAGAAGTGTGATGTACTTCAAAGTTTTTCTGGCAGATGGCATTCCCACAGGCACAATCATAGTGACAATAGGTCAGGGTTCATCACAGACTTACTTTTTATTTCCAGGACTGAAAGTTAAATGACTGAAAGTGGAAAATCAAATTCAGTTTGACTATGCACAAGGGGTGGTTTTCTTGCACTCTGGTCTTGCAGTGTTTGGCACATACTGACTCTGCTGATGATTTATTGTCACTATTCTTGAAAATATTGTTGGCTTTATCTCAGATGGAGACTGTATTGTGCTTACTCTTACAAGGCTTCAAGGCAAAACTACTGTGTTCAAAGTATTTGATGGAGGCATCCTGACCATCACACTGGGTTAGTCAAGAAAAGTCTCAATTTGCATGACCTGTCCAGCATTTCAAGCTCACGTAAAAACATGAAATGTGGAAACAGCCAAGAGGATAACTGTAAAGATTACTTTATGATTGCTTTGCTATTGCTGTGTCAGAGACTTTGTGCAAGTATCTGCTAAACTCATCTTAGTCTTCTATTTGAAATCAGAGGCAGATTGTATCTTGATAATTGTGAGAGGAGGGGAAAACCAACAAGTCTTCAAAATCCAGGATGGACTTGTGGTGCACATCAAGCCAGGTCATATTTCAGTGAAACACTTTGATTTATCACAACCAAATTAACAATTGTGGCTCATGTGATCATGTGACAACCAAGCAGTTTATATATACCTGATAACTGCTGTTTTCTTCAAACAGCTGTGGATTGTATTGAAGTCATCTTCATCAGAGGAACAAGCCTGGTGTACTTCAAATTTTTTCTCATAGATGGCATTCCCACCGGCACAATCATAGTGACTATAGGTGAGGGGGTTCATCTCAGACTGAGCACTTAGCCACAATGACTGAAAGTGGAACATCCAATTCAGTTTATCTGTGCACAAAGGGGCTGTTTGCTTACACTCTGCCCTTGCATTGTTTGACACTTTCCTATTCTGCTGACTATTTGTTGTCATCTGCCCTCAAAAATATTGTTGGCATATATTTCAGATGGGAACTGCATTGTGCTTACTCTCACTAGGCTTGGAGGCAAAACTACTGTGTTCAAAGTATTTGATGGAGGCATCCTGATTATCACACTGGGTCAGTCAAGAAAAGTTTCCTTTCACAGACATGCCAAGCATTTCAGGCACATGCAAAAATATGAAACATGGAAACACAGATCTTCATTGCCAAAATCATAACTGTAAAGATTGCTTTATTGTTGCTTTGTAATCTCTGTGTCAGAGGCTTTGTGTAAATATTTGCTGTCCTCATCTGGTTCATCTCTTTGAATCCAGAGGCAGATTGCATCTTGATTGTTGTGAGAGGAGGCAATAACCAACAAATCTTCAAAATTCAGGATGGACTTGTGGTGCACATCAAGCCAGGTCATATTTCAGTGAAATTCTTCCATTGGACAAACCAAATTTGTCATAGTGACTTAGGCAATCAGATTACAACCAAGTCTTCTGTTTGGGAGGGAACCTCTTGATAACTTGCATTTTTCTTTGAATAGCCTATGATTGTATTGAAGTCATCTTCATCAGAGGAACAAGCCTGATGTACTTCAAAGTTTTTCTGGTTGATGGAATCCCCACAGGCATCATCACGGTCTCCATAGGTCAGCTGTTTAATGTTTGTGAGGCAGTTGGAAATGAAAACATTGGAGAATTCATTCAATTTTTTGGAATGGAGGTTTTCTTGTGTCATGTTGTTTTTCTTGTGACACTTAACCTTTGCCATGGTTCTGATCACAAATTGTAATTCAGGTTTGAAAAAGCACAGACATAAATTTCAGATGGAGACTGCATTGTGCTAACTGTGACAAGACTGGGAGGGAAAACTACCGTGTTCAAAGTGTTTGATGGAGGCATATTGGTCATCACACTGGGTGAAGCTTTTTCTTCTGCTTTCACTCAAACCAGACGTGTTCCTAAATTCCCAGAAGACATTGTGAATACATTTGTGAAATCAGCTGATCTCAAATGTAGTAGTGCTGTCAAAATGGAAAAGTTCTTCGCTCCAACTTTGTATCAAGATCAGTCTTTCGAAATTTTACTGGATTTGTCTGTTTTCCATTTCAATTTCAGAGGCAGACTGTATCCTGATTGTTGTGAGAGGAGGAAACAACCAGCAAGTATTCAAGATTCAGGATGGACTTGTGGTGCACATCAAGCCAGGTCATATTTCAGTGAAGCCCTTCCAATTATGCCTTGTGTAGTTTGATTAGAATGATGTTCCCTTTTTAGAAATGTGACAATAATGGGTCATCTTCTGCAAATAGCTGTGGACTGTATTGAAGTGATTTTCATCAGAGGAAGAAGCCTGATGTACTTCAAAGTTCTTTTGGTTGGTGGAATCCCCACAGGCATCATCACAGTCACTACAGGTCAGCTCTTTAGCACATGCCCAGCTTTTGGAAATAAAAGCTTGAGAGAATTCATTCAGTGTTGGAATTGAGGTTTTATTGTGTCATGTTGTTTTGCTTGTGACCTGTGGTCCTGATCACAAATTGTGATCAATTCAGTTTTGAGAATAATATCATATAAATTTCAGATGGAGACTGCATTGTGCTGACTGTGATAAGACTGGGAGGGAAAACTACAGTGTTCAAGGTGTTTGATGGAGGCATTTTGGTCATCACACTGGGTAAAGCTTTATGGTCTGCTTTGACCCAAGCCTGACAAGTGCTTTCAAATTCCTAGAATACATTGTGAATGTGTGAGACTTGTTACTCTCAAATGCTTCTGTTTTCTATTCTATTTTCCAGAGGCAGACTGTATCCTGATTTTTGTAAGAGGAGGAAACAACCAGCAAGTATTCAAGGTTCAGGATGGACTTGCAGTGCACATCAAGCCAGGTTTCTTTTTCAGTGAAACCTTTGCAGTTGCATCTCTTGGAATTCAATCAACAATATTTGAAGCTGTACTCACTTGATAACATCCATTTTGCGCACATGATAATGTTCATGCAACTTTCTTCAAATAGCTGTGGATTGTATTGAAGTCATCTTCATCAGAGGAACAAGCCTTTTGTACTTCAAAGTTTTTCTGATTGATGCCATTCCCACAGGGCTGGTCATAGTGAATTTTGGTACGTTTTTCTACAACATACGAGGGGGTTCTCAATGCTGGCGTCCCTTTTAGTGCAAATATCAGGATGATCGTTCGTGTCGACAAATAAGCGCACAATAGGTGTCCTAATTTCTGAAGGTGATACAACATGCTTTGCCGGAACGCCAGCATTGAGAACCTCCTCTTCATTTTTTCGTTTTGTTCAGTTTGGTTCTCGCCTGGATGGCAGGCTTCGCTCGTTTCCTTGCAGATGACGTCTGTATCTACGTGGTTGTGGAGCGGGGCGGCCAATCCACCTTCTTTAAGTTCTTCAGTGGGATTGTGGTGGTCCTGGAGCCAGGTTCTCCTTTCGAGTTTGTTTGATGCATTCGTGGGCTTTTGCGCTGTTCCTGCAGATCTGTTTGTCGCGTTCTAGCTACTGTGCCGTGGTTTTCGTTAATTGTTATATTGTTCTTGTTCTTGTTGTGGCCGGGTTTTGTGCAGAGTGCAATGTTTGTGCTGGAACCTGATGACTCGACGCGCCGTCAGCTTCTGAATTGTGAACTTACTCTGCAGAGGCGGACTGTTTTGTTGTTGCTGTGCTGTCAGACGGACAGATCGTGGCAGTCGTGAAGGTGTTCGAGGGAGCGACTGTGTTCTTCAAGCCTGGTGAGTGACACGTTGGATTCCTGGACCATTTTTGCTTCGATTGGATTGGTTCACGAATATCGTGAATACCAAGCCGACTCACGAACGAGGTTACACCACTCAACTCCAGTCACGCGCGGGACTTGTGTGTTTGGTGCGGCATTCTGTTCACAACAGACGAACTTGCACACTGAAAGACGTCAAACGCGGGAGAGTCGACTTTGGTTGCATGCATGCGTGGCACTGGTGTCTGTTTGGTGCGGCCTGGTGTGACCATTGTTGATTGCTGGATTGCGTGTTTCAGACCCGACCTGCAGGTATCGGATCTGCATTGAGCTGGTTCGAGCTGACGGCAGTGTTCTCATCATCAAAATAATCTGGAGCTCCGCCCAGCCGCCCTTCGTCATCATCGTCGCAGGTTCGCTCACTGGGTCATGGAAGGGCAGTTCTCAGGGTCAGACCCAGCAGAGCCAAGGAGCCCAGCCTTCAGCCTCCCAGAAACAAGTAGATCTTCCAGGCAAAGTGGGTGTGTTGGTGGGTGGCTGAGCGGGTGGTTGGTGGCCAGCTGGGTGAGCGGGCAGGAGGACAATTTGCAGGCAAGTGATGGTAGGCTTTGCTGGGAGTTTCAGTCTGGTGGCCTGGGATGAAGACAAGTGGAAGACAGGGACCGACAGACAGAAAGACTGCCGGACGGACAGACGTAGACTGGTCAGGCAGGCAGAGCAGAGTACAGCAGGCAGGCAGATCAGAGCAGAACCAACAGAGTTTCCGTGCTGTTTTCAGCCACAAATCAGTGCTCGAACACTGCAACCTGTCGACCGGACGGGGTCTGCACAAATGGACCCGGAGGCCCCACTTGCGGCTTCGGCAAGGAGGACCCACGAGCAGGAGGCGGGAACTGCACAAGTGAGACAGTCACTTCTGATTCTGAATTCACTTTGAATGCGACACATGCAATGCATTCCCGAAAAAATAAGGGCGAGAGACGAGTACCGTAAATGAGGCCACGCCTGTCGGCAAGCACAAAAATGTCATCACTGTTATATATATTTACCATGACCACCCCCTAAGTACTGCCATGGCCTTCCATAGCCACAGCAACAGCCACAGCCAATCATATCATTACCCTAGATGTGTACGCGGTAAGAGCCATTAACAGAGTTCCCGCTGGTTCCTGCCATTTTTCGTGTTCTACCGATCCATCGCAGTCAGTTGTGAGCTTTCCTTGCGTCCGGAAATGAGAACATATAAAAACGATGTGCGCCTCTATTGCGTGGGATTGAGCACTCTGGCCGTGGCCGAGATGTTCTTGTCCCACAAGCAGAAGGCTTCAGCGGTCCGCCCAAAAAGTGTTGGTTGCAGGGCCCTGAACTTCTGGTGCTTCCCCCATTGTCCCTTTCATGTTCTCTGGACGGCCCCAAGGTTTGCAAGCTGGCACGGAATAAAAAGATAACATGCCTCAGGTAAGGAGTTGATCTGATTTTATGTCCTGCCGA
>JAAUXT010078662.1_pt1 | contig 12493 bp, 8 predicted proteins | sample 7278171 | NCBI WGS metagenome assembly JAAUXT01 (sample SAMN14350112, study PRJNA611818) | marine sediment metagenome | isolation source: surface marine sediment (1.8m) | place: French Polynesia: Moorea | collected 2018-08
AAAGTGTCTCTCAGCATGTTCAGCGATGTGCACCCATTCGGACACAGTTGAGCACATTCTTTGTTTGCAACAAAAGAATTGCATAAGCTTGTTGTTTGGCAGTGTAGTCTGCGAGTGGCCAAGAACATGCACAAGGACACTTTGACTTGAAAGATCCTCGTAAATATTTATTGTAAAAATATTCAGAATATTTAAAATTGTCTGTAGAGGCCAGCACCCCCTGGTGGGGGAGGAGTGTGGTGTGACACACCAGCTGTGAATTTAGAACCACTACTCACCAGATGTCACCACTGAGAGGTCAATAAATACGGAGGTTCCCACCCTCGGGGACAGTCTCTCCTGAGATACCAACCAGTGTGTTTGTGATATCACTACATTTCATTGGTCAAAATTGTGCAAAAGTTTCTTTCACACTGGCTAGTCTCTTGCTGGTATCCGATGAACACACGAAGAGGGTTCGTTGGGATTGAAACCTGCACACGAGCCAAGGCTGGAATTCTCAACACGCTTGAATTTTTCAGTCGACCGTGCATTTACGATGCCTGAAAGGCAGTTCGCACTTTGACGATTGTTTTCAACATGTTTTTCAAAAACATCTGTTTGGGCTTTGTCGACACTGGTACACGGGTCGCAATTCTGTTGAACACGTGATGGCTTGTTGTTGAACGCTTATCATCTGGTACTGAATATTGCACTGGGTGATGTGGTATTCATTGAACTTCAAGCTGTTGTGTTCGGTAAATAACAGCTGTTTTCCAGGTACATGGATGAAACATTCAAATTTCTGTGCGTGGGTCCATTGAAACCATTGATTTTGTCATGTCATCCGTTGATGTACCGGAAAACATAGCTCGTACGAACTCGTACAAGTCGACTTTCTGACAACAAGCGTGAATAATAAACGTTCTGTGCGGTCCCGTTGTTTGTGCAGTCAAGCGAACAGAGAAAATCGCACTCGTATTATCCACGGGCTGACTGACAGAAAATTTAGAGCAGTAGAATTCGGGCTGACTTGAAACAAACACTTTGGAGTCCTGCGCTGCAAGATCTCGCGTTTGCGCAGGTTGAAAGGAACGAAGACACTTGACGAGATTTGTCGACATGTTGACAGTGTCGTCCCATCATGCCATTCTCAGTGGCTCGTACGACGCAGAGTCTGCGCACATCTGTTGAAATGTTGCGAGCATACGAGTACGCAGCAGCCTTGAAAAATGTTCTCACCTGACAGATCCACCTGATCTCGAAATGGGATTGGCCAAGTATGAACAAAAAGCTTTTTCGAGCATTTGTAACTTTACTGTTGGTTTGTTAATCTCGTTGCGCGTGAAATCACTTCCTGTGGGAGATTTTGATCGTTTGCAAACATTTCTCAGCAACAGGAGCAGATATCGTTCGCGGATTATTCTTGTGAGATTAGCTCTTCACAACAATGTGCGGTGACACGTAACAAGCCAGGTCGGGAGGGGGAAATGTGGTCTTGTTTGGACCGCGATCACTCGATCACTTTGCACCCAGCTCGTGGATGATTTGGCCACGAATTGCTTTGTTTCGAGCCATCATTTCCATTCAGATCAAAGGTCTGTTGATTGCTGGCACTCATTGTTCTTGTGGACAGATCCGCCAGTGAACCAGGCTTGGTAGCAATCTGTTAAATTTGCCCGTGTTTGCTGTACAACATTGCACCGTTTGCAAGGTAAAAAGCTGGTAAATTGTGCTAAAGGTTTTCACGTTATTGGTCTGGGTTTGCGAAAGCGAGTGAAAGCGGCAACGGGAGAGATCTGACGAGCAAGTGGACGCTCATAACGAAACAAGTGTCTTTGCGTGAGCCATGGCGGACAATTTGTGTGAAAGGTAAGTTCGTTTGTTGACCGTCTGTTGTTCTACATTTCCACCACATTTGTTGTTGACGTGGACACCAATAGACGTGGAGCACTCTCGTGATTCTGCGTCACCACTGTCACACACATTTCCAAACAAGAATGTGCTTTGTTGTTTTTGGCTGTGTGACGAGATGAGGTGGGAAGGAACATATTGGAACTTATTTTTCCAAGCGACATTTTGCGGAGCATCAGCACGTGTGTTGATGTCCGGAATCTGCAGACAGACCGTCTGTCAGGAAAAGAAGTCTTCTCCTCAGGAGGGGTGTCAATCTGACGCAAGGCAAACGGATTCAGGAGCTTCAGTCATGATTGCAAACCAGACAGGGGGAGGGGTCGCCTCCAGTTTGTAAAGATCCGAAAATGTGAGGCATTTCAAGTACTAAAATGCAACAGATTCAGTCATTTGTGCATGGGATGGTGGTGATTCAACGTCAGTGTTGGGACTTCCCCGCCTTCGTTTGCGAAAGGTGTGAGCCGTCCATGCTGGACCAGGCAATTCGAGTTTCAAGTTGGTGCCCGCATTTCGTGCCCTTTGGATAATTTTGTTTTGTTGTCTCAAAAGATGATCGAAACCCTTTGGCGGTTTGTTTTGCAGAAGACGTTCAGCTGAGGGCGACAAACTGTCGGTGTCGAGCGAAGACTCGGCGGAGCGATTCACGACGACGTTCGAGAGCGCTTCGCAGCACGGCAGTGTCGCCCTTCATCAGAGCGACCCTTTCCAATACTCAAGGTTTGTCTTCGTTGTCGCTGAAGCTGAACTGTGCTGCTTGGGTTCTTCAGCGGGGGTGGGGTGGGGAAATGTTCACTTCCAGGTGCAGTGAGTACAACCACCACTACCCTTTCTAGCCAAAATTTCTCACGACTGCTGTGTCCACAGTGATTACGTTATTTTCCTTGCTGTTCGGATGTCACTCGGTCACGCGTCTTGACGCTAGCAAGTGTTCCTGTTTTGAAGTATCGCCTGCAACACGTACCGTTCCCCAAATCTGGGTGTGGTATCGTGCTGCAGTTTGCCCAACACTATCGAACATCCCTGTTACGAACATGACAGAACAGACAATGGCCATCAGTGAATTTGACGTCCATGCGAAGTGCATCATTGTTTCTCGTGAGCGTGTTTGTTGTGATTGTCCTGTTCATGCGGACTCGTTGATTTATTGGTGCTTTACAGACTGTATTGATCTTTTTGTGATTTGGACTCTGTATTGATTTTGTGATTTAATTTCCAGTAGATCTATTGTTATTGTTTGTCACTATTGTTTCTGTTGGTTTACTTTTGCCAATTGGAAACTCCCTGCAGCCTGTCTGACAGCGTAGAGGGCGCTTTAGACGTTGTCGCCGAGAGTTACATACTGGAGGGTATGAGAGAACAACTGTTCGAATGGTGCGCCAACGGAGAGGAAACGAACCCTCCCGGAAGTGGTCACGAAGCGTCGACCGAGCGCGCCGACACAGAAACGAAGGAAGAGGAAAACGTGTCAGAAAATGCAGAAGGTTCAAGGTAGAATTTGGAATGAGGGTTCTTGGGTTGTTTGCAAGTTTGTTGACCACGTGTGTTTCTCGTCTGGGCGTGGGTTTTCCTCGCATTGGGGGGATTTTCTGCATGTCTGTGTGAACAACAACTTTCTTGGGGAAAACTGTGTTCTTTGTGGATTTCTGTTTGGCATGGGTAACGATCACCTCAGAGTGCTCGTCGCGTGGAGTTGATCGCTCAGATCACAAGCACTGGACTCCTTCAGGATTGGTAGCATGCTCCGTGCGCATCAAATGCCGGATAACAACTCAAGGACGTGATTCAGCGAAGCAAACTGTTCGCTCGTACTTCTCGTGTTCGAAGCTTTTGAAAAGCAGCATTTTCTTTGTGTTCGACAGTGTGAGCTGTTCCTTTGTGATTCTTCGCCTGCAGGTCCAACGCATGCAAACGGCATCTCGAGAAGATAAACTCTGTTGCTCTCCGATCGTTTTAATTTGCCAGTGTTTTACACCAAACTTTCACACTTTGTCGCGTGTATCTGATTTTGATAGGGATTCGAACGGTATGTGTAAATTGCTTGTTGCGATGACACTGAAGAAGGAATTGTTTTTGTGACAAATCTTTTCTCCCGGGCAAATTTTGCACAAAATCGTGTGCGAAAAAAATTGCCTTTTGTGGAAATTGTCTGGAGTGGTTGTAGAACAGAGGCGTTGCAGTAGCTGGAGCATGCAAACAATGGACTCGAGTTTGATCCGTTTTTCCCCACTTTCTGCATGAAACATTAACCCTGGAACCTGAGTTGACCACATTTTGCGTCAGCTGTTCTGATGCGCCCTGTCCTGAGTCCCATTTGCACAAGGAAGAAGAACTCTTGCTCGTCGAGCGTCGGATTGAAAACTGTCGTCAAGCAATCATCGTTTTACTTTTCATTTCAATGGGCAAAGTCATGTTTCATATTTCGTGTATTTTGCTTTCGATTTATGGTCTCGTTTGAAAATCTAGTTTGTTAAAAATGTCTATTTCTTTGCTGTTCGTTTTCACCATGAGAATCTGTTGGCTCTGCAAACTTTCAAACAAGGAAAGCGATTTGTGTATGAAGAGTAATATTTGGAGTGAATTTACCCATCAGTTGGTTTGGTTTGGCTTCTCCAAAGCTGCATCGGATCTTCATCGGCGACACCAGAATGACTGCCCACCTGATTTTGAACGACTCGAATGTGCACAAACGCATTGGCAAGTCCACCAGTCCACTACCTTTGCGTCGCACTGATGGCCAACTCAGATCAAAGAAACTAGTGTTGTCTCTTGCAGTGTGAGGATGAACATCTCGGGACAAAGTGATCTGGACGGGCTGTCGGACCGCGGGTCGGAGGGCGGCGGCAGCGTGCGCGGCGGCGCCAGCGGCGGCGGCGGCAGCACGACGCCCCTGCCCGGGGAGGCGCTCACTGCCAACAGCAGCAGCGGGAATCTCTCAGAACTCGACCACAGCTTCGACCACGCCCACAGCAAGCGCGGTGAGTGCGCCATCGACGCTCAGCTGTTCTCGTGAAATGACGGAATTGTGAGAAGGAATTGCGCGCATTTACAGATTCGCGTTTGAGTGAAAGTTTCAGTGAACACAAAACTGGGACTGTCGTGAGATACAAACGGAACAGACTCGAGACCAACGCGTGCTGGTCCGTCCAGACTGTTTGTCGTTCTTGCTTGCCTTGGGTGCAGTGCCACTTGTTGAAGGGCACAGAAAGCATCAATCTGTTGTGCACTGGCATCTCTCAAACAAGGAGAGGAAGAAACAGTTCGTTCGATCGAAGGACACAAAGTCAGACGAGGACACGCTCCTGTGTTGAGTACACGGTTTTTGTTTTCAATTCACGCTTTGTCCCCACAGCGAAAAACGCGATAACGCACTTTTACAAGTTTATCTGCCTTTGTGTTGTCATCGGATATGATACCGTATACTGCCTGCTGTGTATTGCAGTCGGCAAAATTTTGTTTGGATTGGTGATATTGAAAGCGCAGATCTTGAGACAGATGGTCAGCTTGACGATGGCGTTCAAGACGTGGTTTCGTCGTCCTTGTTGCGCAGATCGTGCGATATTGTTTGGATCCTTCCCGACTGTCCGAAAACGCTTGAAGTTGATGGTGATGGGAGTCTCGGTACTCTCCCGTGGCATTGTGGAGCGGGTGCGGTCGATTTAGAAAGAATACGACAGGCTTGCAACGATAAGAGTGCTGCCGTGGGATGTTCCTCGTTTATTCGTGAGACTGACTCAGATTTTCATGGCTGTCTGGAGAGAAGCCACATAACTGTCCGTGGCTTGTGTTCATTTGAAGAGCTTGGACAAAGACGAAGACAACATAAGACGCAACACTGAGTTTCAAGTGGCCATACGGAGTCATGTGGTGTGCTGAACGTTTGAGGCTTCACAGTCAGCCAATGGCATAATCCCCGTGAAAGGAACTTGTGGATCTGCAAGATGCCGTTTTGCGAAAAGAGTCTTTGTTCAAAAACTCAGGATCCAGCGTGCTCATCAGTGAAGATGACTGTGCAGGTGGAAGAATCAGCGTCTCCTTTTGTCCATCTCTGACAGAGTTCGTTCTCTGCAAGTTTCATTGAGTTGTGGTGTGAGCCGTGGGAGGTTCTTCGTGGTCGCGTGAAGCAACTTGACCCGAACCATGGACAACAAGGAAGTGATCCAGAAACGCATGAATCGTCGTTGAATCATTCGGAAATGGGATTTTGCAATGCTGACAATGGCAATTTTGGTCCAAATAACAATGGACGCTGAACTGAGAGTCGACGCCACGGTCGGATGGGAAGCATGAGAGATTTTGTTCTCACGTCCATGTTCCGTGAGTATTGTGCTCGGTTAGTCGAGGCAAAGTGGTGTGAATAAAATGTCACGGGCGTGTGACGGTGGACAAACGCCCGCGTGAACATTTCCTGTCCGAAGACAGATCTCGAGATAAACGTCTTCGCTTGAGGTTAGAAACTTCAACTGCAGACCGTCCAGTGCCGCCCAGTGAGAAGATGGGAGTGCCTGAAGTGTGTCTGACGGACGTATGATCTTTTAAACAACTTTCAAATGAAGAACAGCCGAAACATGGCGGTGGACAAAGTTGGAGATACTTACCAGCAAATTGTATTGTGTGTGAATGCTGTTTGCCCCGAAGCAAAGATTGTTGTTCTCAACTGTTTTGTGTGGATGTATATTTTCGCTCCAAGATCTGCAAAGGCCAAATCGAGTGCAAAGAACGTGCAAGGGAATTGGTCAGGTGTTCAGAAAGACGAGGTTTCTCCACACGTTGTTGGCATCGATGTGGAGAGTGACCGGCAATCTCTTTTTCTCTCAGACCGAGGCAACGGGCACTCGACGGACAGCAGCCGCTTCTCCGCCTCCACAGAGACGACTCCCAACAGCAAGAGCGTCACCAGTCTGAGCAGCAAATCCACCGACCAGGGAAGCACCGGCAAGAAGAAGAAAGGCTACTGGTACAATGTAAGTACAACGAGACCGGTGGAAGGAAAAGCGTTGTGTTTTCCGTCGGTCTGCAGCTTTGCGAAGGTGTAATTGTCTGGGCAATTATCTTTTGGCACAGTTCGTAATCAGTGGTGTTCCTGCGGGTGCAAAAATTCAAGATGCCAGAACGTTTGGAATGATGGCAATTTCAAGCATTTCGAAATTGGCTTGTTTTAAAACTTTGTTGCCAGCCCAAGAAAGACTTTTATCGGGAGAAAACCACAAAAAGTCCAGGGAATGGTTGAGAAAACACCGTTTGGCGATTTGTGCACGGCACGAGTCAGTTGTCCCACCGCAGTTGTCATTGGAAACAGTTCTTTGGGAGCAGGTGCCTGAAGCTGACCGTTTTCAGGTGTTGCGCTGCCATCTGTTTGCTTTTCTGGATATATTGGGGTGTAACATGTGTTGACATCGTGTTCACGACAGGCCGGCCGACACGAAAGACGAAGCAGGCCTTCCATTATGGTAGAGAGCTCCACATGCAACACATAGATCTGTCTCCGTAACTTCTCACAGCAGAACTGCGCTGCCCGTGTGCCTAACACTACCTAATTAGCCCCATATCCGTCTAAAGAATTCCAGCATTCCAACCCATAGGAAGGTTCGAGAAAACATGGGCGTTCCAATGCAAGTTCAGAGCGGTGGCCCCCATTTTAGCTTTCTCTCTCGCAAGTTGGCCAACAAACTTTCATTCAGATCATTTCCGTTCTGAGCTCCAGGTTTTCTGTGTGAAAAAGTGTGTTTGTTGTATTTCAGGGAGTGTTTTACAAAGATCTCACTGCACTAACAATTTTTATTTGTGAAACTGCCGCTGTTTTCCACTATTGCTGTTCTGAAGAAGCGGCTTTTCTCTCACAATCAAATCTCCCGTTTTTAGTCCGAGAATCTGAATCAGCTTGTGCAGGGGTTCGGACTCAGTCCTGTCATTCAGGTATCCACGTGAAAGCGTTCCTTCATTGGGCAACGTTAGGTTTTCCGAAACGTGAACCTGCAACGTAGAGTCCACGCAGGTTCAGTTTCCATTTGAAACGTTTAGTTTGAGTGTTCGGTTTTGTTTTGAAAGAGCACAAATGTAGGTTGACACACTGGTGATGTAGCGGTTTTAACGACGGGCGGAGGTGCCTCAGATGAGACACCTGAGTTTAGTGGTCTCAAAAACAGCTTTGTGCAACCGTCAAGTCAAAAATGATGACACTTGTCTCCACTTCTTCTCAACCCTCGACCCTTTTCGAACACCCAACGGCAAATCCAGCCTCCTAGAGACCGTCACAGAGGAAAACCCTTTTGCTCTTCCCTCTTGTCCACAAAAAAAGAGGGTGGAGGGGGTTTTGCTGAAGGACCCTGCCAAATGGCCTTGAGCGTTTTGAGTGTCTTCATTCAAATGGACTTGTGGTCTGTTTCCTCCCACCACACAGAAAGTCTCTCACGGATGGATGTTGGCCGCCCAAGTTCTCTCGTTCTTGTGAAAAATAGAAATTTCCCTTGCCCACAAAGAACTCCAATTGTTTTCGTATGATTGACACTCGATCTCGACCACCGATTTCACTGCTCAGTTCACTCGTGATCAATTGTCTTTGTTCAGTCACCATTCAACGGTCTGCGAGCAACGAAACATTGCGCAGTGGCGACTCCCTGCAAAACTAGGCCCAGACATTCTCAGAGGAGCTGTGCTTGGGGGGAGTTCGGAGTTCTTCCTTTCCGCGGAGACTGCGAGTCCTGTCCTGTCCACGTGTCCCTTTTCCACCAACAACTTTTTGAGTCCTCACGCCCGGTGTTCGTTGCTTGTGCAGGCGACACAGAGCAGAGACGCCTACCTGCAGGCCGTCAAGCCGTATTACACAAGCATGAAGCCCTATTACAACGCCGTCAAGTATTACTCGGGCGCCGTCAGAACGGTAGCGGCGTCAAGCCTGGTTGTCGCACGACGGTGTTGGCGCAGGGGTGTCTTCACGAGCAAGAGCGTTCGTTTCATCACCCGCGCTTGTGATCCGAGTTTCACAAATAAAACATCATTCAGTTTTGGTTTGCGATCATTGAATGACTTCGGGTTCAAACTGACGCGGGAACTTGATGAAACAGACGCTTCAGCTTGTTCAACGTTTTTTGCGTTCAGCGTGTCATTTTCCTTTGGAAGCTATTTCGTGCAAGTCCTCAGAACTTCAGATCTGCAAAGACGCAGGATCATGTGAAGGAAATTTAAACTCGCGCATGTGAACGCAGAAAGCTTTGAAACACGAAAGCGCACCCCACTGATTTGTGGGCGTTCGGGAGGGTGCATGGAAGGTCGACACTTTTCCCGCCCAGGTTACGGTTTTCTCCAGGTGATTTGGGCTGCTGAGCGGAAGGGTTGAGGGCGAATCTGTGACCCGGGTGCTGCTCATTTGTCTTGTACACCTGGTGTCTGATCCAAGCGATTCGTGACTTTCTGATCTCACAGCGGTGCATGGTGAAAACTTGTGCATTCGAAGCAACACCAAAAGACACACGCGGATGTTGCTCAATTGTTTTGCAGTGGCACTTGTTTTGTGTTTCTTGCGAGTGTGTTGAGAGCGTCATGGTGGCCTGCGCAAAATTCGCACAAAATGAAAGCTGCATGTCGCTTCCATTCCTGGGAATCGGGCCTCTTCCAGGGTGTGGAGGGCGCCAGTCCGTGTGAATCTCAGCTCAATGTGACAGAGTTCCATGCGCACTTGATGCAATCATGAAATTGCCTGTTACTCTTGGCGTGTTCGATTTACGCGGGTTGGAGACGGGGCGAAGTCAGCCATTTTAGCAGTCTCTGTTATCCGCACGCGTTTATCGAACAACGGACACTGTGTTTTCCGTTGGATGCACTTTTTGTGTGAATCTTCAGGGTTTCACCTCTGATCTTATTTAATTTATTACTTTCTAAGTGAAATCCTCTTCCTACCTTTTCCCCATTCTTCTGTGTGAACAAGTTTCTCCTGTTGAAGGAATTTTGCACCAACCGACTTCAATTTTAGCGACACATTAGCAGCACAGAATGGACCTTTCTGGTGTCAGACTTGTAAAGATTGCTATTTTCTGCCTCAGACATTGTGTAGCACTGAATTATTTTCTCCAGAATTGATGTTAGTAGAGTTGTGTTCACGCGACAGCCATGCAAACGCTTTTTACGAAAACCCGTGTACATACCCCGTAGATACTGCTTTTCAAAGTTGTCCCCGTGGTTGCCATGGCAATACTCAGTATCTCATGTTTTCACTTTTGTCATTTTGTTCCAGGTATTGAGTCCAACATACAAATCTCGGAGCGAAGACTTCAAGAAACTCTTCAAGGAAGTTCCCAATGACGAGAGACTCATTGTTGGTGAGTGATACTGAAATTGACGTCGCAACGAACGAACTAATCACTAAGCAGCAAACTGGAACAACCTGACAACCAATTCAGTTCTTCTGCCCAAAAATATTTTCACCCGCTCAAATCCACCCGCTGTATTGAGGCTTCTCAATCAAATGCTTCGTCAGTCAATTGAAGCCACACCCGTTTGTGTGTTATTCACCCTGTTCTCAAACTGACCATGCCGTGCGTGTGTGTGTGCAGACTACTCGTGCGCGATGCAGAAGGACATCCTGGTGCACGGCCGACTCTACGTCACACAGAACTGGATCTGCTTCTACGCCAACATCTTCCGCTGGGAAACTGTGGTCAGTGACACGATGCGTTCGGCAATCGGGTTCTGAAGAACGCAACTGGCATCAAATGCTCAACAGGCACCTTGTGCAGAGAGTCGCGCAGACGTGAGCTTTCTGCGTCTGTGCCCACGTCTCCGCGGGTCGCTGCACAACCTGGCTGATACAAACACGACTGGGTGACGTGGAAATCCCATTGAGCGCACGCCGCAGTTCGATGACGTCACAGACACCGAGAACAAACCTCAGTAACATCAAGGGAACCTCTGACATGAAAGACTCCTAACCACAGCACAAAAGCTCGACATGACGCTTTCAGTCACACAAACCCGGGGATATCGGGGAGACAAAATTAGCAACACGTGAGACCGACATGAGCAATGACATGTTCTGTGACGCAAAGAAAGGAAAAGTGCCTGTGTGTCCGTTGTACACAATTGCCGTTTTCTTTTGCACAATCATTGGTCAACAGGAAACGTTGCCTCTGTGAAGCTGGAGCGGCAATCCACCGACTTGGGTGCTTGAAAAATTGGGAACGCGAAACCAAGATTTCGCGTGTGAGAAACTGGCACAAGAATCGCGAAGGCATCTACATGGTGCACTTGCAGTCACGCGAATGAAGATTCTTGCAGGCATCACAGCTAAGGGTGCGGGAGGTTCTTCCAAGTGATGTCCAAGAGGTACAGGTGATGTCTTGATTTTGCAGTTGACTGTGAAATGCTCGGAGATCCGGTCGATGACGAAAGAGCGCACTGCGCGCGTCATCCCGAACGCCATCCAGATCTGCACGCTCACCGACAAGTATTTCTTCACGTCGTTCGGTGCCAGGGACAAGACGTTCCTCATGCTCTTCCGAGTCTGGCAGAACGCGCTCATGGACCAGGTGTGTGTGTGTGGGTGGGGGGCATGTATGTGGTGTATACGGTACATGCGTGCGTGTGTAGTGTGTTTGTGAGACACCGGTATGTGCGTGTATGTGTAAAGCGTGTGTTGACGCACTGTTCACGATTCAAATTTGAGTTTCAATTTTGTGGAAAACTCGCAGTCACGAAATGCGTCGCTGTTCACCGCTTGGGAAATTACAATGTGTCTCGCAACAGAAATATGTTCAATGCCATTGTTTTGTCGCTTGTGTATCAAAATTTGGTCTGTGAAAGTTTCCAGCATTTGCAGAGTTTTGTTTGGAAAGACGACCAACATAAATAACATAAATTTGTTTTTACCACAAAATGAGCAATGTTCACCTGCGTTTCAGCCCATGTCGACGCAGGAACTGTGGCAGTGGGTCCACCACTCCTATGGGGACGAACTGGGTGCGTGAAGCCTCACTTGTTGTCCCAAATTGCGACTCAGCAGTTGAAATCGTAAATCCTGAAATTGTTCAGGCAATTGCTCAAGTTGTGCAGCGTTTCACTGAGGAATGCACTTGACAAATTGATTTTCCTGTTCTACTCCGACCAAGAGAGCTCTGACATTCCTCAGGATTATTCTCTCCCCACATTTCTCGTGACTTGATGTGCCGTTTTGAATCCTTGTGAAATTTTTATTGTGACCTGACACTCCCTCTCTGTTTCGTCTTCGACATTGCGTGTCACGCTGACGTTGCGCGTTTCAGGGCTGACGTCATCCGATGACGACTACGTTGCTCCGAACCCCGACGAGGAGGTGCAGTTCGCAGAGAAGCTGACGGCCGAGGCCGGGGAGACCGAGGTGAGTCCCGCGCAATACGCACACGCCGTATTCACCCGTGTGTGAGTCGGGCCCAAAGAAAGACGCACCGCAACTTTCACGCTGACTTTCTGGTGCCAAGGTCCCATTGAAACAAGCGGTCTCGCACCCAAAGGTACAGCACGGCTTTCCTGCTTTTGGTGTGTTTTTTGTTGGGGGGGGGGGGAACAAAAGGGGCGGGTTGTACACGGGTGGATATTGGACTTTTTACAGGCAGGTGTGTTTGACACGGAGGTG
>JAAUXT010086257.1_pt1 | contig 12493 bp, 18 predicted proteins | sample 7278171 | NCBI WGS metagenome assembly JAAUXT01 (sample SAMN14350112, study PRJNA611818) | marine sediment metagenome | isolation source: surface marine sediment (1.8m) | place: French Polynesia: Moorea | collected 2018-08
CCCAACTAGACCTATCTACATTTTGGTCATTTTGTTTTATTTTACCATCTACAACCGTTTGGGATCGGCCCCCCCCCCCCCCCCTGGGTCGGAGCGCTTCTAAAAATGATGATTTGCCCACAGGGGAGGGGGCCAACGTTCGATTTCAGGCAAGTTACAGGGAGTTGGGCCTCAGCTCGAGCCGCATCTGGGTTCAGCCCCGGTGCGTTCAAACTCGAATCACATGCCGAACAGAAGTTTGAACAACAACCTTTAGTTTATGGTGTGCGACCAAACTTTTTTTTTGCTTGGGCAGGAAATATGGACGGATCTGCTTTCTTGCACTGACATCACTTCGGATACAGAGAAGCAACTTGCACCCAGAAAAGGTTCAAGGAAGGGAAAGGCTGAAGAAAACAACAACCCGGACGGGTGTCTCTGCACACAGATACGCTCGTACCCTTCCCCAGGGACTCAGCAATGTGAGCTCCAGGCACCACCGGTTAAGGACACGTCAGCATCAAACATCCACCGTTTTGCATGAAAACCTGTACAGCTGTGAGCATTGGATGTCTATCTGTGTGCAAAACTCATACAACCAGCTGTGTGGCAACACTCGATTGTTCCACTCTCAACAGGGCCCCACAAAAAACGTACAAAGCGTTTTGCAACTGAACCACCACGCTTCAGCGCACATCTGGTGTTCGATCCCACAAGTCTCCCCGCACTTCTTGCCACGTTCAACTTCTCGAGCATTCAAAGTGCTTTCTTTACCCAACAGTGGGGCCTGCACTTTTGGGATCGCAAGTCGAGAGGGGGGTCAGTCATCCTTCCGCGAAACTTTCCGCAGGAATTCCATGCTGATCGCGAGCGCTTTTTTGGACGAGATGCAAGTTTTCATTGACGGCAATGTCACCCGTGCGTAACCAAACGCATTTCTCTCGCTGGGCAAAAAACAAGTTGGAAAATGCGACCAAAGAGCGGGTCTGTTCTGACCTGCAACCTCGTCATGTAACAACACACAACTTGACCTTCGAGACAACATTATCTCACAGGTGATAAACAAGTGGTCCTGGATCTTCAGACGACAAACAAGATCGTTCATCACGACTGGGGCCTGTTGATCTGTCACCTTTGCACCTGGCACCACGTCCTAAATTTGAGGGAACCAGCATCTCATCTCCCACCGCCGCCGCCAGGTCACAACCAGAGACGCGAGAAATTTTTTGGTCACAACAGCTACAGGATGTCATTTTTTTCTTCTCGGTTCAAATCAGGTTCCAACTGTCAAAAGGACTGTGGGTGTCAATCTCTTGTCTGCCAATGACATCTCTTGCTGTCAGAACTCCACGCGAGACCCCGTTCTGCTCTGGCACCTGGTGTCGATTCTGTGAATCATCCGTCTTGGGTTCCATTTCACGGGTTATTGTTTGTCGACACCAGTTGGTGTACGTGTTTGCGTGATCGTTAGGCTTTTGCCCTTTTAGCGGCTGATCGATTTGTTTCACGCACAAATCTGCAACAGCCACGTAAGGCCAAAAGACATGCAATGTTTACATGCAAAATGTTGTCACTTTTGCCTGATCTTAGGCTGTAAAGACGTGTAAAGTGTTGGATCTGTCTTACCTGGCCCTGTATCCTTCCATCCTCTGTGACTAACCAATGCGTAGAAGCCCAAATCAAGTGAAAATGTGCATTTAAATGGAAAAAAAGAAAAAGTAAAGCAGTCTTTCCCATTTTCCCTACTGCTCTGTTTTCCCGCCAGGGAGCGCGGCGGTTCGGTTGGCGTCGCTGCAACGGAAGATGTCGCCTCTCGCGAGAACATTCCCGCCAAATCACCATCGACAAAACATGTTGGGTTCTGTGTGATATGTCCAATGCTTTGAGGAAGAAGACATGAAAGAATGTCAATTGAAAGACAAATCTTGCAGCTGCATCATTCCTTCTGGACTCACTTCTACCAATGCTCGAAATCCTTCCTTTCATTTGGTGGTTTGGGAATCGTTCTCCATGGCGTCTATTAAATATTTGGGACAAGTTTTGCCCAAGAAGCAGAATTTGACGTGTGAAAGCAAACCGCACAAAATAAAGACAGGGATGTGGGGTTGTTTCTTTTGTTTTGAGGGACTCCCTCCCTCGATGTCCTCCAAAGCCACCAAAGACTTCGAGTTGAAACAAGAAACCACTTTATTGCTGGACCGTCTGGATTAACAAGTGCTGTACAAAATATCTTCCGCGCACCTTGCATTCACAAACGTTTTGACACACAAACACACACATACACACACACTGTTGGAGAAAAACAGTTGGGTATTTCAATCTTCAGCAGAGGACCCAATCCAGGGGCCTGCCCCGCCCCATTCTCTGAAAGAAAAAGTCCTCTTTGCTCTCTGTACGTTTTCAGACTTGGGATCAGGCCCGCCTGATGCGGAATCTGGTCCTGACCACATTTCAATGAGGAAAGGAAAAACGACAAAGCTTCCTTCGTGGAATGGTCCAGTCCAGTCTCGTTTAGCCCATATCTGAAGTCGTGTTCCTTGTCGAGAGTGACCCTCCAGTTCACTCGGTAACTTTCGACACCCCTGCCCGAACCCCTCCGCGATCTTTCACTGCATCATGAACACAAATCTGATTGTCCAGGATCCACAGTGTGTGCGTGTTTAGCTGAATTATCACTGCGAGTCCGTGTTTCCATCGCACAGCCATCCAAGTGATGCCAACAAAACAGCACGTGCACACATGTGTCCCTGTTGTCGCAGAGTTTCGCAGCAGAACTCACCAGTGACAGCGTTTCTGAAACAATGCGTGTGGTGCCAGGCGGCAACACACTTTTTGGCGTCACATCTGGCACCATCGCATCTCAGACGCTGGCGTCACGCGGACGACTCATGTCTCGGATGTTTGTGTCACATCTTGCGGCGTCCATTTTCGCCGCTGGCGTCACGTCTGGCGGCGTCACGCCTGACGGCGTCGCGTCCCAGTCGCCAGCATTCCGTCAATCGGAGTCACAGACGATGACGTCACATCAAGTGTCACGTGCCACAAAATCAAGTGGCGTCACATCTGGCAACGTCTCTGTCACTGGAGTGAAGCGGACGACTCATGTCTCGGATATTTGCGTCACATCTTGTGGCGCCACGTTTTCTCCGCTGGCGTCACGTCTGGCGGCGTCACGTCTCAGACGCTGGCGTCGCTGCGAGCGGCGTCCATGGCGTCGTACTTGAGGAGGCGGTACTGCGAGTTGCGGTACTGGAGCAGCTCCATGTCGCCCTTGCACAACTTGTCTGCGATGGCGGCGCCGACGCAGTCGCTCCAGACCCCGACCACGACCCGAAGGCGCTCCCTGCAACAGACCGGGACTCTGCGTGAAGATTCAGGTTGAGACAGATGCAGCATACATACAAGGTCAGAACCCAAGTTGAAAAGAGATCTGTGGATCAAATGAGTATGATCAGACACTGAAGCAACTGGACTCGCTGCAGACTCACTTTGCAAATTAACACATTTCCAGAAGCAGCACAGATGGTTGGTGGTGCAGACTTGGTGAGTCCTGACTTCGTTCTCAGTGTCAGTTGGTACTGACAGCACCCAGGGAATGGGCAGTCAAACGAGCAGATAATGTTGGCAGCTTCAAACAGTACGGAACACTCAGTGAGTATCAGGTGAGCACTGAGTACTCACAGTATCCAGTGGACGGGCAGCAGGAGGATCAGGTCGACGGTCGGCAGCCCCAGCAGGTGGAAGAGCACTGCGTGCACGATGATGGAGTCCCGGATGTGGGACGCGCCGAAGGTCAGTCCCACCGAGACGCAGCTGCAGTCAACCAATCCGCCCACCAATCAACAAACCACGAACGGAGATGCTCACGCCAACGCAACAGACACGCACTAACGCGCATGCACGCTTGTCCCGTGATGTGCTCGTGCACGTGTGACGACGCGTACGGGAACAACGTGGTGGACTGCAGCGACAGGGACCAGACCAGACCAGATCCCGGATAACACCACGTGGCTCAACCTCGGTGAGCTCAGTGATTTCACCAGCTCTGGTTCTCACAGTTTCTGCTGGTTTCCTTGCAGAACATGAGAACCAGGGTTGGTTTTAATCTTGGTCCGAGTATTGATTTGTTGTCCGATGCCCACCACACAAATCAACACAAATGACCAGAGCCTTTCCTGACATGCAGCACCAGGAACCTGATGTGTTTCTGACCTGCTGAGCTCTGACCATTTTCAACACAAAAAGATGTGTTTTGATTGAGTACTGATGTCAACTTATGGACCAGGGAGGGTTATTGACTGTTGAATGAGACCAAGTGTGAGCGTTGATGAATGCCAATATTTGGAGTTGACTGAGTGAGTACTGACCCCATGGCGAGCAGCTCGATGGGGTCGTCCTCGATGCCGCGGTAGCGCGCGAAGAACGCCGTCACGATGACCTGGTAGACGGCGGCACCGTCCTTGTTGAAGACGGCGCCGACGGGCGCGGCGTAGCGCGCGACGGCGCTGTGGATCCGCGTCCCGCGCTCCAGGCACGACAGCGTCACCGGCAGCGTCAGCAGGCTGCAACGGTGCGTGGGGAGTGGAGACGCAGGCGCGAGGGGTTGGACGCGCTCTCTTGTGAACACACGCGCAAACGCACACACACACGCACGCATGCACACACTTCGGGCGCGCGAGTGCCACGGCCAGCAGTGTCAGCACACTAACTGCAAGGGTGAATGACTCCGACCCACACGCACACACACACACACACACAAATACACACACACACACACACACACACACACACACACACACACACACACACACGTGTGTGGGCACTTTCCAGGCACGTGAGAGAATGACGAAATGACCAACCCGAAAGAACTCTTTCAATCAAAGGCGCAACGCACGCACACAGGCGCACACACGCACGCACGCACGCACACGCACCTGTCTCCCGACGCCAGCGCCGTGACCAACGCCCGTCCGACGCCGAACAGGAACGCCAGCGGGTTGCGTCGCGTCAGCAGCCAAAGCGCCACCGGAAGCACGATGAGCGCGTGCGCGGCGAGCCCGACGCTGACGGCCACCAGGAGGCGCGACACGGCGCGCAGGCGCGCGAGCGGATCGGACATCTCGAGCGTGAGGCGCGCGACGAGGAGCACGACGGCGAGAGGGTAGAGCCTGCGACGGAGAGACACGGGCAACAGTGAGGAGACGACATCGAGATTTCGCAGATCCACTCAGTCTCCACCAACGTGCCCCAGATGGCAGGTCAGTGGCACAGGCAACCAGATATCAAAAGAACAACCAATGGTGAATGGCCAAATGAGGTCATTCTTGAAATTTGGTAGCCTGCGCCACCAATTTGGCAACTGGGGCACTGGACGCCCACAGGGAAATTGAGAAAATGGGGAGATTTAGCAAATACATGCGGTGGAATTCTGACGTGCCCTCAATACATGGCTGATGACATGACCTCCTTTGGCCTGTCAATGTGGAGACCGAGGTCAGCTATGCCATGACCATATTTGGCAGATCAGGCAGAACACACCGGACGTTTGTCATGTGTGTTGTGAGTGATCCATGGAAATTACGCCTGGTGGTGAGCAGTGTCGTAGGCGGCAGTCTACCGGGCGTATTTCAGACAAGCGTTGCTAAATCTCCCCAGTACTGAACCTCCCCACCAACGGTGCAACGGTGCACAAAACAAGTTTGCGATGATGAATGGGAGCCAGATAAAGGCTGTGTGTCATCGGACGGAGTCTCCTCACTGAACTGAACGTACCAGAGACAGGCGAGGTACATCCTCTGGGTGACTGCGAACACGGCGTCGAACACGGCGCAGACCGGCTTGGCGCGCTGTCTGCCGAGCGCCGTCAGGAAGATGCCGAACAGCGAGAGCCAGACCGCCAACCCGAGCAGGTTCGGCGTCCGCGTCGGAGCCAGGTCAAATGTCTCTGAAATATTCACAGCTTTTGTCGAAACCCGCGGCTGGGGCAAGGGACGGACTCGCGGAAGTTGGTTTTACATTTGGTGGGGGCAGGGCTCTTCTCATATCTTCAGCACATATAATTTCTCACGAAGGGAAACCTGAAGTCCTTTCCCAGCTCAGGGAGGAACAGGCTTTTCACTTTGTTGGTTTCTAAACACTTCGTAACAGGCGACAAAAGTTTGTTGCTGTCAGTATTTGTGCGTGCACTCGTGTGCCTGATCCTTCAGTATGAAGAGCGACGCACTCTTCCCTCAGGCCTTGCAGTTCGCAGACTCACCGACGAAGATGGTTTCGTTGGTGAGGTTCTTTGGGTGCATCTCCTTCCACATCAGGTTCGTGTGGTACTGAAGAAGAAGAAAAGACGCTCAGACGTCGCCGGGGGCTGAGGGACAAAGGCCAACATTTGGAGAACCTGTCTCCGGTTCCTTGTGTGAAAGAAGGGACACAGCTCAGTCCGAGACCCACAACCTTGGGACCTGGAGTTTTCCGCCTCGGTCTGACTCCGGCAGCCGGAGATTTTCCCAGGGTTGGATTCTTCCCTTGAACTCTTGTGCCAAATTCTTTCTCCAATCCTGGTTCCCCACGCCCCTGTCTAGAAGCGACGAAGTTGGTTGGGTGACCCCTGTATACGTGGGCCAAACACGATCGCGGGTTTGGTCTTTCCCAATTGTTAAGTCAGCGCCAGGAAATCCGCAACCGTCTTTTGCCTGTGAATTTTGACTGCTCCCTGAAACTGATGTCTGCAACTTCTGCGTTTGGCTTTGATATGCCTGGATTTAGACTTGTCAAGTCGTCAGCAAAAGTTGAGACAAGAGACGCCAAAAGTTGCGTCTGAAGCAAAACACAAAGTTGGAATGAACAGTGCAAAGTTATTCAGCGACCATTGTGGCAGCAGCAAACTTTTTTGTCGCCACATCAAGCTCTGCGCCAGGGACATTGGTGCCCAAAACTTTTTGTCCCAGAGATGCCAAACGAGTTTGTCGCGATGCTGCCGCACACCTCGTCCTCTGTCAGGCGCGACCTGAGCAGGGGTTCCCCGAGACACGACACCTGACACGGAGGGTTGCGTGTTGCAACAGGATGGACCTGTCTGGGGGCCGGGCCCATATGAGATGCTCCAGCGAGAAAATTCAGTGCACAAAAACACAAGGACGCGTTCTTTTGATGGACTACGAAAAAAAGCTCGAGACCCCGTGGCGGGGATTGGAGCAGCAGCCCTAGGCTCCGCTTGAGTTGAGTGACCAGATGGGTTCAAGCCATCCAGTGAGGCAAACTCAAGCTGGGTTCTTGGCCCAAACTCGGTTGGCTTGATTTCCGATTTCATGAAGCTGGCCTTGTTTCAGCCAACAGCTGAGCCATTCAGCACACTTGCCCACAGACTCAAAAACTTGAGCCAGGCCTGTACACGCCTGGATCCACCCCTGGGATTTGTTTGCTGATCGCCCTGATGTTGAATGGTGGATCGCCGAGCTCGTCTACAAGTCTTGATCATCAACCACGGCTAATCGGTGTTGACTCTACCTCGGATGTTGACTCTGTCCACACAATCAGATTTGCGTTCTCGGACGCATGAGCGGTTGTCGTTTCCTGCAGCCGAAACGATGCTGAGCTGCGGCTCGTTCACTTCACTCGTACGCGCACGAACCTCATTCAAGATTGGTCTTTGTGCCCAGGCTTGAAATTACCGCGTTGTGTGTTGTTGTTGGGGGGGGGGGAGGAGGAATTGGCTGGGGCTCAGTGTCCATCCGTGGGCACTTTTGATGCAGTGTGAGGACGAACGCAAAACTTCAAACAACTTACCGTCTCAAACGTGACCGTCAGAAAGTTGTCTGGAAACACGTTCCTGAAACAAGAGCAAAGTGGCACCAAATGTATCAAGAAATGTGCGTGAGAAAATAGGGAGAAAGAGTCCTCAAAGGAGAGCAGTGTTGGTGGGACACGAGTCAAGATGCGGGAGTTCGTGCTCCTTTCTTGCAGTAAATCAACGGATCTTCTCCACACCTGACGAGGTCCATGATCACGTCGGGGAAGGAGAGCTCGTGTCGCTGGTGACCCGCTTCCGGCGTCACTTCCGGTGTCGCTGCCGCTCCCGCGTCGTCTTCCTCGCCGCCGCGACGCGACGGCCCGAACACGAACACCCAGAGGAAGCCCTCGGCCGTCGCAATGATACTCGTCACTGTAGCAACGACAGGGGATGGGTCCCATATGGGTACACAGCGCATTGCTCTGAATGGTAGCGGCAGGATTCTGGGCCCCTGTGTCCCTCTGCACCTTGGATGCACAGGAGATTCAACAGGAAAAGAGGCGGTTGGGGCCAAGAAATGAACCAAAACTTTGTTGTGTGCCCTTTAGTGTTGTTCTGGTGGGTTCGGCTGTTCCTTTTTCAGAGTCGTTGACAGGACCTCCCAACTTCCAATCGGGCCAAGACTGCTGCAGATCTACTGGACTTCCCGCTTTGACCAGGTTCCAGATGGCTGACCTCAGAATTCTCTTGACAAGGACTCTCTGAAAAGGGAACTGACCTGCGTAATAAACCCCGATGATCACAGCTGTCTTGACGGAGATTCTCGTCGTGAGGCTCGCGACGCCGGAAACGAGGCTCGCCACCATGACCGGAAGTGCGAGGAAGCGGAGGATGCGCGTCACCACCTCCGCGTAGAAGGTGAAGTAGAGCATGATGCGCGGGTTGAGACGCGGCTCCCGGAACGGGCCCAGGTCAGACAGGAAGTAGCCGAGCACCGCGCCCCCTAGTGTCGCCACGAAGAGCAGCAGGAACTTGATGTTGGACGCGAAGCAGGCGCAGCAGCGCGCGCACCGGGTCCGATTCGAGGCTTCGCTCGGGAAGGAATCCGAGCGCAGGTTTTTGCGACATTCCGGAAGCGCTGCCTTCTCAGCGTCCGTTAGTTTTCTGCAGCAGCACCCCATGGCTTCCGGTTTGTGATAACGTCACTTCCTCTGAAGCTCGGATCTGCTTCCTTGTACACGTACTCTCAATCTGGACCGCGGAAAGATCTGACCAGCATTGATCACTTGTCCGTTGTCCAGTGAAGCATTGTGAATGTGACCAAAATTCCCTTTCAGCCTCTAGTTTCAGACCGTTGTTCTCTGATCCACAACCGGGTCCCCTCTTGGGCGTTGGTGGCTGGGCAGTGTGACTGGACGAACGAAGATGGTCACCAAATTGGCCCTGAAAGCAGACAAAGAGATACGTTGATACGCACATATACAAAACGGACGCAGTGCAACAAGAAACCTGGCACCCGTTCATTCCCCATTGAAGAGAGGGAGCAGTCTCCATTGGACCCTCTTTTTCCATGGGTGCTCCAGCTTGAGCCCTTGTTGGAGTCAATTGCCTGACCGAGGTTTCGAGGGTTTCAAACGTCTGAAGGGCCTTTGACCTGTTGAAGTCAAACTTGGGGGAGCCCGGGGGGCTTACAGTAAACATTTCCCCGGCGGGAAAGACTTGAACGTGACTTTCAACAGCAGAGTCGAGTGATCCAAGCTGTCTTTCCCATGACAACACTGGAGCTGCCCGCTCGCGCGCAACGTAACGAGAGACGCGGACGACGCGCGCGCGACGTTCCGACGGCATTCCGGGTGAAGTGACCCAATTCTGCGCGTTCCTCTGGAACTGGAACCCTCTTCCGCTCGGGGGCGTTCACACTGTACGCATTTGTATGAAGGCAAGTCAATGCGAGCGGCGTCGTTCTGGTCGACGCAAGGCCTGTAGAGTTGTACAGGGTCTGCATCAATTGGTGTGAAAAGGGCTTTGCTCTGAGAACTATGGCATGCACGATCCTGGCAAAAATGCTGGATCCTGGATCCAAAGAATTTTCGGCTGTGCGTTTCTTTCCACGTGTGCAGTCAAATGGCATTCTGAGACGTAATTTTCTCTGCAGGACAACCACGTAATATCTTTTTATTTGCCAGGTGCATCAAACGTTTTCATCAAAGACTGGTCATAAAAGGCTCGTTTTCACTTTTGCCTTGTGGTCATTTGCACCTCGCGAGTTTGCACCTTCCAGAACGTCGCCCCTGGGGCCAGGCTCCACTTCAAACCTTGTTCTTCACACTTTCAGTCTCAGTTACAACACTTTCGGGGCAGTTCAACTTTTTGCCAAAGGTCCATGAAATTTTTGCGTTGTCTGCTGTTGCTTTTGGCATGGTTGTTTGTTTACTTTCCAAAGCACGGCAACACGTGTTGTTGGTTTTTTGCGCTCTCAAAAACAAACCACCGCTTTGATACCATTGTGGCGCTTTTGCATGCATTTGGTTTCCATGCAGTCTTTTTTGTTCACCAGAAAACAAAACCCACGAGTTCAGTGTTCAGTGATTTCAAGCAAAACCTTCGGAGCTTCTCCACTGATCAAGATCGAAGTTTTTTGCGCCAATCAGGGCAAAATTCTCGAGTTTTGAGTGGGTTGATACCTGAAGGGGCGGAGGCCCAACTTTGATGTGTTGGCCTCGTGCCCAGTGCTCAACAACGCCCACGAGGAGAGTGACAAACAGCTCGTTTCTGTGGCAAACCTGGGAAAACGCGAGGGTTGTGAGCGCAACATGATGAACGTTGTTTATGCGCGTGCACACGCGCAAACACGCACACACACACGTTTTCAAGGATAACTCTCACACGCACGTCGGCTCACGCGCACGTGTGCGCACGCACGCACTCACACGCACACACGCACGTTACTCGTGCGTTCGCTTCCATGGGAACTTTGGGGGATTTTTGCTGACCCCCAACCTCCGCAGTGAGAATTGTCTCCGACTGTCGCTTTCTGGATCAGAGATACGCCTCTCCGGGTCCGAGTTCACTCAGTGACGACCACGCTGAGGGGAGAAAGAGAAACACACGCATGTGCGGTGCACGCACACCAAACACAAACCTGCACTCGCATCAAAGTCCTGAAGCAAGCAAACCCGCAGTGAAACAGTGCGACTGAGTCGAATGATCCAAAACGTACAAATCCAATTTCGGCTTGAGCCGAAATTCACCAACTGTCCTTGTGCTCCGCATACCTTGCACTGAAAGCTTTTCACCCGTAAAAACAACTCTTTTGTGTCCCACCGCCGTCGCTGGAAGCGAACGATCTGCGACGCCTGTTTCCTCTCCACAGCTCCTCAAGTTCTCTGTGCGTCCGTTTTGCCTTGTTGAAGGCCGTGCTTGTGTTTGCACTGTTGGATTTTGCTCTGTCTCGAGTTGCCAGTTTTGACGTCATTTTGAGGCACACTTGCAGTTTGTTGCAAGGGGTATTTGATTCTAGCGGGCTTTGATGGAGGCAAACACCAAAAAGGAAATTTACAGTTGAAGCTTGCCAGTGGTGCAAAAATTGAGACCTGTGCTATCCAGGGCAGGGGGTGGACATTGGTGGCCCACACTCAGATTTGCTTGTGTGGCAGAGAATGATACGGAATTTGGTTTCAACTCGCAGAATCCCTTCCGATGCAACGTTTGGTTTCGCTCTGTTCGCGAACAAACCACTGTAATCAAGTGCGATTGTGTTTCAGATTATTTCTTGCAATTTGCGCAGATTATTGGTATAATTTGCAGCCGGGATTATGATAAAAAGTTCCGCTGTTGTGTCTCTAATCATTGCGTTGTTATCGTAGAAAACCACACCATAACACGCGGCGCACAAAATGACGTCTCGTGAAACACAACCGTGCCTGATCTCTGGATGAATCTTCAGGCCCGCGTGTTCTCACGTTGGACCTGTGACGCAGGGCGACGAAACTGAAGCTTGGCTCCAGCAGCGCCAAGCGTGAAAAAGTTTCTGTCCAGAAAAACTTGAAAGTCAAGTGGATCCAGCGGGAATTTTGTGCACCGATGGCACCAAATTTGTCCCATGTTGCGTCTTCCAAACTGAATCGGGCGATTGTGCCTGGAGCTCCCGTATCCTGTGTCGGAGATGAAGAAAAGAAATATCGCAACACGCAAACAGAGCAACTCGAGACACGCGAGGTCACAACGACAGGCATCACCGACTCTGCAACGTTGGAGAACATCGTGCGAAAAACTTTTCCTGAGGTCAAAGTTTCGGTGTCCGCATGATGGTACCACAACTTGATCAAGACTTGGCCATAAACGTCTGTGGAGAATCAATGTTCTTTGTGCGATGCACGTCTGATTCGAATGACACTCGTCCAAAGAAAGCAAAACACATTTGGACTCCACGCTAGTCAGTAGCCCCCTTTGGTCAACAAGCACCTGCAATGTTTTGATAGAATCTATGTGCAGAGCAGAACCTCGTGGAGGCTGAACTGAGTGATCCACCTGTGACCCTCTGTTCATGCACCGCCGCACTCCCTATTGGATTAAATCGCTCAATTTCAGGCCTCTCCACAAACACGGACTTGTTTTGCCATCAAATAGACGGGTGATTAAATCGTCATTAAAATCGCTTTATCTTCCGCGTCGCACCCATGGAATAGAGGCCCCGTTGTGTGGAACGCTAATTGTGCGAAGTCCCTTTAGGGCGAAGCACCATGTGGTAATGCAGTATATGGCAGCTGGACCAAAATGTCCCCTACCCCC
>JAAUXT010136129.1_pt1 | contig 12492 bp, 13 predicted proteins | sample 7278171 | NCBI WGS metagenome assembly JAAUXT01 (sample SAMN14350112, study PRJNA611818) | marine sediment metagenome | isolation source: surface marine sediment (1.8m) | place: French Polynesia: Moorea | collected 2018-08
CCCCCACCACCCCCACTGCGATTGTGATCCTGGACCCACTGCCCCCCCCCCCCCGAAACACGACTGCCTCTAAGAAACAGCACCACCGTTGCAGGTTCAACACCCAGAGGAGTCAGATTCTGTTTTTCCCCAGACAGACCCAATTCGAGTTCAATTTTGTTCCCGTCCCCTGTGACGAAGATGCACGAGGTCTTGCCGCTTTTGCTAACTTTTCCCACCCATTGTTCCACTCTGCACAGAAGTTCTCACGAAGTGTTGGTTGCAAAGCTGCGTCATTGGCGCTTTGCTGACGCAAGTAAATCTCTTCACTGTGCGTCCTGATAATCAAGCTTTGAAAACCTGGACCTTGATTTTGAGAAAATTGATGCGAAAGCAATCAGCCCAACCTGGCTCGGACAAGGGAAGGAGGTTGTTAGGACTCTGCCAATCTCCTGTTGCATTGTGCTGTGGAAACCTGACTCCAGTTGGGAAAAATAACACCCACCCTTTCTTCCGCTGCAAATCAAGTTGTGATTGAAGTTCTGACTACTTCAAGATCTGACTTTGGTTGTTTTTCTGACTCTGCAGCTGAAACTCAAACCGAGGCACAACAGGAGGACCACGTGATTTGTGGCGGGAACTTCTGTAGTCAACAGGCAGGTTCGGCAAACATGAAACGTAGACGTACGCGTGAACGTAGGCGTAGCATTTCACCACCTGGGGACAAATACTCCACAAAGTACCAGCACAAATTGTCCTCAGAAGTTTTTACCTTTGATTGGAAAAACACCCTCATTGAAAAATTGGTCAGCAAAAAGAATAGCAATACTTGACAGTAAGTACACTGTGTTTTTGTACACCCAAGAAAACCAATAGATTTTTGTCTGCAGGGTGAGATTCCACGTCTATGTAGACCTACGCGTACACCTACGTTTTGTGTTTGCCGAGCCTGGTCAATGAACTGAACTCCACGCGGCCTCGCTTGAACAAGAACGCCCCCGCCCTCTACCGCGTTTCCTGATCTTTGACCCTGAGGCTGGAATTCAATCAGAGCCGCAGGTGGCGTGGTGAGGCAGGTCCGAGGACACTGGGACACAAGCGAACAGGTTCTGGAGACCTTGTGAACCTGGTGTGACGCGTTCACGGGCGTGGGAAGAGTTTCATGAAATGCGAAAAACGGTTCTAGCGTTGTCGCTCAACGACTGGAAGTTAGAAATCATGTTCTGATTGAATTCAGCCCACTGTTGTCAAGAGGGGCAAACTTGCATTGTGCAAGCTTTGTCGGGGCATCTTTTGGAGAGGTACCACGCCCCTGCACAAAACAACTCTTGACAGGTTGTTTTGCTGTTGTCATCTGTGAAGCTCAGATGGACTCAGCTGTGAAACGTCACTCTGTGCAATTTGCCACACACTGACACACAAAAGAAATTGTCTGGAGTTTTCAAATATTTTGCTCCAATTGCTAAAAATTGACGTGAAAGGCTTAAACCAGAAAAACAAATAATTGGTAACGCTCCTTGCTTGAGAATAATATTCTTCTGTTTTTGTGGAGAAGAAATCCCCACTGGAACCCTCGCACAAAATTAACTTTTCATCCGTGACCAAATCTAGAACAAAGAACAAAAGATGGTTTTGTGCTTTGTCAAAGAAAAAATATTTTTATGATTTTGGCAGAATTTGAAAATTCTGAGTCTTCAAAATAAAAAAAAATGGTAAGGACGAAAAGATGATTTCGGCGTTGTGTGCGTTGTTGGAGTTTGTGCGCGCGTGTGTGTGCGTGCGTGCGTGTGTGTGCACATGTGTGTGCATGTGTGTGTGTGTGTGTGTGTGTGTGGACAGGTCCGCCAGTGCACATGTCCTGTGAGACACAGGTTCAGTGAACGCTCTTCTCAGTGTACGATTGGAGCGCAAATTGATTTCTTCGCTTAAGGTCAATTGAGCCGGACCGACTCTCCCACCACCAGCTGCGCCTCTTCCAGCCAAAGTTGTCAACAAGTGCGTCTCGTTGCGGGAGCAGCGGATCACGTGTCACGCCTCCGGAACTGGCCGGAAATTACCGAGTAACGCGAGCATCTCATTGGCCGGGCCCTCGTCACTCCTGATGGCCGTAGATGCGATCTTCACAGGGGGCTTCAGCAGTGCTCAACGCTGAACTTATTGAGTCTCTGTGTCACAGTCATTAAGGACCGGATACAGACGTCTGAGACCTCAGGCGAGCCATTGTTGTCCGGCGTCTAACACAGCGTCCCAACCTCCGGAGGAAAATGCAGACCGATCCCCACGCCCTCCAGGGAACCAATCCCCAGTACCCCCCTCCCCCAAATGCGCATCTAATGCCCGTGGACACCCCCCTCTCTCAGCTCCTCATGCTCAGGACCTCCAATCAAGCACTACGAGGCAAGTTCGGAAAGTTCTGATAATTTTCCAGTTTATCCGGTATTGCGTGAGCAATTTCCACCAAAATGTCCACAACAGAAAGCTTGCATACTTGCTTCAGCCATCAACCATCTTCAAAAGAAACTATATTTCCAGCAAGTTGTTCAACATTGACCCCAAACTTTGCAATTTCAAAGGGTTGTGACATGGCTGCATGCAAATTGCTCATTGACCAAAAAGCAAAATTCAGGAAAGTCTCACAAAATTGGTGATATCTCTGGAACTACAGCTTCTATCATGATGATCTTGGTATCTATCGAAAGCTGAGACACTCTTGATCATCTTGACAGAGGCTGTAGTTCCAGAGATATCACCAATTTTGTGTCATGTTTCAACCCTCCAAAATTGCAATCTTCCAGTTTGCAGAAAATTCTTGTGGTGTAAGAGTATCTTAGTTCTGTCATGGGTTCTTGAACAACATACATGGGACTGTGCACTGGTAGAAAGACAGGTTTGTTTGATCATTGGTGAACACGCAGTCTGGATTTTATCACAACTTTCCGAACCCACCTCGTAAAAGGTCCGCATGTATCCTTTCCTGTCAAGCTCTGCTGCCCAGACTGTTCTCTGTTGGATTCCACTGCCCGTCTCTCCAGGGGACCAGAGGACAAGAACCTCCCTTTTCCTGCTGGACATGGACTCCAGATGGCTCTCTGTGTGAGTCTAATGATCACCCGCCAATCCCTCTTAACTTGGGTCGCAAACCACGAGGAGGTTGCGTGTCCATCGTGCTCTCTGCGTGGACCCACATCAAGGGCATCTTCTCACCCCGCAGGGTTCTGATGGCCAAGAAGTTCTCTCCCTGCAGGGGATACCCTCAGTGCTCCATATATGGTATCCAGGGGCCTGGTTGACAGAGGTTGTTGTCTCCAGGGTCTGGACCTCACGGTGGGGATCTTGCTTTTCTCAATGCTCACAACAGGTTTGACGCAGTCTGCGGTAACACTTGTCTGCGGTTGCACCCACAGCCCAGAGACCAACGCCCTTTCTGGCTGTCTCCCTGAATGTGAATACGAGGATGGAACCAATCCCGGCAAGAAATGTTCGGCTGTCATGACGATGATTGTCAGTGCCCAGAGTAGAACCGCACCGGTCTTTGACTACATGTTTTGGTGTCTGACCGAGGTCATTCAAGGAGACAATCTTGTGTGAATTTCGCTCTGTTCTCAGATGTGTCAGACGACGTTTTTTGCACAAAATGAAGCGATGTCAAGGACTGACGGTGCAGCTCCAACAAAGGACAAACATACTCTTTTGTGTGAAGTTGGGTTGGTCATTTGTGCAAATCCGGACTGCTCTTTTTGCTGTTTATGGTGCCGCAACTCTGAGTGATTCTAGGATCTACTTCTGGATGAAAGAGTTTGGAAATGGGAGAACAAGGATTGCAGACTTGCCTCGCGCAGACAAAAGAAGGAGTGGACGATGCAAGGCTAACATCCGGAAGGTTGAGGATGCTGTAAGCAGTGACCGAAGGTCTACCATCAGGGGAATTGTCATCAAGACAGGAATCCCCTTTGGAACTGTGAACAGGATACTCAAACAAGACCTCCACCTTGTCAAGAGATGTGCCAAATTCGTGCCAAGGATCCTCAATGACCAGCAACTACAACGCAGAATCGATGTCTGCAACTTCTGGATCCGCCTGCAGATGAACTGCCCCAGGGTCTTTCGGCAGGTTGTCACGATGGATGAGGCTTGGGTCTATATTTATGACCCTGCCCTCAAGATCCACTCCATGGAATGGCAGCGCAAAGAGGAGGATCCGCCCCAAAAGGCAATGAGGGGGATCTACCTGTCCAAGGTGATGATTGTGTCTTTTTTGACAGTAAAGGACTCCTGTACTACGAGTTCCTGCAGAGGCCATTGACGATCAATCAACATGTGTTCCAAGCCATTTTGAGGAGGTTCAATGCTGCTTACCACAGGAGGCGTCCTCACTCTTCAGTGCGAGGCAGATTCTTCATCCATATGGACAATGCGCCCGCGCATATGGCTGACAACACCATCCTCCTCCTGCAGAACCTGGGCTGGACCAGACTCCCTCATCCTGCCTATTCCCCTGACCTCGCGCCTTCAGACTTTTGGTTTTTTGCAAGGCTGAAGAAAAACCTCAGAGGAAGGCACTATGGAACATTGGCACAGCTGAAGGATGCAGTGGAGGAACAGATCTCCCTCATTCCATTGCGAGAATACACCCACTGCATGCTGGAATCATGGCCTCGGCGCTGGAGGAGATGTCTGGATCAGCACGGCAACTACTTTGAAGGACTGATGTCAAATTGACACTTTTTGGTTCCGCTCAGGTCTCATTGTGTGCCCATTGTTATTGTTTTGATTGTTGTTTGGGTGCATAATTAAATGGCCAAACACCATGTCAATACATGTAGTCTTTTGTCCTGTGTCAGGGCAAAAAGGATTCCGGGTTAACTGCTTGCCAAACATTTCTTGCCGGGATTGGTTCCATCCTCGTACAGGATGCGCCTTGCTTTGTTAGCAGGCGCTACATCGCAGAACAACTAGAATGCCCATGGGCATTGAGTCGCGCTGTGAGCTCACCTCAGCGTAGGTGCTGTGTGAGACGGGGGAGGGGCGCGCAGCATCTCAAATTTTCGGATGTGCAAGTCTGGAGTAGATGTTGTGTGAGACAGGGAGGGGGGTCATGCAGCAAGTTGCTGTGTGACCCCACCCCCCTCTGTCTCACACAGCATCTACTGTGATGTGACCAACATGGAGTACATGTTGTGTGAGTTAACGGGGGGCACACAGCATTTTCTAAGGGGGGACAACAACAATTTCAACGACAGATCACCCCAGATTGCAATAGTCACGCGAAGCGAGACTGAAAACGCAACGCCCATTAAACTAAACAGCACGTCACACACGACACCTTCAGCAGCGGAATCACGTTTCCTGTGTTCTTGTTTGGTTTGACCACAGACTCCACAGACCATTGTCCCTCTGGTCCCGGGGGTCAGCGCCCTTCCTGCTGACAACCACAAAGGACACACTAATGCCTTGAGAGGAAGTGTGCACACAGACCAGCTTCCTTGAGCTGGGAATGATTGAACACAGTCGCATTACTGGGGGATTCACTCAGCCTCTCTGTGTGAAGCAGATGACAAGGGGAACCAGGGGGTGTTGCGGGGGCGCCCTCTGTCACGTGAGCCCAGTACTGTGCATGCGCGGCAAAACCTGAGGGACAAAGGCCGTGTTTGATTTGCGAACCAGAAGGAACCAGAACCAGAAAATCATCCTGTCTCTTGATTGGTTCTGGCATGTTGCCAACCAATGGGCGGTGAGAATTTTTCTGGTTATGGTTCCTTCTGGTTCGTAAATCGAACACGGCCAAAAGTGGGTCACAAGACCAGGGTTTGGTACCCGCTTTCTGTGCCTGGAGGGAAGGTGGGCTAAATTCATTTTTGGGAGGAGAGGGAGTCTGTGTCTTGTGTTCGGGGGCCCAAGAAAATACTTGGTATCCCCATGCACTCGGAGCTCCATTGGCACGCAAAAGTTCCCCCCAGGAGGGGTGAGAAATTCAAGTCCAGCTTTGGCATCAGCCTCCCAGGGTCAACGTTCTCTTGGGTGTTACAGAAGACAGGCCATTGTGGTTCAGGCTGTGTGGACGTCACACGCTATTCCTGTGAGGAAATAGGTATTGGCCAATCGCCTCATTGGGATTTACTGATGGGCTTCTCACTGTGATGTCGGACACAGTGGTGGATCCGAGGGTTGCTCAGGGGGGGGGGGGCGAGTAGGGCAAAAAACACATTCCTGCTTGAAAACATTACAAATACAAAGGCTGTTTTGCGGCTGTGGTGGGAGACTAGCGAGGGAGCTGTTGCTTTTGAAGGGACCAGGGCCCGGGCGGGGGAGGGGAGGCTCCAGGCCCTCGTCACATTAGATAGAACGCCCCGCCCCAAGTATCCCTCTGGTCTGTCACCAGCCCCCCCTTCCCCAACACCCTCCCTACCCTCTCCTGGCCTCCGCCCAGCCTCTCCATCGTCCAGCCTCCCAAGCCAACCTGCCCTCGCCTGCTCCACCCTCCCCATACACCCTCCCCGCCCTCTCCCTCGTCTGCCCCCACCCCATCCCGCTTGCCTCTCCATGATCTGAATTGGCACACGCTGTCGCCTCCGTGTTGTTCCACGACGATGTTTCTCTCCCCCTGGTTCCCTCGGACGCAGTTTGTGATGGATGTGGTTGATGCTCTGATTGCGCGTGGCTGGACACATCTCCTGAGGCGACGAATCCGTCCAAAATTACCTCCTCCGATTCCATCTGCAGCAGATCCAGGGGCGCGAGGTGCGAGGGGGCCGGGGGCGGGGATGGGGGGGGGGCTCACACAGGACACCACACACACGCACGCACACACATACACACACGCACACACGCACACACGCACACGCACACACGCACACACACAACCACGCACACATGCCTGCCTGACGCGCGCACACACACGCACGCACACACGCACACACACACACACACACCAAAATACAATTGACCCTCACATATGCACGACAGGTGCAAATTTCTTCAGACTCCTTTGGCGCTTCTAACAAAAGAACCCCCCCCCCGAGATCCACACAAGTTTTGGTGATGACTGTTGTCCTTCAAAACAAACGCTGCCTGGTGAAAAAGTTCTGCACTGAATCGTGCGACACGATTGCAGCAGTTTCCGTCCCGTGTGGACACGACACTGCGCTGCGCACGTGCAGATCAATGCTGGCTTCCACCATGGACGCTGTGTTGGTGAAACCCCACACAGTGATGTAGCGTCTGAAGACCTGCACAGAGATACAGCACCAATTGTCTTGTCACTTTGGGAAACCCACACTTATTGGCTGGTGTTTTTGCCCATTGACAGGAATATAGATGCAGTGCCCATTGGCTTCAACAAGGCTGTGGGACCCAGGGACTTTATTGGGACGCAGTGCCCACAAACTTGCACAGAGGTACTGTGCCTTTTCCTTGTACACATACAGGGTGCAGAAAATATACCCATTGGTGAGTGCAGCGATGCAGCACCCATTGACTTGTACAGAGTGCAGCACATATTGACTTGTACTGGGCTACAGCACCCATTGACTTGTGCAGGGCCACAGCCCCCATTGACTTGTGCAGGGCCACAGCCCCCATTGACTTGTACATGGATGCAGCATGCATCAACTTGTACAGGGCTGCAGTACCCATTGACTTGCACAGAGCTACATTGCCCATTGACTTGTACAGGGCTGCAGTACCCATTAACTTGTGCAGGAATACAGAGCCCATTGACTTGTACAGGGCTACAGCATCCATTGACTTGTACAGGGCAACATCACCCATTGACTTGCACAGGGCAGCAGTACCCATTAACTTGTGCAGGAATACAGTACCCATTGACTTATACAGGGCAAAATCACCCATTGACTTGCACAGGGCTACAGTATCCATTGACTTGTGGAGGGGTACAGCCCCTATTGACTTGTACAGGGCTAACACACCCATTTGTTTGCATGGGGCAACAGCACCCATTGACTTACACAGGGATGCAACATCCATCAACTTGTACAGGGCTACAGTACCTATTGACTTGCACAGGGCTACAGTACCCATTGACTTGCGCAGGGCTACAGTACCCTTTGACTTGCGCAGGGCTACAGTGCACATTGACTTGCGCAGGGCTGCAGTACCCAGCAGTCCCCCATGGGCTGACGCCCGCCGCACCCCGTGTGAACCTCCCACGTGACGTGCCGCGCCGCGCCGGGCTAATCGCCCGCGTCCCGTGCTGATCCCCATTAACCTCGGGACGTCCCGGAGCGTCTCCACATCCACTCCGGATCAGCCCAGGAGTGAGCACGTCAATCCAAGTGGCGTAAAGGAGATCTCAAAGGGGTTTTCACACGGGCGCTGTCAGCGTCAAACAAGTTGACCAATTTTGACGTCAACATCAAATTTCACCTGACGCCCATTTGGTGGGTGTTATAAAGCAGTCCAGACCATTCTTTGATGTCGTCAAAAAAGTTGCCGTCCACGTCAGAAAAAGTTGACGCAGTCATCAACGTGAAAACCCCTGATGGGAGTACCAGCGAACACGGGTGTCGGTGTCGTGCCCTCCATGCGTGGGTCAACGCTCAGCGAACGTGTTGGAGCATTTGGCAGTACACCCCACTGTATTTTCCCTGTGGGGTGCAGAGAAAAGTCCACGGCACCAACACCCTCATTTTCACGTTGGTGACGCGCAGTCATTCTTTTGACGTCGGCGTCAAAATTTATCATTCAACCCTGTAGCTTTTTTTCTTGATGACGTCAAAGAATGGTCTGGACCATTCTTTGACGCCCACCAATTGGGCGTCAGGTTAAATGTTGACGTTGACGTCAAAATTCTGCTGAACTTTGACGTCGACAGCACCAATGTGAAAACGGCTTTGCAGGGAATGCACCTTCAGAGGACTGCAGCTGCGAGCGACAGTACGAGGCATGAAGCACCCATTGCAGAACCTGTGGTTGGCGCTTGTGTCTGCGGTTGTCCCGTCTCCAGCCGACCACCTGCACGTGAACTGGGTTCCCTAACAATACTGCTTTCCTGCAGGACATCGCAGAACCTGCTCGCTCCAGTGCACCTTCGGTGCCTCGAGTGCGTTCTGCGTGTCTGAACTCACACATTGTCCACGCCCAACAGACAGGTTCTTTGGGTGAGTGGGAGGAAACGGTGGTTGTGGCACACACAACGTCGCGTCCCACACGTCACGTGACTGGCACACCTCTCACGTGACTTGCGCACGTCCCACCCACGCCACGCAGAGAGAGCGATAATAGGATTAAGGATCCTCTTCCGTCTCTCGTGATGGAACCATCAAGGGTTTTCACGTTGGTGACGCGCGCATCAAAAAATTGACCCCCGCGTCAAAACGCTCCATTGGGTGTCATGTTGAATTTTGACGCGCGCGTCAAAAATTCTGACGCCGCCCAACTGCGTGTCACCAACGTGAAAACCCCTATTCACGTCACAACGTGCCGACACGTTTGACCTGACGCGACGTGTCTTCACCACACCACCTGGTGGTGAACAGTGGGGTGAACACGACTGGGGAAATGCGTGGTTGCGCATGCGTGTGGACATACGACTCGTAAGCATGGGTGCGACGCACGACGCAGAAACAGGGGGCAGGGACACGAGTGGCGGGTGCAGAAACGCTGCAGTGCGTGACGCACGCACTGAGACAGGGGCACAACGCGCGACGCATTCACCGTGAAACAGGCTTTTGCACAATTTTTGCAGCACTTTGAAGCGACAGCAGATCACGTGACAAGATCAGATGACATTTTTCCTGTGTTTTCGCTGTTTTTTCTTGACACACCATTTTCCCAATGTAATATAATCCGTGCAATTAGCTGTCAACACAGCTTCGTTTCACTCGCTCTCAAACGTCAGCGCCGTCCTTGCAGTGGAAGCTTTGCTCAATGGAGCTGCAACCTCAACAGACAGATTTGCGCAGCTGAGCTCCTGGGGGGGGGGGCTCCAGGGTTGGATCCAGGGTGGGTGCTGGGAGCCTGCTATGGCCTCTTAAGAACCAAATGTTGCCACCCAATTTTGGCCACATGTGCATTTTTCTATGAAACCAGTTGCATTTTTCAAAGTTGCAGCAAGCCCCCCACCCAAAGACGGTTTTCCCCACTTCCCCACAAAACCAGATCTTGGATCCGCCCCTGAATCCTGGATCTGACCCCACCCCCCATGATCCATGATCCGCCCCACGCACTCACCCTGCTGCGAGGACGAGAAATTGTCTTCACCTGTTCAGTTCGTGCCTCCACAATGTTTCGTAGCGGACGCTTTCTATCCAGTTTTTCCACATCCATGCGCAGACATTAGAACTCCAGAACGAACACACGAGACGCTGCCGAGCACCGCACGAGCAAGTGCGCCTCTGCTTGACTGCTTTGCACTCATCAGGTGATTGGTGATTGGAGAGGGTACAGTTTCCAGGTTAAGGACCGACCTGACGTTTCGCACACAGAAAACGAAGTCTGCGAGTAATTTTGCGTCAGCGTCAGATTCACCCTCGCAAAAGCATCAGTCCGTGTGACCTCGAGATTTCTCTCCTGTTGTTTCGCGACAAAACGACATCGTTTGTTTGCGGGCCAAACTTTTTTCTGGAGCAGGGGAGAGACGATCAGTAACGGAACCTGTACTGTGTGCACTGCCTCGTCTCCACAAGGGGGCAGCACCATCGTGTTGTGGTCGCTGTGACCCACTTAGACTCAGAACGGTCAGTTCGTATTCAGACGGCGACCATGCGTGCAACTGTGGGTCATGTTTACGTACAAGTACGACCCAATTTTGGACGGACCAAAAAAAGACTGGGGAGTATGACCCTCGCTCTGGATTTGCACCGGAATCGCTTCGGGAGCGTCGGCTTCGTCCTGTGAGTCACGCAATGGCGACTTTCGCGCACACGCACGCGCGAGGCTACACTGCACACACACGCACACTCGTACTCATACACACACGCGCACACACATACACACACATACACACGCGCACATGCAATGCATGCGCGCACACACACCTCACACGTATACCTCGGACAGAGCACACACACGCACACACACACACACGCACACACACACACACACACACACACACACCACCAGATGGCATGGTGATGACAAACACCAAAAGTGATGCAAAACTGGTGCATACGAGGGGACTTTCCTTTCTGCCCGGAACAGCATGATTTGCACTGGTAGGGTACTTAACTCATTTACCAAAATGTACTGAGTGGACACAAAGGAAGACTGCCATATTTGTCAACACCATCAAAGACCCACACAATTGGCACTGAGCAAAAACAGTCAGAATTGGTCAATCATGGGTGCAAAATGTGGACACGGTAATCATGTTGTTCCTGGCAGAAAGGCAAGCACCCTCGTACTTGTATGCACACACGCACACACACACTCACACGCGCACACACACAAACACGCCCACACACACACACACACACACACACACACACACATTGGTCGCTTGGCCACCCGCTGCTGTTACACTAAGTGAGCCTTTTCTCAGCTTCTTGACTGCCGTGGGCGTGGTCCAGTTCACGATCATCTCTGGCCGCTTCCGGAGTCAGGGGCAACACAATCACGCCAGCACATGTGGCGTGGAGTGAGTTCGTTGGTGACGCCTCGGGTGCACTGGGTGTGTTCGATATGCCCAGAAATCAGCTTTTCTTTGCGCCCTGTCTGCATAGGCATGGTGCGGCCGCAAATGGTTGTATGCGCAGTGCGTAGCGCATGAGAAATGGACGTGCGCGGTGTGACCAATGACTGCTGCGGATGCTGGGTCGTCAAAAATCGCTTTCGTCCTTGCTTCACCTGTGGAGGCGGATGGTAGATTGGAGACCCTGACCTTTACCTGAGAAGAACATCAGGGCATGCCGGGTCAAGTTTGATCCAATGTCAGCTTTATGTGTTCACTTCCCACGACACGTCAAAACAGCCAGGGCCAGATTCAGAGCACCCATGAGAAATGTCCACACGATTCAAAGTTGGGGTTAACCTCCCGTGGAGTCGGGGCAACTGGTGCCCCTGTATCACTGACCACATCCCCACCACCAGTCGGTGTGGAGAAGACGCATCACCAACTGTGCACCCTAGTTATTGTCATTGTCTCAATAGCACAATTGCTCGTATCTGAGGACAGTCAGAATCGCTCCTCTCTGCAGCCGGACCCACTGACGAGGTCCTGGACCCGCCCCACTCACTGTCATCTCCCTATATGGAAGTCTTTCATCAGGTCACATCCTGCGGACATCGTGTGTTCATCAGCTGCTGGAGACATTTCTGTGTCGCGTCGAGCGAGAGTAATGGAGAGAGAGGCAGGGCGTCGCCTCGAAGGGCGGCGTGTGCTTTTATCCGGAGTAGTACTGACGAGCACGTACCGCCAGCACAGCCGGTGTGGTGAGACAGAGAGAACACAGCCGGTGTGGTGAGACAGAGAGAGCACAGCCGGTGTGGTGAGACAGAGAGAGCACAGCCGGTGTGGTGAGACAGAGAGAGCACAGCCGGTGTGGTGAGACAGAGAGA
>JAAUXT010041075.1_pt1 | contig 12491 bp, 14 predicted proteins | sample 7278171 | NCBI WGS metagenome assembly JAAUXT01 (sample SAMN14350112, study PRJNA611818) | marine sediment metagenome | isolation source: surface marine sediment (1.8m) | place: French Polynesia: Moorea | collected 2018-08
AGTGAGCGAAATCAGAGTGAGCAAAATCAGAGTGAGTGAAATCAGAGTGAGCGAAATCAGAATTTCCTCAAATCACCGCGAGCTCCATGGAGCTATTTTTGTAAGGTGAGAACCCATTTCTACCATGATGCGAGCCAATATGACAGGTTTTGTGATCGCAGAGTTGTCTCTGGTTCTTTTCAAAGACCCTGAACACTTTCCAAAGAGAGAGAGAGAGAGAGAAAGAGAGGAGAGAGAGAGAGAGAGAGAGAGAGAGAGAGAGAGAGAGGGAAGGAAGGAAGGAAGGAAGGAAGGAAGGAAGGAAGGAAGGAAGGAAGGAAGGAAGGAAGGAAGGAAGGAAGGAAGACTCCTGGTTGAAGTCTCCTCAGTGAAACATTTCCTGATTTCCAGAGACCATGTGCTGAACTCAAGCGGCCGGGTCTCGAGAGCATCGCCGTCGACTCGCGCAGCTCTTCATGTGTACTGAACTCCGTTGCCATTGCCATTGCCATTTTGCGACGGGTTGCATAACTTTGCAACCCGTCACAAATGAATCATGTTGCACATGTGCAACCTGACAGAAACCCAGAATTTTCAAAATAACTGTCATGTTGCACATATGCAACCAGTCAAAGTTCTGTTATGTTGCATACATATGTAACCCTTCAGTAAAATAAATGTTGTATGTGCAACCCAGTGCTATTCTGGTGTGTTGCATTTATGCAACCAGTCAACTTTGATCATGTTGCATATGTGCAACACATCAGAACCATTTGTGATAGGTTGCACCAGAAGTGATTGGTCATTATGCAACCCATCAGCAAAGTGAATGTTGCATGTATGCAATATTTACTTGACTGATAGGTTGCACAGTGTTCAACATGACAGAATTTTAACTGGTTGTATTTGTGCAATAGGACAGTGGTGTTGAAAATTTTAGTTTCTGTCAGGTTGCACATATGCAACATGTCAGGACCACTTGTGACAGGTTGCACCGGAAGTGACAGGAAGTTATGCACCCGTCACAAAATGGCAAAATGGCAATGGCAATGACAAAGGCAATGGCAACGCGACTTGATCGCCTCCGCAACTCCTTCGAACCTGACGCGCACCCACAGTCTTCGCGAGCGCGCACGCACGCATGGCAGGCAGCGCAAAACACAAAAACAACCTGATGTGTTTTTCAACTGCACACACAAACAACACCAAACACGCAATTATAAGAATATTATCACACAGGGTGCTGACACTCCGCACGTATCAGTGACACAGTTGATACTGTCCCCTGGGCGCCACATCAATTGAACATGGCTCAGGGCATGGAAAGTCCAGAAATGGACATGTGCGCTACTGGCCATCGATGGTCAACAAATCTATTGGACGCAACGCACTTGGAGCCACCAAGTCTGGAAAAATAAGGTTGTAAATTTGTCAGTGTTGCCACCAGGACAAAAACGTGCATCTACATTGCGCAGTCACTGGAAGTCCTGTTTTGCACATTTTTCGTTTTTATTGGCCTCAGGACATTTTTGGTGATTCTCATGTTTGTGACCAGTATTTTGAGACCAAAATACACTTGATTGAGTGCGATATTTTTTCTTGATTCTGGGGTTCAGTTGCCAGTTTCACGGGTGAGAGCGCTGTGTCGCACTGGTGCATTTCGTTGACCAAAAGTTCTTGTTTCTTCCGCTCGCTTTTCCTCTCTCGTACGTGACCTCATTGTGGTAGAAGTGAGTTCACACACTGCAAAATTGGTTCCTGTTCAATCATACAACTCCTTTCTCGACCAAAGGTCTCGAAAAGTCATTGTATGATTTCACAGGAACCATTTTTGTAGCGTGTGTGAACTCTTACGGAACTGCTCCGTTGATGATAAATTGAATTGATACCAATAATCGATGAGTCGTTTCTGCGTCACGTGTCGCGCCCTGACGCACTCCGAAACGACACCTCTTCGCAATCGTTTGTTTTCTGATAAAACCACAAGACTAATTGTTTCACCTGGCCAAATTGGATAGATTTTCTGGCCACGTGCGTCAAAGAGCAGCCCACCTCGGAATTGTCGTCCCTGATCGTGAGTTTCCACTTGAGATTTTCCACGCCGCGTGCGTCACGCGTTTCCAGTGACGATCCGTTTCGCCGCCGGGAGCCGCGCTGGAGAAGCTGAAGCTCGATCAGGAGACAATTAACTGGGCATTCTGCGTGCACGAAGATAAGAACTCCAGTGGATTTTCCAAGTTCCAGCGAAGCTGCTGTGGCCGCTGCACAAAGTTCACTCTGGCAAGTCGTGTGTTCTGCCGAACGTTACGCGAACGTCTGTGTGCATGGCAACGCAACAGATCGTTGAAATCACAGGAAAAAACGAGCATGTATTCTTTTTGTCCGTTCAAGAAGCTCAAGCTATTCGACGCACGTTCTGCGAAAGAAAATCTGGGAGTCATGGTCTCGGACACATTTGCAATTGCTGCAAAGTGACTGCAGTTCCGTGCAGAATCAGGCGTGAAAGACAACCAAGGTGTAAGAACGTGGTAAGAACGTGGTCATTTTTGGCCCGAGGGCAGCAGTCCCTGCGCGCACAGTGCACGTGCCGTCCTGATGGCATTGCATCAGACTGTGGACCACCGACGGACGACAAGTCGGTCAATGTATGGGGTCCAGCGCATTTGTGGTGACACTGGAGATTTAATGTGCACCCACGGAGAAGGTGCTCGTATGACTTTCAACCGGAGTCGTCCAGTCCAATGCGACCGACGTACAAAGCTGCGCCTCGCGGCGGCACTTTGACCGAGTCCAGAGTTCACTGCTGCTGGTGGCAGGTCGGGTGCGCGAGGGCACTGAACCCCCCGAAGTTTCCCTGGTCGGGTCCGAGGTTGGACACCCTGTCAAACAACACGGTCCTGTTCATGACAAGTTGCCAAAGCTGTCACAGCTTCGCTTGAACAATCAACGTCTCCCACGCAGAAACATGACACACCAACTTGTGACCACAACAAGTTTTCTTTGCGTGGTGGCCGTAGATCTACTTGTTTTTCGTGATGATTACGAGTTCTCAACCGAAGCTGCCAATTCGTCATTGAGCTTCTCCAATAAATCTGCTCAACAAGACAAACCATTCCATTTTGGACAAAAGGATCAAGGCCGACCCTACGCAGGGAAGACGTCAAACGTCCTTCCCTTGTTGTCGCACGCGGTGGACAGTAACAACCAAGCCCGTACAGGAGGCGAGGACTGTTCGCTATCAGCGACGAGTTTGACCACTTCAGGCAAGCGATCAGCAATGCTGACATAATGCGAAATATGCTGACTTCTTGTTTGTCGCGGCTTTTCACATTCGTCCCCTGCGATGTGAGATATTTACTCGTATGACGGTACGGCTCCTGCACGCGACTCTGGCTCGTATAGAACTTGACATGAATTCGCCAACTGTTCTGGACTTCGGAGTTTGGAAATCTGGAAGGAAAGTCACGTTTGGAAACAAAAGACACAGCTGGTCGCAACGACGTATCGCTGCATGAAGCAAGAATGAGATACTGACGCCAGTCAGCAGGCACACCAACAAACCGCATTGGTTCAGGATGCACACCTTCCTTCAATTGCACTTTTCTGCATTTTTGAAAGTCCACAGGCTTACGCACGTGTGCTAAGTTCTACAGAAAGGCGACCTCAAAGACAAATATTATTGTTGTGCTCGGTTGGGGGATTTCTCCTCTTTTCGTACCTTCCGGCTTCAACACGACAACACCGCAAATTTGTACGAATTGGAGTCTGTTGCCTTGAGAGGCACGGGGATACACGCGAATCCATCAACTCTGTCTGGATCCGACGACGCTTTTTCTTCAGATCAATTGCTTTTTTCTTTCGTCCTTTATCCATTTCCTGAAGATAACGTTGGTTTTGTCACAATAAATGGGCTGTTCTCAAGAAAAAAGAAACAAATTATGCGACCAAAATTCCCCTCAGAAATCCAGGATCACACCTTACGTCCCAAGAATGAGACTCCAGCCATTCCTTCCTTCCAGAACAAAAGTCCAACTGAAGTCATGTTTGGCTCCCGATAAAATTTGCACAAAGATGGGTCACACTGCAGTTGTCTGCAATCGAAAGTTGAGCGATTTTTTCGTGCACAAGAAGACACCACGCAGGCATCCTCGGGCAACGCGCCACATAAGGAAGCCATCATGCAGCCGACCAGAGACGAGCGCCTTCAGCGATATGAAAATTGACACACAAAGAGTGATAAAAGACAATTCTGAAGTGTACGGGTGGCGGTCAGGTCACTTTTTACAAAGCGAAAAGTCAAGTGAGGCTCTCCGGTGCCTGTGGTTGTCAAATATGTGTTAAGCGCGTGGCAGTGCGTATACCAATCACACCCACAGGAAGATACATCAACCTCGTGCAAAAGCGATTGATTAGTACACAGTTCCTTTCAGCGCAGGTATCCACAACAAAGCGAAAGGTGTATGTTTGTCACACACACAATACAGCCGGGGTTTCCGGAGTTCTGCGAACACAAACATCAAAGGGGGAGGGTCTTGGGTTGGGGCTGCGCTGCACAAGGGCCCCACACTCGACTAGACACATTCGGAGGTTTACAGACCTCTTCCTTTGGGCTGATCCTCACAAGATCAAAGGCCAACCTGCGAGTCGCGGCCTCTTTGATCTCTGGTCTCCCCACCAAGGCAGTAAACTGGTGTATCAGGTACTTGGCTCGGTCATTATGCTTCATAATCGGCACTTTTACAATGTCTTCACATCCTACATTGGGCCCCGTTCAAAAGGACCCCGAAGCCTCTCCTGCCAGCCCTGATTACACGCGCTTTGTTGAGTGATGTAAAATGTGGTTGGATTTATGGGCCTGTAAAATTTTAATATTCACCATTTGAAAGACGTGTTACGGAGAAAAAAGACATTTTTTGTCAGTGATTCGAATGTCTTGAATTGGTAATTCTCCTTCTTTGCCGCTTGATTACCGGACTCATCAGGTGCCGAGTTCACTGCGCAATTCACACAGTGACGTTCGGCCAATCCTGCATGCTTGTGTACTCGGATTCCTGGACGTGAGAGTGACCGAAAGCAACTGTCGCAGCAGCAAGTATAGATTGATTCTACAGCATTTGAGGTGCGGCCAACACTTTCTTATGAGAACTCCACACTTCTTCACGGCACTCCCACAAAACTCTGAAAACGAACACAAAGTGCCAAGAAAGAATTACATCAACGTTCATGCAAAGATCAGGCACAGTCTGCAACGGGAACGTGCCAGAGCGATACATAAAAGTGAGAGTCAATCCAAACCGTGCTGAAACCTTTGCATGTCTCCCCATCCTCCAAGAAAAAAACATGCACGTATCTCGGAATTTCTCCTGCAATAAAAGTAATTGGACTTCATTTCCACAATCGCTCATTTCCTTTTTCAGATTGTGATCTGCAGCTGGACATGTCATGATTGGGCGCGTTAATGGGAACAGCATTGTCAGAATCTGGCATCTGCCCACGGTCAACCTGAGGCACGCAAACTTCACCGATCCGCATTGCTTGCTGCGGAACCTCATCCAAACAATTACCCTCCAAACTCTTTCTTCCCTTGCCAAAGGAGTTGAAGCAATTACAACATTGAGGCGCAGCTAACCCGTGTCAGCGCTGTTTGCATGGTGACATGGAAGTTTGGAATGGGCGCAGTGCGCACGGATGCCTTTTGTAGTGTCAGAAATTGCCGCGTTCCAATGGCTCTTTTCGTCCAAGGATGAGAAACTATTAATTCCGAGCCTCTGACAAAAAGAGAAACAAACCACGGGTAGAACACGTCCGCTTGGTGACCTTCAGAACCCGGCATTACTCGGACCTGACCTCACGTGTGGCTCCCCAAGTTCTGCTGCACAAAAAGAGCAAAACTGTTTTCATCAGAAAACAGAATTTGGTCCGGATCAAATCGCCTTTGCCCCAGTCCCCTCTCCACATCGCTCTGTTTGCCGACGCTCTTCGACGTACTCCTCTCCTCTCTGTTTGCGCGCGTCTGCGACGCGAAGGATCTGAGCTGAGTTCTGCAGTTTTCAGACTGATGTGAAGAACACAGCGGTCCAAGAAGCCCTGGACCCCCAGAACTCCTTCGTCTTCTCTCGCGCACGGAGACCTGGGCTGTTTCTCAAAGCGAAAAACGCAGAAACAGACAAAAAGCGCGGTTCGTAATCTCTGTTCTTGCATTCCCAAGGTATCAAATCTGTTTATGGCACTCGGATATGCAGGAAGAGTCATCTCCGATTCTTCAGAAACTTAGATGTGTGTTCCGTTGCTTGAACACGTTGTGCTTCAAATTGATATGACACTATTGGCTCAAATACTTCACCAACCTCGGAGTCCCGCCCGCAAAATAAACCTTTCATGTTCTAAGCCTCCCTATAAACACACCCAAAAATTTTATGCGCGGGGATTTTTCCAAATAAATCTTTCAAATACCCACTTTTAGCCGTGTGGACTCTTCGCCATCGCCTTGAAAAGATTTTTAATCACTTTTGTTTACTGTAAGCAAGATCATTTTCCATCTCTGCAAACAAACTGAGACGAGAACACCATTGGAATTCGCTGCTCGTACAGGGCACCAAATACAAATATTTTTGAAACGCAACCTCCGGCACTTCGGCGGGATCTCAGTATCCACGGCCCCGTGAATCACGCGTCCGCCGAACAAGTTTCCGTGGACGGAACGCTTTCTGCATTGAAGACTGAAACAAAACGTGGTGTGATGTTACGATATTTGAGGACTTTCTTGCCAGGGTCAGCGCTCTTGAAAGAGAAAGGTGCTCGACAGCAGGACTGTGCCACTCTTGTTGCAAAACAGGTGGTCAGCGCCTTTCCGGCTGTGTGAGTGATCGTTCTGTTCTTCGAGCGTGAAAAAGCCTGCACAACTTCCAAAATAGGTTCAAAAACCCAAGTCTTTGGTCGCAATATGTGTCAACTCCCAAAACTTTTCGTTCACAAAATGCATCCTCGAGCAACGCCCCAACCAGAAACAAATGGATCTGTCTCAGGTTCTATTCAAACATGATGTCTGGTTCCTGTGAATGGACTTTGAACACTATTTCATTTGAAGAGGATTCAGTTCCTCTGGACACCTTTCCCGAGCATCAATCCCTGGCAATAGCAACCTGATGCAAATGGCTCAATCTCAGGTTCTCTTTGAGATGTTTTGTTCAAAAATGCCTTTGAACACTCTTTGTGTCTGGACACTTTCCCCCAGCCCTTAGCAAACAGATGCAAATGGCTTTGTCTCAGGTTCTGGTCAAGGAAGAAGCTTGAAATTTGGTTCACATGAAATGTCCTTGAACACATTTCTTTTGAAAATGGGTTGGTTCTTCTGGACACTTTTTCCTCAGCAACAGCTCCAAGCAACCAGATGCAAATGGCTCTTTCTCAGGTTCTACAATGGAGGAACTTAATGTTTTGTTCATATGAAAAGTGTTGAACAAAATATCTTTTGAAATGGTTTGGTTCCTCTGGACATTTTCCCTCAGCAACAGCTCCAAGCAACCAGATACAATTTGCTCTATCAACGTCTCTATCTCAGGTTCTATTCATGACAGAAACTTTACACTTGGTTCAATGAAAGGTTTTTTTTAGACACTTTGTTTTTCTTTTTGAAAAGGGTTTGGTTCCTCAATAATCCCCCGAACAGCCCCTAGCAACTGGATTCCAAATGGGACATCACAATGACAGTTACCTTGACCACTGCTTCTTGTCTATGAGGCAGAGAAAGGGTATCAGATGTCACACGGGCCACCCATTCAGAGAAACAAATTTGAAGAAAACGACCGAACCTGCTCAATCTTGTCACCTGATATTGTTGTGTTCTCCACCCACCCACCCCCATTCTGTCCGGGAAAAGGGGGTTCAACATGTCTTCGGATGTCAGACCTCTGGCTGATTGCGAAACACACTGCGTGCTGAGCGAAAAAAAAGCTTGTATGAAATGCACCTGTGGGGCAATTGTAGTTGAATTAAAATTTCTCGGGGGCCACCCCGCCAGATCCATCCCTGGAAGGTGTCATTCAGAAGAAGAGAAAACCACATGATGCGCGCTCTCACAAAAATAAATCCGAAATCAAACACAATTCATGCCAGCAGAACTGTCATCAAATATTATTTGTTTGCGCACTGCGTCCCGCTGAATGGCTACTATTGCGAGTTCCCCATGCCGAGACATGTCTTCATTGCACATCTGTGCCCCACCCAAAATGAGCAGAACAGTTCTGCTCAGGATTAATGTGTAACAGCAAACATGCCCTTTAAAAGCAACAAAAAAGTTCCTGTTGGAACCATCATAAATAGGGTTAAATAGCACATAAAAGTTTTGTGTGCCGAGGATGTGTACTCTGGCCCTGTGAATGAGACACTGTGTAAAATACCCAAACAACTTCAAACATCTCGGCACAAAAGATACACAATGTGAAGCCGAGCTTTCAATGACCCTGAACTCAACTCATAATTACAACGGGGCCTCTCACTGATTTAGCAAAGAAAAGCAGGCCTAATTTGTTCCTATGGTTATGGCAAGCCGTGAGAATTTTATGCAATAAGCTAACAGTTCCCTCTCGAGCTCTTTTTTTGCTGGAATGTATTAAGACCAGCACAAATGCTCGTACAAGAAAGGTGACTGTGCGCTTCGGTGACCACATCACAAACATTGCAGTTTCGACGTTTTTGAAATGCGAAGTGTTTTCCAACATGAGCGACACCTCCTATCCCACAGAGGCCTTGAGATGTTGCGTTTTGCGGGGTTGCGATCTCCTCCTCTCACCCCATGCAATCACACAACACAAGGACAACATAAAGTAGGTCTGAACTCAAGTCAAGAGTGATGCACAAAATGCAACATCTCAAGGACAACACAAAGTAGGTCTGAACTCAAGTCAAGAGTGATGCACAAAATGCAGCATCTCAAGGTCTCTGTGGGATAGGTGGATTAAACAACTTGACCTCAAAGATCGGAGCGCTCTCAAATGCTCTCGAAGCTCCGCATCTCGAGCGTTTGATATCTGCTCCTCTCCTCTCGGTCGGCGTGGTTTATTCCTGTCAGAAAGCGAGGAATCCAATAACCTCAGGCGTCGTCCATCGCTTCTTCAGTTGCTCGCACGCACGGCTGATGCGGCAGAAACTCCGCTTGCTCACGTCCACATTTAGAGCTTCGTTCGCGCTGCTGCCGATGCGTCAGCGTTTCCATGCTCAGGGTTCATAATCAACACCAACAAAAAGATCCACACGTTTGGGAAGAGAAGACAGGAGAGCCACTTCTTTTCGTAGTAAACTGTTGTTGACTTTATTGTTTTCTGTTACACGAAATGACGCGTGAGGCTGAGCAATGGTAAATCAACGCATTCACAGACATCAACTTATTGTTCTTTCAGACACGAAATCATTTACAGCTTTGTACACGTAGGAAAATAAATAAAAGCCCTTTTCAACAAGTTACCATGTCTGAATGAATGCCGAGCCGATGCCCAGTGAAATCTCACACAGTGAAACACTCTCTCTGAAGAATGTTCGCCACGATGGGAATAAAAAAGTCACTCAAGACAAACGATAAAATTTAAACAGAATCTCGACCTCTTTGTCAAATTGTTCATCAACCAGACGAAGTTCGGAACTTTTGCTTCCACAAGAATCTTGAGTGCAATGAAACTGAACGAAGTGATTTCTGTGAGCTTTGAAAGTTTTTCAGCGTTTGTTTTTCGCTGGAAATCAAACTGTGCAACAAGCAGTTTTCGCACGGTTTCGAAGCGAAGAAATGATTTCAACCTTACATTGAATTCCTGCCGCTTCAAAACGCAACAATGGTTTCTTTACACACTGTTTATAAAATAAAACGACTCTGCATGTTATGCACAGTGCGTCAAATGTACACGTGTGATGCTTGATGCTAGCAACAACCATTTTGCAATGGTATGTATGTTGTAAAACAAGTTTTCCTTTTACACTGAATATTTACATGTGTATTTACACACAGGAAACATTGAACTCCAAAAGAAGTACGCTACAAGAAATAAAGAAAACAAAAAACACCCAACAAAGAACTGGTACATACATTTACACAACTATGTGTGTGTTATGTAGTGACCGATGAACCCTGGATCTGTCCGTGTGTCCATCCAGTGTTTGTGTGCACGACCAGTGCACGTGCGCGACAACAGTTGTTCGACGAAGTGCACACAAGACAGTAGAAAGAGTGCGCGCGAGAGAATATTATGCGTGTATGAATGTCTGTCGAGAGCGAGTGTGGCTTGTTCCAGAAATCAAGATAAATGCGTGAAATGTTCCGACGACGGACCACGACGTTTGTGCACACAACACACAAGACCAACACAGACGAGCTGACGATGCCAGCAAGTCAGTTGTGTTTGTATTTCTTGAAACCCTTGTGGAAGGACTTCTTGGAGGCTTTTCCATTACTCGGGGCGACACTGAAGGCGCGTGCGGAGGCGGCGGGGGACGCGGGCTGGCCGACACCGGGCCCGACGGACGGGTAACTGTTGTAGTCTGCGGGGCCGGGGTGCGAGACCGACGGGAGGAATCCAGCCCCCGCCGGGACACCCTGCTGCTGCTGCTGCTGCTGTGAGAGGGGCGGGAACCCGGCGGACACGGGCGGCTGGTGCATAAAGTTCTGAAGGGCGAGTGGAGGCGGTGGCGGCGGAGGCACATCCTCCACCTGGTCGTCATCGGGATCGAAAGATTGTCCTGCAAAACACAGAAACCAAGAGTTACCTTGGCCGTCAGAATTTCGAACTCGGGACAGGACTGACAGCTGACTGACAGCTTGGGTGACTGATCGACTCCATGACCTTGGCCTCAGACCCACGTGTGTCATCCCACTGCGATAGACTGACAACTGCCGGTGGAAACAGACAATTCCATCAGCTGCCAAAAACAACAAACACGAACATCTCAGACAAAGCGTCACTTCGCCCTGTCTGCTGGGCTCGCGTCTTCTGACCGCGAAGGCCTGTGGCACTGTCACCTGAGTGTCATGTTGCAAACAAAATACTGTCTGTCCACAGCCCAAATTTCTTCCATCACACCAGATTCAAGATGCCTGGACTGCAATCTGTCATACAAGTAACAGATTCCGAAATTACAGGAAACGATTAACATGCCATACCATTACTACCACCGCTTGGGACAAATCTGCGCCGACTTACTTTTCAGACTTGCGTGCTTGATTTGTTTGGTCTAAATTGAAATGGCTGCGTTGGCTTCTGCTACGTAGCGGTGAAACTCGGCCAAGTGCGACGACACTTGCGTGACTCCCTTCATCGCCGCTCGGCGCGGCAAGGGACGCTTGCTTCACGGGGGAAAAACTGATCGCGGAGCAAAAGCTTTATCGCCGGTGCTCAAAAACATCCGATAACCACATCAAAAGGAAAGACTTGGGACATACATGTCCAATTTCGTGTTTAAATCTGTGTTGTGGACTTTTTGAACACCTTTTGAACACATTTCCCACTGGACTTTCAAATAGCGAATCAGCCGGGAGCCGAGTGGGACAATGTCCAAGTTGAAAATTTCTGTGGGCGGGGGGTGGGGGATGGTAACTCGGACAATTAAACGTCAACAGGACACGCGGACACAGATAGAGAGGCAAACCAATATCAGCGCGGCTGATAAAAATTCCCCGTCCAAGTTGTGCATCTGTGACACGCTGCAGCGGCCCCACACGATCGGCAAACCACCTGTTGACAGACGCGCTGTGGCGCAATATCAAAGCACACGAAGACCGACACCAGTGAACGACCATATGACCCGAGGTCACCAGACAAGACACAGCCTACCTCGGTGTGTACTTCTAATTTGGTCATGTCCTATTTCGGAGACACATTTACCACATGGCTTCTGTCTGGCTCAATGTGAGAAGTGGTGTTTCTGTGACAACTTGTCCACACCAACACGCTCACGCTCCAGCGCGCACTGCAGACGTGAGCATGCCCACGTACCGGCACGTACAGACGCCGTGGACGCCCCGCAACCAAAACCAGTACACACCGTGGATCACCCAAACGAGTCTTTTATCTGCAGCTGTACCTGCGAAGTTCTTTCATTTCTATCGGAGTGAAAATGTCAACTGGGCCAAATTCGCAAACACATGCCAAACCACGAACAAGAGGCCTGATCAGTCCAACCCCCGTTCTCAGCAAATCCAGCTGCATTTGAGAACAGCGACAGCAGTCCTTTCTTGACAGGACGGTTCTTCACCCAGCCGCCCACAATTGATCGCGTGTTCGAACTGAGCTTCCTTCGTGTGTGAAAGGAACACAGGTAACGAAACCCACATCAAAAAGTTCAGACCCACAAAGGTTCTTTGCTCTTGAGATCATCGTGACAATGTCTGTTTACATTGCCGCAGTAAGTATCCAGACATACGAGGCACGATCCATTGCTGGGGCGAAATGTTCAGCAACATGTTGACCGATTTGGCACTCTGTGAACCCTACCTGAGTAGTGGACTGACAATGACCAACTCTGTGATA
>JAAUXT010110028.1_pt1 | contig 12490 bp, 12 predicted proteins | sample 7278171 | NCBI WGS metagenome assembly JAAUXT01 (sample SAMN14350112, study PRJNA611818) | marine sediment metagenome | isolation source: surface marine sediment (1.8m) | place: French Polynesia: Moorea | collected 2018-08
CAACAGCCTTTCCCCCCCCCAGCAATTGTGTGCTAATATTTTGCATTGCCATATGATGAACAGGATAATTCAGTTTGAGGGGTGGATCCAAAAGAAATCACAACCTTTTTTGCCCAAATGCCGATCCCCCCCCCCCCGCGCAATTTTTGGGTGATTTCATTGCCAGATGGTGAACAGGAGTTCAGCTCTTCCTGGGGTAGCCTCTGCCATGGACCACCGTCCCTGATGATTCAGATCACGTGGCAACATGTTGGTCGATGTCTCAATGTCCTTGCACTGGGACCCAACCCATGTCTGTGGACTCTTCCAAACCAGGAGCGTTGCATCTATACGTCACGTGTTACGTGTACGTGTTACGTGTACGTGTTACGTGTACGTGTTACGTCTGCGGAGCGCTTTGGGGAGTTTTAGCAACAAGCTCCGTAGCCGCAAAACGTACACGTAGCACGTAGCTTTCACATGCAACTCCCCTTTCTTGGAAGAGTCCACAGAAAAATTCACTCTGTTATCAAAACCTAACCAGTTGAGCACTTTGCTAAAACAGCCCTTTGTTGGGGAGTTTTGCAAAACATACGTGAAACACGAAGCCTTGAGATGCAACTCCCCTGTTCTACGGACTCTTCCAAAATAGGAGAGTTGCACCAACAAGCTACGTGCTACGTGTACGTGTTACGTCCACGGAGCGCTTTGCTGACCCCCCCCCCGTGGGACCCGACCCTGCCTCCGCCGCCACAAACGCAGCGGACCCTGCTGCCCCCCCCCGCCCGTTAGCGCCGCACCCCCGGGACAATCCCCGCCCAATCTGCGCGCTAAATCGGGACGCCCATATTTCCGCGTCCATCGCCCTGCGTGGGGTCGGCAATATCGCGGGTCGCTGCCCAGGCCCGAATCAAATCTGCCTTGCAAAGGGCCATCAAGGCACTGCGGGAGAACACGTGCTTCTCCGCTGCTTCTCCCGTCGCCTGTTTCGCGCCATTTTGTACCAAAACGAGGCTGAGAGGAGACGGAACACTGGACGCTGCAGGACACTGCGTATTTTACTCAGAATTAGGTCGCGTTCCCGCTGGAGGCAAGGATTGACCTTTTTGCCCCTGAAATCTGCATAAAGAGCGGGAAAGCGAAGACGACAATCATTCCTCGCCCAGAATCTGTGGGGAAGAACGAACGGGCCCTTAGGACTGAGGCCGGGATCACGTGGGACGCGTCACGTGACGCGTCTCAGAACGAGTCTCCAGGGGCTCGTTTGCGTCGAGGACGCAGCCCTGGACGCAAGGCCCCAGAACCCAGGAGGCCATGCTGCACGCACTTCTTTTCGTTTGGCTGCGTGTTTTGCACAGAATGCACAATGCAATGGGAAGACCAGTTGGGCCCGTCCTTCGACGATTCCCATTGGTGCGAATGGGGGAAAATCGAACTGCGCACGCGCGTGCGCTGCGTCGAGTCCTGCGCGGGGGCGTTGCGTGAAGACGCGTTCGATTTTCCTCTCGTGTTTCCTGCACGTCACTTCTACCAACTGCCACTGTCTTCTCTCGTGTTACCGACAAACCCATTGAATCTCATGTTCTGGGAACAAAGGACCTACAGTTGTTGTCAAGCAACGCACGCATGCGCACATGAAGACACACGTGTGTACGTGGCTCAGTGATGTGACAACCAAACTCCATCCAACAGCGCTTTTCACATTGGTGACGCGCGGTCATTTTTGACATCGGCGTCAAAATTTTACATTGAACCCAATGATGGCATTTTTGACGTCAGACCAAAAACGACCACGCGTCGCCCAACGTGAAAACCCCAAATGGGTTGTTCAAATTTACGTCACTGAAGACGTTGCGTCACTGAAGACGTTGCGTCACACGTGATCCTCCTGTTGCTCGAGGCAATCAGGCTTCCTCTTCTCAGCTCTGCGACAGAACACGTGACTTGGCCCCACAACGGACGTTTTCGCGCCATAAAGTTGGCGGCACGCCGCCTGGTGGGGTCGTAAAGAAGCGGAACAGCGTCTGGAGGTGGAGACGAGTTCCGAGGGATCCAGAGGGGCTGAGACCCCGCCACTCCGCACAGAATTCACCTTCCTTCAATTTCGCACAACCAGACGCACATTTCATGTGCTGTGTGTGTGTGTGTGTGTGTGTGTGTGTGTGTGTGTGTGAGGTATACGTGCCCTCCTCACGCACCTCTCCCCTGTAGGTTGGTGGCACCTTGTGTGTGTGTGTGTGCGTGGCCCCTCTCCCCTGTACCGTAGGCTGGTGGTAACTTGAGTGTGTGTGTGCGTGTGTGTGTGGTATGCGTGCACCTCTCCTGTGCTGCAGGTTGGTAGTACGGAGTGGACCTGGACCGCCCGGTGTGTGCGTGTGTGTGCGTGCGTGTGTGTGTGTATATGTGTGTGTTTGTGTGTGTATGTGTGTGTGACCAATATACTCCTATTGCTGGGTCTGATTGACTGTCCTCCCCCCACGTCGTCACACTTGTCCTCTCCTCAGTCCACCTCACCTGCCCCCCTCTTCCATGCCCTGCTCGCCCCCTGCGCATGCGCCCTGGATCCCTTGACCCCCCTCCCCACTCCAGATTGCTCCCCCCGTTGCGCATGCGCCCTGGATCCGCTGACTGCACAGCTGCCGACTCCCTGCGAGATTTAGATTCTTGCAGCAGAGCCCGCGGAGTCGCCCCCCCTCCCCACTTCCACAAGAAAACAACTCCATTTCCCTGCAGGTCCGGCTGCAGCTTCTATTTCTCCTAAAGATTCCTCAGTGTTCATGCCTGGTGTCCCTAAACTCTGGAAGCCGGATCCCACTGTTCACAAATTGAGAAAATGAAGTTTTTGCGCTTGGTCAGTGGAAAATACTGGACCCTGGAACATCCAGGCAGACAGGACAGCCTGGACTGCACTGATTATTGAACTTTTCCAGCTTTTTCAGCTTTGTTAATTCGGACCAGACACATTTCGCACAAAAAATGTTTTGAGAGTAAAGTGATACAACGTGTGTTTCTTCGGAGCAGACGACCTGACTTGGACCTTTGAATCTCAGGGGCCGAGTTGTCGGGTCTTGCACAAGTACAGGAACATCAAGGGACGTAATTCGATTGGACCACAAATTTTGGGTCGAGTTTGCACCCACCTGAAACAGACTGAAGTGTCAAAAGTGAGTTTGCAGTGGAAATTTCGTGTTGGGGTGGTCAGTTCTGTTCGATTGGTTGCACGCCACTCGCAAATTTGTGGTGAGTTTCGGGTCAATCGAACAGGCCCAACGTGTCCTGCCCCTTGTGACGCCCCTGGTAACGCCCCCTGGTGACCCACCTGTACCGACGCCCCCCCCCCCCTCTGGCCCCGGCGACATTCGACCCGGCTCCGCCGATGTCACCGTGACCCCAGCGCACTCACGGCTGAACAGACGCTCACAGATGAGAACTCAGTAACAGACACAGACAGACACGACTGCACAGCGACTTTCTAGCCGCACGCGGCGCGGTTTAGTCTCTTGCAGAAGCCACGCGAGAAGCGACACCTCAACCCACCGCGCTCACATGCTCAGTCAAGCGCGCATCAACACTGGTATGTGTTCTTGTTTTGCACGTGGTTACGCTCAGTCTGTTAGCTTCTACCGTTGGGCCTCAGGCCCAGCACCTAAACCTTGCGTTCCTGTACCAAACGGTTTTGGTTGTTGCTATGCTCTAGATTTCACTCAAGTCAAGCGCGTATCAACACTGATATGTGTTCTTGTTTTACACTTGGTGCTAGATTAGAGTTTCTGTGGACAAAGTTGTGTCGTGTGTCAAGTGGGTTCGACACACGACATGACCTTGCGACACCGGGAACCAGACACCGTTGCCAGGGGCGACCGCGGAAAGAGAAGTATGACGTCATCGGCGTTACCTCTTCCTCGGCGTCCTTGTTCTCCTCGCTGACGGTAGATGGCGTCTCCTCCTCCTGGATGGGCGAGTCGACGTCGGGAGGCGTGAGGGGGCGCTTCTGCAGCGAGTTCTGCGGGTCAGACGGCGCGTTACTATGGTTACCACCGTAGACCGCCGTGCTTCCAGGCAAGAGTCCGTCACCACTGCCGCCGCCGACAAAGGGCGGGGTCGTGGCGGAGGGGGCCTCGTTCTGGTTAGTGGGGGAACTAAGGGCACTGTGATTGGTTAGCTCAGAATGAGGCAGATTGGTGGAGGAGGTATCTACACTGGGGGGAAGGTTTTCAGCAGCATATCCACTATTGGTCCAGCCGTTCTCCAACAACAAGAGCCTGTTCCTGTCGTTGCTACCCTGTACGTCTCTCATTGGTTGTTGAGCTTCGGCTGTTCCCGCTTCTTCACTTCCGTTTCCGGACGGAAGCGAGTGCAGCCGATTATCACCGGAAGTCACTGCGATATTGCTTTGCTCCATCTCCTCTATGACGTCATGGTCCACGGATTCCCCTCCAGGGGGATTTCCTGCGAACTTAAACACCTGCATCTCGTGGCAGTCTTCGCCCGGCTCGGCTGATGATTGGCTGTTGCCATGGCGCTCGGGTTCGCGCGGTTCGCGTATGACGTCACCATTGAGCTGCGCGCGCCGCGCGGCGCCACTGCCCCGCTGAGCCTGCAGCGGAGAGAGCGGATCGTCAAGGCTGCCGCGACTCACGTCAAACGCCTGGTGCGCATGCGCGTCCGTATCCCCGGGCAAGTGCGTGAAATCAAAGGCCATGTGCCCGCCGCCGCCGCCGCCGGTGTCCGGCCGAGGCGAGATGCTACTAGTCCGAGTCGACGGCGACGTGGCCAGCTGCCAGTGTGACGTCGCGCGACGTGATGACGTCAGCGAAGCGTGTTTGCGCAATCACAACACGTGGTGGTGTATTGGTGGTGTTGTTTCACAGGTGCAAGACACAGGTTTCCAAACGTGGTTTTTCCACAGCAGAATCCCCAACATTTGTGGTGCGTGGTGACACACGTGTCATGGCGTTGCCATGGTGACGACGTCATGCGTCCGGACAATGCGTTAAATCCAGGGCACACGATGCCAGCGTTAGTGCAGCCGCGCGGTGTGTGAGTCGCGTCCAGTTCCGTGTGGTTGTGGTAGTGGTGGTGGTGGTGGTGGTTGTGTGGTTTAGTTGAGTTTGGGGTGGTAGTTGTGGTGTTAAGCAGGATTTCAAGCATTGCGTAAAAATGAAAGAGAAAAAATATAACATTGCATGAATATGGATTAATTAGCCATGGCAAAGCTGTTATATTTTTTTTTGGGGATGACGGATGCACTTAACGGCTACGGGGCCCACAGGCGTGAGGGACGAACAGCACAACAGCCCTCGTCGAGCAGGACGCACCGGTAACCATGGCGACGACGGTAACCATGGCGACGACACGCCGGACACACGTCACAGCTCACACCACACCAACAACAACCTCGCCCAGAGGGGACAGTGCTCACGGGTCCAGAAGGGTCTTTGCAAGGCACAGCTCTCTGGTGCCCTGGACGCAGCCCCCAAGGTCCCCCGGGTCAGACCCCCTGGTCCTTTGCGTCAAACCCCATGTTTCCATGACACCGACCTTTCCAGACTCTGCACCGCGCTCGTGATTCCCGAAGTGTTCGTGACAAATGGCAGGAGAACGGAACCAAACTGATGTCCCCTGAGCCTTGGGTGCGACACGCGAAAAATATAGCAAACCGTCGGAGGTCGTTGGATTCCCCTCCCCCCAGGATTTGTGTCGGATCGGCCGCCTGCTTCGGAAGTCACCCTCCCCTTGAGACAAGTACTGGACCTTCCCCTGCAGACCCTGCTTTCCTCGAACGCTCTCACAGAACAGAACCACTTGGTCTGACACACACACGCATACGCGAACGCATACACCACACACACGCATGCACACAGACATCCGTACACACACTCGTGCTCTTACACACAGACACACACACACACACACACACATGATCTTACACACACTCACAAGGACACACAGACTTCTCTCTTTCTCTTTCTCTCTCTCACAGGCTCTCTCTCACTCTCTTTCACTCTCCCTGTGTCTCTCTCAAACACAGGTTCACACACACACGCGCGCACACACACACACACACACACACACACACACACACACAAACAGGCATTTTCCGTTGACATAATTTTCATGCACATGAGAATTTTGTACGTGGCCATCGTCCGTTTCCATGGAAACCACAGACCTTTCGGCGTTGGCCTGTGAAAGACATGCGTGACACAGAAGAACATGCACGAGAGGAACAACAGGAAGTAGGGAGAATCTATCGCTGTACGGAGCGCTGGGGCCAAGCACCAAAAACTGAAATTAACCTCTAACGACAGTATTCTCGTTGCCTTGGCAACACAACCTCAGATTAATCTAAACGCCTTAAGTACTCGCTCAACAGACGGAGGGGCGGGACGCAACAGACATAGGAAGTATGTGTGCGTGTGTGTGTGTGCGTGTGTGAGTGTACTTTTTGTCCAAGTGAATCTTGGTTGTCATCTCCGATGCTCGCCGCGTCAAAAGTGGAGTGATTTGCTGCTGCTGTTGCTGCTGCTGTTGCCAGTTTCTCACAGAGGGAAAGGACCACACCGGGGGGGGGGGGCTCTCGCTGCGCAAGGGTTGGGTTCAGAAAGGTCAGTTTGCCTCATTCTGCCTCTTGATACCCTACTTCAGTGTCTCCTGCTGACTGCGGATTTTGGGAAACCAGAACTTGACTGGGGGAAAATACATCTGGAGAAATCTTGGCTCCTCATCTGGGCCTGACTGCACCAACCCAACCCAACCCAACCCCAACCCAACCCAACCCACAGGTTCTATGACATGGCACCCCCCAAACTCAACAGTTGCTCTTTGCTTTTGCACAAAGGAATTCCGACGTCGTTTCAAGGACGCTGAGAAATCAGTTCCGAAGGTCAACAAGGTCAAACTCAGGCGGATTCAGGTCGGGGGCGGAGTCAGGGGGGGCCCTGGTCATGAGCAATTTTCTCAACAGAACCACCGAGCTAAAATGATGGAAAAACACAAATATATTGACTTTGATTGACCACAACCGAGTGGACAGGTCAATTGCAGTGTGGGGTGGGTGGGAATCAGCCAAAATTGTGCGGGAGAACCAGACGGGACGAGGTGAGGGGGACAGGGAACACTGGACCCACCAGAGTTGCCCCCTGGTGAACGCACTGATTTCTCAGCTCTGATTGGACGAGAGATAGAAACACGTGACGCACTTGGCGGCCCGACACGCGGCCCGATCCGTCGCGATGTAGTCCGTTCTCAGCCGCCCGCGCGTCCCCTATCGTGGTGGTCTGTGCGCACAAACACCCCGCCGCGCGGGCGCGGAGAGACAAGGCACGCAGTTAGGACCCAGCATCAAACAAAACTATGGTTTTTCAATAACTTAACATCTAAATCACTTGCAACGAACTTAGTTTCTACCACAATGGCGACAATGGCGCTGACACCACGTCTAGGACACACAGACGAGGGAATCTGCACTTTCTGCCTTGGGACCGTTTCTTGGGATCCCTTCCTCTCCAAACCAACTCGTGAGGGCAGAAGCACGTTTCAAACACTCATTTCACCTGACACCAGCCTTGTGACAGATGAGGAACCCCTGGGCCTGGACTCCTGGGTCCTTGGGTCCAGTGGACCTAAGATCTGACCTAGATCCCCTGGACCTGGACCCCCTGGACTTGGACCCTCTGGACCTGGATCCCCTGCACTTGGACCCATGAACCACAGGTCCAGTGAACTTGAGATCTTTGCACCTGAATCCCCCAGACCTGAGTCTTTGGACCCCCTGGACCCAGACCCCCTGGACTCAGAGGTCGACACCTGGACCCCCTGGACCTGACTCCCATGGTTCTGGATGAACTGAAGTTGGATCTGGACCCAAATCCCTTGCACCAAAATCCTTGAACCTGGGCCCTGAAACCTGGACTCCCTGCATGTGGACCTGTGGTCCCTTCAGTATTGGGACGTTGCTTCCCTTTGACCAACGCTTTTACGGACACGTAACGCGACACTTGCGGACAGACTCTGCAGGGATCTATCTGCCACCGAAGCCACAGACAAGTCAATCAAATCATAAACCACCGACGCTCAGGTCATTCAAAACAGCCGAGCAAAAAATATGTATCGCAGAATGGGAGGACTGGGCCGAAGGCTTCCATGATTCAAATCAAATGGATTCAAAACACCTCAGCAGCACAAGGAATCAAGTCATCCATCCCGACAGTCACCGTCGCAAGTGGTGTTGGGGTCATTTCAAACTGCCCCGATCCTGGTTCTGAGGGCAAATAAAACCAAAGAACAAGGTTCTGCGAAACACAAGTGCACAAGCGCAAAATGAGAGTGAAAAACTGAATAAATTGTTGAATTGACGCAGTGGTAGAGAGAACGGGTGATTGAGTCCTGTCTCCCGGGCTACAAGTGCCAGAGTCAGGGGACGCAGCGTCGCGGGACTCGGTCTGGTTTTTACACTCAAATGCGCATGCGCAAAGCTGTGTGGAGAGAATGTGAACGCGGGACAATTTTGACACGTGTCCACACCCAGAGAGATAAAGGAAAAATTCTGGTCTGTTCATGCAAACAAAACTGCAGAGACAGCAAACGATAAAAACCAAACACACCACGCACAGGGACGCGTGCATGCAGAGACCTCCATCTTGTTTCGAGTGACCATGACAACGTTCGTCCCTGAAAACGGGCGCACCAATGAAAGTGTCCGTCTTCAGGGACACAGTGGCTTTAGAGTGCGAAACCTGACTCCACCCGAACAACTGCGAGTCTTGTTTCCTCGTTGATTTTCGTGGCCGGAAATAGCAGCGGAAGTGGATCTGCAGGTCACCCGAAACGACGAATCGAAGCTCGACGCTAAGACCCAGGTGCAAGCGGATACGTTTGCTTTCAGCGAGGCATCATGCAGAATTTAGCGCATGGATTTTTGCATTAGCGAGCACAGACAAACAACCCGGCTGTGCAGAGCCCAGCTGCTGGCTCTGAGTGCAACTCACTATGGTCAATACCCCCTCCCGGCCCCGGGGTTGGTGAGGCCGGGTTCACACAGGGCTCGGGTCCTGCATTTGTCCACAGACGCTGTGCCGCAGGCGACGCCGCAGCGTCCATTGACGTACCAAGCGCTTCCCACATTGGGTGAAAGGGCTCGTACATATTGAGCCGACGTCAACGTCAAACTGCGACGTCAAGCAGCAAAATTGACGTCCACTGCTGTGTTTTGACGTCAGTTCATTTTTGACTTTGACTACAAAACCCTTGATGCTGGCCCAGTGTGGAAACAACCTGCAGTCAGCATCAAAAAAGTTGCAGTTGACGTCGCGTTTTGATGTCAGCGCCACCAACATGTAAATCCCTTGGTGCGTTGTCGTTTTTTGACGTCGGCGTCAAAATTCAACACTGAACCCAATGGTGACATTTTTCACGTCAGCCCAAACACGACCATGCGTCACCCAATGTGAAAACCACTCTATCCGTGGAATTCGCGTTGTTCCCGCGTCCTGTGTGAACCCGGTCGAACCCGGTCGAACCCCGGTCGAACGTCGCACCCAATACCCAGCAGCTCTGGACGTATCATGTTTCTTTTGTTCGTGCCGTGGTGAAATCCTCGCCCCTGTGACGTGCCAAACAACTGCGTGCGACAAGCGACACCGACCGCGAGGCACTGCGTACAGAGCGGAGCACACCACGCCGTCTCGCTTTGTTCGAATGAAAATCTTGAAACTTCATGCAGGTTTTTGTGTCGTCCAGAGCTGCTGCAGCTGACGCAAAAGCGCGTCTTTTTACACTCAGCGTGCTGTAATTTTGAAGCGCACCGCACCGCAGCGCAACGCGCTAAATTGACGTGAAAATGACGCCGGAAGTAAACGACGCGTGGCGACGTGTTACGTGTCACGTGTTTTGTGAAGCAGCCGCCATTTTTTTTTTAAAGCCAACGCTTCTAATAAGCGCAAAACTTGTTGAACGCGTGATGTGCGCGTTCAGGACGTGCGAAGTGCAGCTTTCTGCTCTGGTTATCTGCAGCGAACTAACATGACGCGCGTCTTCAAAATTCTCAGCGCACTGCAAACCAACGCGTCAGCACGTCGGCGTGAGCCGAAGCGCGTCCGGCACGCTGCGTGCGGCGTGACGTGACGTGACGTGACGCCACGTGACGCGACGCGACGTAACGTCACATGATCTGATGCGACGTGATGCGGCGTGACGTCACGTGACATGACACCACGTGACACGTCATGACGCAGCATGGCGTGACGTGACGTGACGTGACGTGACGCTACGTGACTCACCAGCGCGCCGACGACGGAGCCACGCTTGTGGTGGTGGAAGATGTGCGGGAGCGCAGCGTCGCCCGACTTCTGCGAGATGAGCGACAGGCGGCGCGCGTGTCCGCCCGTCAGCGACACCTGGTGGTGGGCGGCGTGTGCGAACAGGGCGTGGGCGGAGTGGGCGAGCAGAGGGTGGGCGGGGTGGGCGAGCAGGCGGGCGGGGTGGGCGAGCAGAGGGTGGGCGGCGTGGGCGAGCAGGGGGTGGGAGGGGTGGGCGAGCAGAGGGTGGGCGGGATAGGCGAGCAGAGGGTGGTCGGGGTGGGCGGGCAGAGGGTGGCAGGGAAAGTAGAAGGCAGCAGGGAAATGGGCAGAGCAGAGCGTGGGAGGGTAGAGAAGAGGGTGTGAGGGGTTGGGGTGGGGCGGAATAATGGAATGAAGTGGGGAAACAGAGATTTGGTGACCCCAAATTGGTTGGCGTGTACAGAATAGTGGAGCGAGTTGGGTGGGCGTGGGGTTCGATTGGGTGTGAACCAGCGTGTCCGAGTGGCAACGTTTTCAACAGCGAGGGAGACGGTTGGGGCCCCACGATGCGAGCCGCACGCAGAGCAGAGATGCACCCAGCAGAGATGCACCCAACAGAGATGCACCCAACAGAGATGCACCCAACAGAGATGCACCCAACAGTGATGCACCCAACAGAGATGCACCCAACAGAGATGCACCCAACAGAGATGCACCCAACAGAGATGCACCCAACAGAGATGCACCCAACAGTGATGCACCCAACAGAGATGCACCCAACAGAGATGCACCCAGCAGAGATGCACCCAACAGAGATGCACCCAACAGAGATGCACCCAACAGAGATGCACCCAACGCAAAGCGATCAGATCCCAGGGCAGCGGTGAACAGCCGAAGCGCAGCGTTCAGCGTTCAGCGTCGGTGCAGAACAGCAGCGTGATGCGTGACGTCCACGTGTGTCAGCAGCGTCAGCACGTTGTGCAATCGAGCAGAAGTGATGACGTCAGCAGAGGCAGCACGCACGTTGTGTAATCGAGCAGAAGTGATGACGTCAGCAGAGGCAACGAAACCCGACATGAAAAGAAAAGACAGCAGCCCGTCAATTCCTGCGCCAGTGAACGGGTGCACCCCGGGCCCCTCTGATCTCATGCAATGACGTCATCAGGAGCAACACGTGCTTTTGATTGTTGTGTCCAGGTAGACTGGGCGCCATTGAACAAAGCCTGGATCGTCGCAAGTTACACTCAGTTAGATGATCAAGATTATTCAGCTGATAAACTGTGTGCAGGGCAAGAACAACGAACTCAAACACGAACTTTGTGAGGCCTGATTCAAACTGAACGCGTCACGTGACTCGAACAACTCCGCGCATGCGCGCTGCGCGTTTCCCACAAAATGACCTTGACGCATGCGCAGTGTGTACGATCACATTGACGCATCCAGTGTGAACCCGCCAAAACGCGGACTTAGGTGCTAAGGACCTTTCTGATGGAGTTGCTGTGCTGGGAGGTGTTGTTTTGGGCGGCCGCCCCTGCTCCGCCCCCGGCGCCGCCCCCCGGGCCGCCCCCCGCCTTCCCGTCCTTGATCCCCGCGGCGCCGCTGGGCCCGCCCGCTCCTCCGTTCACCTGCAGAGAGTCACCCAATGGCAGTTTTATGTGGGGAAGTCCTCACTTCTGATTTTTAGACGTAGAAAAAAGCTGGGCTATCTTTCACACCCCAAGCGCTGTCTCTTCCACATGCAACTCAGATGGATCTGGGGAGGTCTGTTCTGATGGTGTGTTCCACCCTCACCGTGGCCACCCCACCCTGCACCACCCCGCCCAGCCCCGCCCAGCTTCGCCCAGCCCTGCACTGGCCTTATCTCACCCCACCCCACCGTGCCCTCTGCCTCACCCTGCCCTGCCCTCTGCCTCACCCTGCCCTGCCCTGCCCCCTGCCCCACCTCGTCCTGCCCCCTGTGTCAACCCTGCACTGACCCCACAACATTTCTTTTCCTGCTCTGCACAAGCCCTGCCCCTGCCCCACCTGCTCTTGCCCACCCCCACTGCACCCCACCCAGTCTCAGCTGGCCGTGCCCCGCCCTGCCCGCCCACTCCCTTGCCCGTGCCATGGCCTGCCCCCTGCCCCCTGCCCCTGTTGTGGCCTGCATTGAACCCGCCCCTCCCACCCCCGGCCCAGGCACCGCCCAAACCCCCCCCCCCCCCCCCCCCCACCACGCCCCCCCACGCCCC
>JAAUXT010029132.1_pt1 | contig 12488 bp, 7 predicted proteins | sample 7278171 | NCBI WGS metagenome assembly JAAUXT01 (sample SAMN14350112, study PRJNA611818) | marine sediment metagenome | isolation source: surface marine sediment (1.8m) | place: French Polynesia: Moorea | collected 2018-08
CCAACCACCACACCCCCCCCTCCCCCCACCCCCCCAACAACACCCACAACAGCCCCCACCCGCATTTCCCCTAGTATCACTCCGCGCCGGCCCCCCCCACACAACGGACAATTTGTCGAACGGTGAACTGGCTCCACCAGGATTTGGTCGTGGGGGACAACCCCGTCCAGGGGCCACTTCAAAAAAGCGGCAAAAGCATTTTTCTGGGGTCAAGGGAAGGGCGGGTCGGCATCCCTGGATCCTCCAAATTACAAACGGGGATCACAACGCAAAGTGGCCAGCGCATGACGGTTTGTCTTTGAACACCAAATTCGAAATACAATGGATGGGGCCCTCCCACCCAAAGAAAAAACACACATTATTTCTGGTTTCTGGCCTTCTTGGTAAGCCGCTGAATTTTTTCCTCCCCAGAAGGGAGTTTCATCCAAATTGCGTGTTGAAACTCAAGCGTGACTCTCTGGTTGGGAGGCAGAAAAAACGCGACAAATTAAAATGTAGCGACAGAGAAACTGTACTCGACTGGGACAGTGGGGAATCTGTGTGGAAACTCAGAAGAGGTCAACAAAGTGAGGCGAAGACATACCACAATGTAATCGACGAAGGCTACAAATGTGCTGGTTAGACAAACTAAACTCTAAAATTAGACAAGTAAAAGTTGTTAATCCGACCCACTTCATGCCCTCCGGACGCAAAACCAATCGCCAAACATCATCGCCTCATGCATGCTCACTTCGTGCATGGTCAACAGAGACCCTTAAATCAGACTTTATCGCAGGACAGTCATTCCGAACATAGGCTCACTCGCATGCACTTCCATCGCCAGAACCACCAGGGAGTAAAGAGCCATGGCTTCTGTTTAAGTTACTGGTGCCAAACAATGCATGCATGCTGGATCTTTGGTTCCACCAACGTTGGAGTCTGTTCCTCAGATATTGAAAAGGGATCTGATGCAGCACACGTGCACACTTATGCGCAAAGGTTTTGTGCCGAAAGGGAGATGATTGGACTGAAGAAAGTCATTGAATTTTGACAAGTCCAAAGACTTTCTGGAATGGACATTTGACACGTTTCTGACATTCATGCTCAAGTTGGATCCATTATTGTTTCAGCCAGACCTGTGGCTTGCGTGGAGCTGAAACCAGCGGACTCTTCTTTCACAACCCCAGGCGCAATTAGCCATGCAGGCTGCAAGCACTTTGCTTGCATGCATGCATGCGTGCGTTCTGTTTTTGCACCAGCTTGCAAAACGTTTCTGCTCGGGCGGTCTTCGCTTGGTTCGTAAACTTGTGACGAGGTCCAAACTTTTTCGACCAGAGGTCACACCAGTGAGACACACACTCATTCATCAAATCTCGAACGACAAGCAGGCCCACTCTCATCATCTCCATGCATACACATCTTGACAAGGCAAAAAGATGTTGGCAACGCGGGATGTGTTGAAGAAAACGCAAATGTTGTTGCTGCCTTTTGAAGCAGTGCCTTGATGTTTCATCTGACAAACATGGTCCTCCGCTTGAATTCAGGACAAAATCAGTGTTCAAAACTCAATTTTGAACGTTTGACTTTCACACTTTCAGTCTCTCGACCAAGGCCCTTCGTTCTACAAAACGGATACTCACGTTGTTGAACCTGACTTTGAGGTCGGACGTGTTGAATCGGAGGCGCTGATACTGCTGCTGGGTGCCCGGGTCGCGGCGCGCCGCGTCGCGCGTGTTCTCCAGCAGCGTCTGCGCCTGCGCGAGCAGCTCGTGCACCGGCGTGTCCAGGTCAGCCACCTCACCAGAGATCGCCTGAAGCGAGGACAGACATCCAGGGGTTCGGTCACAATAGATGTGGCAGGACGGGACCAAATGTTGGGCATGCGAACCGTTTCTTCTTTGTGCAGGTTTGAAATGACTGTGTCCCCACTGACCATGTGGTTGTCGATCTGCTCGTCGAGAGCGCGCACGTCCTCGGAGGGTCGACCCTGCTGCGCCAGCTGCGTCTCCAGCGCCGACACAGTGTCCAGGCTGCGCTTCGTGTCAACCAGCGCCTGTGTGTGGGGAAACAAAACAAACTCAGGGAGTGAGCAAAAACCCACCAGAGGTTGGACGGTGCTCACCATGCTTGATCACTGGACAAGTTGACAACCTCCCTGACATGTGTGCAAAAACATTTTCATTGGCACTGTGGTGACCATGGGTGAAAAGGAGCCAAGTTCCAACTCACCCGGATGAGGTTGCTGCCCTCGTCCACTGCGCTGATCTTGGCCGTCTTGGGGTCGACGCGGATCATGGATTCCGGGGTGATGAAGCCCTCAGTGAGCGCGTCCTTCAGACTCATCTCCTCTCCGTCCGGGGACACGAACACCGCCGACGCCTGCGTCACGCGCCCGGCGTCCAGCAGCTCCCGCAGCGGGCACTGCAGCTCGACGAAGCGCGCCGGGTCGATGTGCGGCTCGATGATGCCCTTCTTGATGGCAGAGTTCATACTGACCTCCAAGCCCGTGGCCGGATCTTTAAATTTGCCTGTGATTGGGTTGAACTTCCCTTCTGCGATGAAAGCACCGAGGGACGTCACATGACCCGTCTCTGGGTCCACGAAAAAGGTCGAGAAGGGGTCCAAGAGGCCTTCTTCTATTGCATTGGCAATGGACACTTTCTGTTTGGTGTCGGGGTGGATGAACTTGCCTGTGACGGGGTCAATCTGAGATTGCATGAGGGCTTCACCCAGGGCCATCTTGGCCATAGCACCATAAATTTTCTTCGCGGTTTTAGGGTGAACTTTGTTCTCAGTCACAGCCTCAGCAATGGGCATGAAGCTCGTGAAGCTTCCAGTGCTGTCCACATCCCCATCTCCATCGCCGTAGGAGTCCACGTGACCGTTGAGCAGCCCCCTGCCGCCCAGGCCACCTCTGAAGAGCGCGTGACCGACGTCTGGACCTTTGTGGCCAGACTGACCGTTGGTGAGGCCCTGGTCCTCGAGGCCCGTGTTGTAGGTGGCGCGGGGGATGTCGAGGACTCCGGCCATGACAGCGTCCTCTACCGTCAGGTCCTGTCCCGTCGCAGGGTGCAGCACACCCCCGAGGGACGTGTCCATGAAGGACCTGTGGGATCAGAGAAAAAAGGTTGTTGCAGGCTCGACACACAGCATTCTTTGGGTTTTGTCGCTTGCAGAGCAAATTGCATCCACAAAGAAACTTCTTGAGAAACTCGCGTCAGAAAGTTGACGCGGGTTTACTCCACATGACGTTGTCTTTCAGCATACCTGAGGAACTTGAGGCTGCACGCCTGTTCGAGCGCCTTCTCCGGGTCGATCTCCGGTTCGATGATTCCCGCCTCAATCGCCTCTGCGATGGTCATTTCGCGTCCGGTGTGCGGGTCCACGAGCCGACCCTCCACAGCATTCCACTGAAAATATCATTGCCTGGGTCAGCGGAACTCCGTGTGCAGAACCTCTCTCACCATGCTTTTGAAAGTTCGACACACAGGTTTTGTCTCGCACCGACGATCGCACCAGTGACCACGCAAACCCCTCGTCCTCACCAACCGGGACCCCGGTCCAGCCACAACGTACCTTTCCCTGCTCGATGGCGCCTTTGAGCGACACGATGTTTCTTGACGGCAGCTCTGTGTAGAAGAGACGCTCCGGGTCGAGCTTTCCCTGCTCGATCGCTTCCGCAAGACACATGGCCTGCAACACAAACAAGTTCGAAGAATGGGCATCAGGCATGAATAGAGGGGAATATTGCTCAGCAAACGTCAGTACTACCATGGAACCGTCTCTTTGACTGTCAGCACTCTGATAATCACACTCACCTCTCTGTTCTTCAGGTCTACGTAGTCCCCTGTCTGCGGGTCGATCTCTCCGCGGTCCAGGTACTTCTGGAGCGAGAAGGGCTCGACGGCGCGCAGCAGCCCTCGGGCAGTGCGCGGCTCCAGCAGCCCCAGGGCCGCCGCCTCCGCCAGCGAGTAGCGAGCGCCGTTCGCGTCGACGATGCTGATGGGGTCGAGCTGCAGAACTTCCGCTTCGAACGCCTCCTCGATCGTCAGCTCCTGTCGAAGGGAGATGATCGTGAGGGTCGTCACCACTGGGGGACAACGATTTCTTGTTGGAAAGAGTTATTTTCCTGCAATATTTCCTGTATTTGTCAGTGAAGTTTTTGTGTGTTGTTCTTGGACCTTGTAGCAACAACTTGTTCTCAGGTTTCTCTGTTCTGAAGAGGGCCAGAAGCAAAAGGCGGCTGTGGTGTGTTCCAATCCATGGGCTTCATGAAGGCTGGGATAGAGCATGCAGCAAGAAAACACAGCACAACAAACCAAGATTTCTTAATTGATTCAAACAGAACAACGACTCCGCGTTGTTCTCGCTGCACAGAATTTTGAAACACATCAAGTAGAAACAAACAGAAATCCACTCAAGATGCAACAACAGTCTGCTGAAAATGATCGTGCTGGTTCATTCTTCTGCATGTGCACAACGAAAAGAAAGATACGAAAAACGTGACGAAAAACGTGCTCAAAAGCCTGCAGGCTTTTTCAGAGCAAAGTTTCAGACCAAATGATGTGCGACAAGCTGAACCTTTTTTCTAACCTTTCAACATGCATTCTTAGCTCAATACTCCACAAAAAAAAAAAAAAGAAATTTAGTGGATGACACGGCCGCTGTTGAAATTTGTCGACAAATGGACCGTCTTGCCAAATTGGGCGTGTCAACCACTAAATGTTCTCCACTGTCTTACTTCTGCCAAAAATACCTCAAATCTTCGCTGGAACAAACAAGGCAACATTTTATGGTCACAAGATCGTGCGATTTGATTTCTTCCTGTATCGAAGTTCCCAAAGGAACAAAACCTGCAGGTGCGGGTGTGCACAGTTTGAGAGAACATTTTTTTAATAGGCCAAAATCTCACCACCAGCTGTGAAAATCATGCAGCATGAGAGAGACATGTCGAAATTTGTAGAGAAGTTCACATCAATCCAGGCAGCCATTCCAAGTCGAACCAAGATATTGACCTCACCCCAGAGAGTGTAGATTGCATTTCCTTTCAAAGAGACATGGTTCTTGGATGACATGTGTCGTGAGAAAAAGTCGTTGACTCACCCGGCCCGTGGTTTGCTCTCTAATTCCACCCATGTTGGGGTCGACCTTCTCCTTGATGACGTTGTGATACACTGCGTGGTTCGTGTTCCACAGTCTTGGGTCGTAGTCCACCAGGTCAGCACCGATCTCCTCCTCGTCCACAGCACCGTTCGTCAGCCCCCGGATCACACGGATTCGTCGGGCATTGGGGTTGTCTTTGTCTTTGTCAGGGTCCGCAATGCGTGCGTACACTATGCCCTGTTTCATGGCCTCGTACAGAGGGATCACATCCCCTGTGACAGGGTCTGTGTAGGTCCCCTTGTCAGGGTCCACGAGGCCCCTGTCTATGGCTTCCTGCAGACTCAGCACCTTTCCCGTTCTGGGGTCAGTCACTCCCGAAATCACAAAGTCCCTCTCGATGATCTCTTCCTCCTCTTCTTCTTCCTCGACGATGGTTCTCTTCCTGGGAACTCGCTCGATCTTGAAGCACTTGATGAAGCCTCGTTCTATGGCATCGCTGATGTCGATGGAGTCTCCAGTGAGAGGGTTGATGTAGCGCCCGGTCCGGGCGTCGATGATTCCTTTCTCTATCGCCTCAGCAACAGAAACCTCTTTTCCGGAAACAGGGTCCAAAACACTCTGAAACAACAAGAAAGAACAGTGTTGTAGGTTGTATGTTTTGGTGCGATCGTAAGAGTGTGAGGCAAATTGTTTGTGCTGAGGATGTATTTTTCAATCAGGTTCTGCCTTCCTTACCAAAAGCCACAACTGTCCACTTCCTTTTTGCTTTGTTCTTGTGTGTGTGACTGTGAGCGTGCTCTTGATGTGTCACGATGTTTGTTTTTACCTGCACGGTGTACGTGATGTCTTCCCTGGTTGTGGTGGTCGTGAGAATTCCCTTCTGAATGTTCTCTCTCTCAATGGACGAGTTTGTGAATTCCACGAGAATCAGCCCCTTGTCCATGGCCTCAGGAATGGGCATCGAATCCCCAGTGTCTGGGTTCACGTAGAGACCGCGGGTCTGGCTGATGATCCCATCCGCGATCGCTCTGCAGATACACGAACACTCTTGAAATTTTTTTTCGAAATTACGAGTGACTCTTGACATCCAAATTGTTCTGCTGACAGTGCCAGTTGAGTTGCCAAGTAGAGTCTTATTTTGAGCAAAATCAAAATTGTTCAGCTCCAGTGAGTAAGAAAGAAGGGGTCAAGCTTTGCCACACGATGGCACAGCTTTCACCAACCAGTCTCCCTGCAGGCAGCTCACGTCACGTACCTGTAGATGCTGACCTGCTCCTTGTTGCGCGGGTCGACGACACCCACGATGACGAAAGTCTTGGTTTCTCTGGAACAAACGTCGATTGTGAAACCAGTCAGAGAGTCAATAAGAAACCGCATTCCGCCAGAATCCATGTTGCTTTTTCGAAAGGTCTGAGTGAGTGCGTGTTCAAACTGCAGCAGACTTTGTGTTTTATGGCAGCAAATTTCCAAGATTGTTCTTCACTTTTACGACTCGGAATAGCTGCGTTGTTTGGAAACAAAACCCAATGTCCGTGAAAATTTTCATCTTTGAGCAAATGTGACTATTGAACAAAGGCAAACACCAGAAATGAGGAGAAGCAAGAGAAATGTATTGGGAGGCAATTTTTACAAATTTTGAATGTTCGTCTTCACCGCCCCTTGGTTGCACATGAATTCGAACATTGGCTTTCACAGTACATGTGCTCTGGAACTTTATCTGACCATTGACTCCTGTGGCACTTGTGTTTTACTGATAAACTAATGTTGTTCTAATTTACAACCATTTTACTGACTCTTTGAGTTGGTCATAAAGGACAACACACGCACTTTCTGGATCGTTTGCGCCACGAAACTACCCGTTTCTTTGTCAAAAAATTGTTGTCTGCTTGAAACTTGTTTGGCAAACAACAAAATCTGTTCTGGAAAGTAAAAGTGTTGTTGCAAGAAATTTTGAAGCAAAAAGAATCCACTTGTGTTTTCCTTTCATTTGATGAGTTGAGATTTTTGCCTGCCTCCAGGTACCCCAAACAGGCACGAACCCCCATTGCGAGGAGTCTCGTGCAAAGATTTGGTGTCTGTGAAGAATGCAGAACAAAGCGCCGGCAAGAAAATGCTTGAAACTTGCTCCAAATCTCGTACATCGTCAGGAAGTTTACAAGTTGTTTCACAAGAAGGCATGATAAACGTCACACTGCAGACTTGAATCGTTGGAAAATAGATCTTTGCTGTGGTTGCAAAAATGGATTTTCCGAGAGGTGTAAAGACCACTTCCGGTTCCAGGCTTGTCTCAAACTGTGACCTACTTCAGAAAAGAATCAGGCGCCCGAAGTGCCCAATTTACCTGATCGTTTCCTCTCTTTGTTTGTGCAAATGTAAATTTGGTTTGGATTGCAGATCGTAAACAATGAAAGAACGCATATTTTTATTTCAAGGAAGCGTGTTGCGAATTGAGACCCGGAAATTTGGCTTTGGCAGTTTTGCAGTGACTTGATTCACTGCACCCTTCTGTGTAAATGTCTTTATTTGAGGCCGTGAAAGCATCTTTTGCGAGAACTGGATATTTACAGCAGCACAATTCACACAACTTTGCGAGTCGCCGTGGCGTTTTTACCTGATGGTTTGTGCGGAGTACTCGTCCTGGTCAATCGAGCGGTTCTTCTCCACCATCCATTCTTCCGAGCGCACCTCCTGCAAATGAAACGCAGGGAGTTATTTTCACTTTTCTCAGATCCAGTGATGGACTTTCCAATCACGGAACCCTTCGTTCTGTGCTTTTCTCAGGCGCAAATCTGAATTTATTGCACGACGAATACTGCAACACATTTTCCGTGACGAACATTGGGACAAAGTGCGACCTCACATTTCTGTGTTAGGCAGTGTGGTGAAATGTTATTTTTGAAGTGAAAAACAGAAGAACTGAGATCAACCTCAAAGTCGACCTCCTCGCGGAATTTGCGCCTGCGCGTTTTTGGCGTCTTCTCGGCGATGGACAGGACGCGCGTCGATGAGGCGCCGGCGCCGCCGCGCACGTCGTCCGGCAGGTAGCGCTCCAGTTCCACCGGCTTCAGTCTGAAACAGCAGCGCTGGGCTGTGCACGTGGGTAACGACAAAACAAACTCTCACCTGTGCATGTTTGTGGCAACTCGATGCACTTTTGCTCGCGTTTCGTCAAATCGCAAGCCCAACTTTGTGTGAAGCCCAGAGTGTGTCCTTGTGTGAGTGCGCGTCAGTTCACTGACTTGTTTTCAATGTGTGCGTGTGTGTGCATATGTGTGTGAGCATCTGTGTGTGTGAGTGTCTGTACGTGTGGCGCACCTCTCCACGTAGGCGTTGCTGGTGTACTTTAGGTCTTCGTCAGTGGACAGCAGACACTCGTAGCTTCCCTGTGTCCGCGCCACCTCCCCCTCGCACGCCCGGCAATACGACTCTAACTCCTGAAGACACAAAAAAGTGATGTTCCACAGCAAAATGCAGCACTGCTATGACACACAGACACAGACACAGACACAGACACACATACACACACACACACACACACACACACACACACACACACACACACACACACACACACACACACTGCAAGAGACATTGCAGTTTCGTGTGACAAGCAACGCTCAACTGAAAATAAATGCATGTGGTCCCTGAGTTTGAGAAAGACTGTATTTTGGGAAGTTGGTATCCGTATTGGGATGCATTGAGTCAGAAACAGTTGAACTAAGAGAAAAGGAAACTATTTTCTTGTCTTACGTTGCCCATCAAAAACACCACCCACAGGTTCAAGAGCGAACAACACTTTCAAGACCAAGGTGTTCGACAGCCTCCACATCGTGGGAGAGTGGTTCTTGATGATGAACTCTGGCTCCCACGAAAGTGAAATCTGAAGCTTTCTAGACTTTTCAAAGACAACTCGCGTGCTCAAGAGAGATGGGAAAATTATGACATTTGAAAAGGACCTCATGTGTTGTGACACCAACGTTTGGCACCGAGAAATGGCAGTTCATTACGCTGCCAAAACTTGTTTGTTTTTGAGGGAGAATTTTGATTGAAGGTCTGTCTCAACCATGTGTTCTGAAGCTGTCCAACACACAACACGTTCAGTTTCAAAGCCGGACATTCTGAAGACACATTCCAACACTCCTACAGATGTGGAAGTGCGTAAAATACATTTGCACTGGAATTTTAAGGCAACCTTCTCGACTGTTTCAAAAGGCCTGAGTGTGTGTTGGTTTTGCGCCTGACACCTGTCAGAATTATTGGTTGTAAAAGAGGCTATTTACTTCCACCAAGCACCCGTATGATGTCTGTGCCCTGAAACTGTTGACAAACAAATGGAGTTGCGCAAAAAAAAAGAAAAACACAACTCGGGTCGTGAGACTTTGAAGCCAAAAAGACTGTTCAGCAAGTGAAGCGATAACGTCAAATACCGAGAGTCTCATTCTTTCCTGATCTGCCTTGTATGGAGTTTTATCCGGAGAAATACGGCAAAAACAATGCAAAAAATCTTCCGCTATAACGGTAAAGACAAAGACACCATGTGGTAAATAACCGTTACTGTCAAGGCAAAAAGTTGGGATTCGTCCGGAAAGGCCGAAGGAAGGTGTGAGAGAATTCAGACCCTGTGAACAAAGCTGACCTCAATGTGTCTGAGGAGTTTGTCGTTGCCCTTCCACTGCACCATCAGTGAACTGGACATCCCTCTGCGGTCTGCAAGACAACAGAAATCCATTGCACACAAAAAACACGAAACAAACGCTTTTTCTTTTCGTCCCATGTGGCCAAACGAACGATGAACCACCCGCTCAAATACGAGGGTTTACGGTTGACGATCCCCCGTCTCCCACTCACCTACTCCGGAGCCCGTCAGGTCGTTGACGGTGTTGCTCCAGTCCGACACCGTGTTGCAGAAGGAGGCGAACTCGCGTCCCTCGGGCTCAGCGGGGCGCAGCACGTCGGGCATGTCTCCCAGGGTGCGCACCACCTCCCCACGCTGAGACGCGTTCAGGCACGAAAGCTGCAGACAGGGGAAGAAGGAATCACCAGGTTACTCAACAATTTGCCCACAGCATGGTTCTACACACGGCTATATGGAGATGACAAACCGTTTGAGTTGACCGTCAAGTCAATTTTGTTCACAAATTACAGGTGATCGGAGAGCCAAGGAACCCCTCCCAGCATGAACTTCGTCTGCAGTGCGGAACCAAGGCGCACTCACGTCAGTCTTCCTGTTGCTGGTCATGTACTGGTGCAGCGCTCTGCGGGCGTGCTTCTTCAGTTGCTGCACGGCGGAGCGCCAGGCGGCGGGCAGTTGGCGTCGCGCGCGGGACGCCAGCGTGACGGCGTCGCGGTCGGGCGGCGGCACCAGCAGCACCAACGCCGGCACCAGACCCTCCTCGCCCCGAGACGTTCGGATCTGCAATTTATATGATGCTCTTGACAACGTTCTTGACGATTCTTTTTCACAAGTCAGAATCAAATGAGATTCTCATGAGTAATATTGAGAAATATAAGGAAGACCGACCGAGACAACACAGAATCGAAATTCGGAAAGAGAAAACAGTCTCACTTCCCGAACACTGGAAGTCAGCAAATCCGTTTGGTTTATTGTCTCTCGTTAAAGGATTACCTTCCATTTGGTGGTTTGTGAGTTGTCCAGCAGCGTCACCTCTTCGTTCTTTCGAACAGAGATGCCCTTGAGGGAGTAGTCCGCCAGAGCGCGCACTTTGACCGGCTCCTCGATGGGTCCCTTGCGCACGCGCAGCGGGATCACGTCACCGGAAGTTTGCCACAGGCGCTCGGCCGCGGACTCCAGCTCAAGGAACTGACGCGTCGTCTCCTGCAATAGAGAAGGGTTGATCAATGCAAGTCAAGCAGTGAACACTTTGTTCGTGCACTTCTAGCAGCCAACAACATTGCAAACCTGAACGTTCAGACGTTTGGGAACGATTGTCAAAGCAAGTTGACACCTTCCCCCCACTAGTCTAAAGTCTCAATTTAGATGAAGTGGATGTCTTACGGAGCACACAACAAAACAACAAAGTTTTAGCGGGGTGTTCTTCTTTTGCAGACACAGCTGAGACACAAAACAAAAACAACAAAAATTGAATGATGTCCTTTCTCTGTAATTTTTTGAGTTCAAGGAGATTTGATTTTCACTCAGTTGCTTCTCTTCGCGCCAAACAAATTCTTTTCGTTCTGGTCCACGAAAAAAAGAACATGTGCCAAAAGCTAACTGGTGGCAACAAAAGCCGTTGCTGTTTTTATGTCCGAAAACAAAAAAATATTACAAAAGTATTCTTCCCGGACCCACACCCTCAAACACTGGTCTGGATCTGCAGCCTTTGGATCAAACGATGACAATTGTCAGATCGAAGCAATGTTGGACCCCGCAACGAGATGTCTCTTCAAAACAAATGCCTGTCAATAAGGGTTGGACACCACCCAGCTAGAACTCATAAAGCTTTCATGGAAGGTAACAAAATGACATATCTGTTTTACACATGCACTCAGTGACTTAAGATGTGTGCAGTTCTTTTCGCCAGACACCTGGATGACTTCCAACTCAATTCTTCAGGTTGTTTCAAACCGAACAAAGTCTGAAAAATGTTCAAATCTCTCGCGAGATTTGTTTTTCACACACAGTGTTTCTGTGGTCTCACATTCCTCTGTTCAATTAGACACGACATTCCAAACAAGAAAATTGAAAATGGGGAGAGGAGGACAACGACGGCAACCACCTTCAAAACATTTCGTGTCAGAAGGGAGCCAACATATTGACATGACAAGCCCAAATTTACTTCTCAATTCTTGCAGCCTTTTCTGAACTATTAAATGTGTGTTTATTTCAATCTCCTTGTCGTTGAATCAGAATCTTGGCAATCACAAATTTAATTGGTCTCAAACACTGCAATTTGCTAAGTCTTTTTTCGACTGCTCCACCCGAGGAATTTGTCAACATGGTGTGACAAGTCTCAATCAAGTAGCAAGGTGACTCTCGAGTGTAACCAAGGTTAAAACAGTCTTCTGTGTGTTACTCTACTTCACTTTGTGAAAAGGACAAACACGCAACTGATTCCAGTTGCTTTCTGCACGAAAATTACCGAACAATACCACATCTGCTGACAAGAAAGTTACTCTTGAAAAGAAAGTTTCCCGAAAATTGTCTTGGTCTCTTGATAAGGTTTCTGGTTTGCGAGACCAACAGTGGATGTCCAATTCAAGCCTGCAGCCGTGTCTGCAGGCGGGCTTCTCCCGACTGGTCTGTGTCTTTTTTCTGCTTTTCAAGATGTTCCAGTTGGACTGCGAAGGTTTTCTGCTGGGGCCGTGAATAACCTGCAAATTGGGGGTGCCTTGACTAGGATAATTTTTAGTGGCGTACTTCTGTCCAAGTTCTGATGCTGAGCGTC
>JAAUXT010045656.1_pt1 | contig 12486 bp, 15 predicted proteins | sample 7278171 | NCBI WGS metagenome assembly JAAUXT01 (sample SAMN14350112, study PRJNA611818) | marine sediment metagenome | isolation source: surface marine sediment (1.8m) | place: French Polynesia: Moorea | collected 2018-08
CATCATCAGAGCAGAAGAAAAAAATGATACCATATGCAACTTGTAGAGCACCCCTAAGGGTGTCTGCACCCACTGTGATTCCAGTCTGTGATTACTGGAACAGGGGTAAAATGGAGGTTTTGTCCGCCCAAGACGGACGGATGCGGATACAGGGGCAAACCAATATCAGACCGCTACCGCGGCTGATAAATATTCGTGCCATGGACCAGAACAGGAGTCAGACAAAAGAAGTTATTGAATTTGTGCTCGTACCTCCATGATTTCAGGATCGATGAAATCTGCCACGTTCTTTCCTTCCCAGATCTCCGGAATGACGTCATACTTTTCCTCAGGATTGTGTAAGTCCCAGTTCTCTGCAATGTTGAAAATTTTTTTTGCAAAACATCAGCCGAATATTGACCACGCTTGCCCGATGACAAACCGTCTTTTCAGCAACAATTCGTGTGAGATAATACAGGCACATCCCAGCCTTACTCTGCAAGTCAAGGACGTATTCATCTCCCATCTCTTCCTCGATCTGTCGTTCCAGTTTTCGTTTCGACTGGCCCTCCACTTCCATCAGTTGTTTCCTTTTCAGAACGGCCTCCGGGATACAGGGCGGCCGGTCCTGCAGAAGGGAAACCGCGCAGTCGTCAGGAAAAACGGGTGCGTGCAAGTAGCGCGTTCCCCACCAAACAATGGCGTTCCACCAATACACGACGGCGACATTGGAGAAGGTTGCAGATATCGCGCCTGACGCAATTATCAACTGAAAATTTTCGGAAACGTACCTTCGCATCCCTTTGCTTCGGTACAGCCACGTGCAGGCGATTCAAAACAGACGTGACTTTCTTTCCCCTCATTTTTGCCTCGACTCTCTGGATCAACAGTCGGTCACAAGCCTGAAAACAACACGTCAAATTTAGTTTCAGCGGCAAGGTGAGGTAACGTTCTGTTTTCCTCGGAAAATTTTGGTTTGCACCGAAAGAAATTTTTGAAGACGAAACGTACTTCTGATTTGACTTTCATGACGCCCTCTTCAGTCATGGTGCTCATCTCGAGAACGGTGACGCCCTCTTCCCTGAAGGCGTCGAACAGGCGCTGCCTCTCCTCGGACAAGTCCGCCAATCGCTTCACGTCCACTTTGTTCACGCAGACGATCAGCGGCTTCTTGGCGAAGAGCGGTTTGATGTTCTCAAACAACTCGATCTACAAAACAAGAACACTTGGCCGTGTGGACACCCGCTGAACCCGCACCAGACGCTCTTGCGAGTCGTCGCGTGTGAAAGTGTGCGGTGATTTACGCTTTCTCGCAAAACAGCCGGTTTGACAGTGTGGCTGATTTCACAAAAAAGACGTTTTGCGGAGATTGGATGAGCCTACATGTTCCGTTGTACCGAAATGGCCAGACACCCGCAATCAGGAGGCGCGGGATGAGGTTCCCAAGCCTCTGCTGAAGGTCAGGCAGCAGGCCCCTTGCCCCTTCCTCCTACCTTACGTCTCATTAAAATTCTGACCTGAAATGGCCAGTCACTCATCAAGGCTCCAACTGGCCTGTGCCAACTGATATCAGTGTGAGTTGAAATGAGGCACCCGTGTCAAAAATTTGGGGTGCCTCCCCATTTCGTTCCACCGCGTCCCGCGCGGCGCGTCTCACCTGCTCCTCGACGGTGTGTCCGCACTGCTCCGACACGTCCATCACGTAGAGCACGGCGGCGCGCAGGTGCGCGAGCGCCGTAATGGCCTGCATCTCTATCGTGTTGCGCTCCTCCAGCGAGTGGTCCAGGATCCCCGGCGTGTCGATCACCTGCGAAATGTGGACCAGAGGTGAAAGGTCAGAAGGGTCATTTCCATACCGTGAACGCACAAGAGCACGTGACTGGGTCTGTAGCGGCTGTTCAACAATGCGCCTTCGAGATCGCAAAAGGTCGAACTCTCAGGGATGAGGGGAGCGGAGTAAGATACCCCTACCTGCCAACGGAGGTACTTGTAGTCCGTGTGCCCGACGAAGAGAGACTTGGTGGTGAAAGCGTACGGCTGCACGTCCACATCAGCACGCGTGATCTGAACAACAAAGAAGACGTGATTAACATTCATCCAACAACACCATCCTTTCAGAAACCTGTCGCCATGCTGCCAAAAAGACTGAACGATGGACGGGCAATTGCCTTCCAACAATTTGACACTGCAAACCTACCAACCACATTCGTGGTGTAGAAAATTGTGTCAGCGGGGGTCTACAACACTGTGATGTGTGTCACAAGCATTCAACAATTTCGTGTTGTACCTTGTTGATGAAGCTGGACTTGCCGACGTTGGGGAAGCCTGTGATGAGGAGTGTGCGCGTGTTGGGGTCGATGGACGGGAGGCGGGAGAGGTGCTGCCGGACCTGCTCCAGGTATGTCAGGCTCTGGTGCTGCCGCTTCATGATGGTGCACATTCTGCAACGCAGCCGGACGCGTGGAAATCACAACTGGAGTTGAATCATCTGCTGGTGCTGAGGCGCATCAAAGCTCCGGCCACAAATTACACATTCGCTCGGTCAATCAGAATGAGACAAGCGCAATCTTGTTGTTTCGGAGAGGGTTCGAGAAATAAAGTCTGAAATCTTTGAAATATCCAGGAAAACAAATTCGCGGAGAACGATTTGGTTGTAAAAGCACCTCAGGATATGAAAAGTTTTAAATTTCAGACGGCCACGCTCACCTTCCCATTGCTGCTCTCTTCAACTGTTTGCATCTGTACATTGAGTCTCCGTACTTCAGCAGCCGCACGTAATCCTTCGCAACACTGCAAGTCGACAGTTTGCAATTGATTGCCGTGAATGACAAGAACCAAATGAAGAAAAGTCCAAATATGTGCACAACTGGGGCTACCAAGTTGGTCTCAACCGTCAGCCTGGGTCAAACTCAACTGCAGCACTGTTGAGACACCAAGTGTTCCCACATCTGGCCAATTGTCATACGCCAGAGCATTGAACAGGATGGAAATACCACAAACCTGCCAGATAAGATGAGAACTCACTTGTCAATGAGATGTCGCGCGGTGTTGATTTGCCCCAGCGCCAGTTTGTAATGATCCTTGTCGTACAAGACGTTCATCAGGTCGGCATAGAACGGGTGGATATCCTGAAGATTTGCAAAAAATTGGAATTCATTTTGGCCAGTACCAAATGTTTTGAGTGTGTCTACGAGGGACTCAAAAGCACAAAACTCTTGGCAAGAGCAACGCGCGTCAGTCCTTCAGAATGTTTCTTCAGGTGGAAATCTGATCATCGTCTGTGTGTGTGTGCGCGCGACACAAACACACACACACACACACACGGTCACACTTACCTCCAGCTTGGGGAAGTCCGTGAGAATCTGCGTCAGCTTGTCATGATACGTCTGCTGCGTGAACTTCACTTTGCGCATGTAAAACTGACGAATTCGCCCGATGGCATAGTTCTTGTGAATCACTGTTGGCGTTTTACGTTGTGTTTTTGACAGGACGATGTCCACAAAATCCTGCAACAGACAAACAGAAGCGACACAGTGACAGGTTGAACGATCCAACTGAACACTCACACACCCCATCCGATCTCCAGGTCAAGAATGATCGGATCAACATCAAGTGTGGGTGTCGAATCCGGCCAGACAGGTTCAAAAGGAATCGATCACCGGGTGAAGGTTGCGCGTTTGTCCTGGCATGTGTCAACAATTCCAAATGAGCTGTTGTGAACCGATTCAAATGTTTTGTGGGCAGATACACATGCGCACACTCCGTGATCTGAGATCGCCCCAGATGTGTGAGCACCCGGCTGTCCACACGGACAACTGGACAACGACGAACACATCAAAAACAACAGACCCCCAGCTGTATCTCACTAAATACAGTGAATAACAAACCTTTGCCGTGGGGACCACGGTTATTTTCTTGAAATTGTAGTGAGCCATTGCAAAAGTAATTTCTGGCCCACGTGCATTCACGACTTCCGGTGGAACTTCGAAATCGTGGTTTCTGTTTTTCGCCTTTTTCTGGTGCAATTTGCGATGGAGACGCGAACTGAAAATGCGTACAACACCGCGGAAACTGACGGAGAGATGGTGCGCTACAGTTGAACTCCGACGTGTCAAACTTTTGTTGGTTGATAATTTGCATCTCATATTCATGTTTGAACTCAGATCGTTTCAGTTGCAACACTATCACTTGAAAGATCTTGTTGAGACAAATTGCACAGAAATACAGAGTTTCAGTTGCCATTGGAGCCGTCAAATCTACAGTAACCATGGAAGCTCTCCATGTTCAGGGGATTCTGGTCATTGCACGGTTGCAGGAGTTCTTCAAAGTGAGTTCTTGCGTGCTGAATTCAAAGATTTTGGAAACTAGATCTAGACTCTACCCTTCGCATTGAAACAACTGAAGTGAAGGTTTGTGTTGACATCAGTTCATGTTTTGTCAAGATGCGTGTGTTCTTTCAGCCGTATGGTGAAGCCATGGTGGTTACAACTGGGTTTGGCAGCCCAAAATCAGCGTTCGTGTACTATTTCCCTGTCGTGTTCTTCTGTCGACCGGCCTCTGGGATCAAAGTCTTGTGGACGGCGTCGATGGCTGAGTGGCTGAACTCCGTCTTCAAATGGTACAGTGCACATCCACTCGTTGGGAGATCTGTGGAGCCAACTCAAATGTCCTTCGTTCTTCCCTGAAGTGTTTTGTTTTTGCTCTTTTTTGATGGTCGCGCGTATATCTAGGTGCCGCTGATGGCTTAAAAACCAGTGGCATTCATGTGTGTGTCTGTCCACACTTTGGAATGTAACCTCCCCCACCCACCTACCTGGACCCCCCACCCTCCCTACCAGACCCCCCACCCCCACCCACCCTACCAGACCCCCCACCATCATCCGGGTCCGTTTGCCGGCCTTACTTGTTTTCCAGGTTGTTTTTCGGTGAGAGACCGTATTGGTGGGTGCACACGCGCGGCTTGTACAACGACACGGATCATGGCCTGACGCAGTTCTCTGTGACATGCGAAACTGGACCAGGTACTTTTCAACCAACATGAACACTTTTAAAGTTTGGCAACTGTCCACCAAAGAAACCAGAAAACTTCATCTCAGATGTGTTTTGGTGCAAAAGAAAGGTGTTTACGCGTACGTGCGTGTCCGAAAGTGTTGATATTTTGCGAGTTGTCGCCATCCCAGTCAGCAAAAGTGTTCCTCTTTTACAGGCAGTCCCTCTGGTCACGTGATGGTTCCAGCTGCAGTTTGGTTTGTGATCATCAAGGAATTCACGACACACGCGAGACTCAGGTCGGGGCCTCTTGTTCCACAGTGGTGCAAACACAAAATCTCACGGAGTCATTGGCAATGAAATTGTCTCAACAGATTCACCAGATTGTGGACAGCTTGTCGTGTGGCCAAACAGCGCCTGCATGCTGTGAAAACAATTTGCCTCAATGAAATTTTGCAGCCGGACGATGTCAGCACTCTTGTGGCTGACGTACGCTGTGTTTCTGGCTGTTATCGGAGTGTCAAGGTGCTTTCTGTTGGCGCATTTCCCACATCAGATTGTTGGTGGAATCCTGGCAGGTACGTGCGAGCCCAGACTCGTTTTTGTGCAGCTTTGTGCTTGCAAAACTGTACGAGCAAACTTGGGTAAAATGCGTCAGTCGACACAGCTTCAAGGGCTGAGATTTCTCTCCTGATTCTTCGCAGGTGCCAATCTGGGGATGTTGTGCAACCGCATCCCCGCCCTGGAGCTGCGTTTCAAAACCTACGTCGTCGTCAGTGTGCTGCAGATAGTGGTCGGAGCCAGCATCTACGGGTTACTGTGGCTGTTCGAGGTCGACGCCATGTGGACCCTGCCCCTGGCTCTCAAGTGGTGCGCGCGCAAGGAATGGGTGCATCTCAACACGACCCCGTTCTACTGTTACGTGCGGGATGCCTCGGCGCTGCTGGGTGAGCGTTTGCTTTTCTCAGGCTTCGTGCAAACTACGAGCTTTCTTCTTCAAATATTTGGAGATCTTCCATGACGAAAATATCTAATTTTGCAGGGACGGGTGTGGCCGTCAAGTTCCTGAACGCAAGATGTGATCAGCTGCGAAAGTCATTCGGCCTCCTCTGTGCTTTGCCCATGTCGGTGGCTGCACTCTTGTTCATTCACGCCGTTGAATCGGTCCACTTGCCCGACGACCCTACCTGGATGTTCTACAGCCTGGCGTGCGTCAAGTGGCTGGCATTTCCCTGGACCGTGCTTGTTCTCGTGCCTGGACTGTTCAGCGGAGTGGCGTCGATCTGGAAATCTGACAAGGTGGAGTGAAAAGACGAGCAGGAAGAAAGACAGTGACAAATTCTAGTGTCTTACATGGTGCCTTGATTGAGTTTGTTGTTTTGAAACATTTGTTGTTGATTGACGTTTTTATCATGTGGAGACGGGCGGGGTCAGTGTACGAACGTTTCTGGTGATCTCATCCGTGCCTTCTCACTGCGGTGAAACTGCTTGAAGTCCACACTTTTCTGCGCCTGTTGGGACGCTTGTGGTGTGCAACCTGCTCAGCACCTTGTGTTTGTGAGACGCTCTCGTGTTGAGTCAGTCAGCTGAAGAGATTGTCGGGTAAATCGATGCAACCAGAGACGAGCTGACATCAATCGTGTTCAAATCAACGCCAAAAGAAATACCGTTTGTTGTACGTTCAATACGGATTGTTGTTTTGTTGCTCAGACTTTCATTGCTTTTGCAGTGCAGTGCCAGTTTTTCCCAATAAACATTTGATCAGAATTTCTTGGCTTTCTTGTTGAAGCAGCACAAGTTGTCGAACGTACTCTGGGTTCAAAATCTGCGACGGGCAAGATTTTCACACAAGGGCGACGCATAGACACTCGATGTGCGTGGATATGGTCATTTATTTTTGATGTCCAGTTTACCGTTTGTACAGAATGTGTCGATTTTGTGCAATTGACGCACTGAACGAACACATACTAGACACACACTGTGCCCCAACAGACGAATTGAACCACCAGGAGAGTACAAACTACACAGAAGTGGAAGTAGAATCGTTTCGGAACGATGAACATTGACAGATAATTTTGACGAAGAATATATAGTTTCACGAAGAAATCAGAACTTTTCTTGATCAGCAACACTTTCTCTCCCTCCAGGACGTTCACAGAATGTCGAACGAATTTCTGCACTCACCAACTATTCGAGAGCCAGAAGAACGTACCAAAACGACGGGGTCAGACAATATTGCACACCAATTCGTGTTGTGGAAATCTGCGCGCAAAACTGCACGTTTCCTGAAATTATTCGTGACGCAATATTTTTCCAACTCGACCCAACTGACTAGACATCTGAAGTTCAGAGTGAATAACTCACATTCGCGCATTCAAACGGAGCAGTATCGCAGACAAAGCAAACGGTACTTTTGACACAAAAGGAAAGTGAGAGCTTGACAACACACAATTCGATGCACGCTCACACATGTCACAAAAACAACGTCCCTGCAGCTTCTCATGTCCTTTGAAGGAGGCTGGTTGGAGTGGAAATAAGGGTGATTTGTGTGTGTGTGTGTGTGTGTGTGTGTGTGTGTGTGTGTGTGTTGGGGTCACAGACATGCCCACTCACACAACGAGTCGCACTGGTGGCGCAGCGACGTAGCACAAGAGAAACACATTGGAATGTCAACGTTTTGGGACTAAACACGAGCCGTGTCACCTTGGAAATGTTTTCCTAGATGTACCGCCATGTTCTGCACGCTTTCACACAATCACCTTGTGCACGATGTGAGCACGCAACAGCAAAACTGAATTTGACAAGTGACCGCAAAACGTTTTTGCGAGTCACGTTCACTTCTTTGCACGTTTTGGAGACGGCACTCGCAGTACAGGAAGAATCGAGAACTTGACAAGAAATTTTCAGAAATGGACGCACTGCAGTCCAGCCGAGATCTGACGGACAAGTGTCATTCAAACGCCACAGCGACAATGATGTCATGGAAACGGAATTCGAACTGGTGTGAACTGCTGTTTTGTGCAGCACATGTGTTATTTACAGTGAAATACTTTTGCTGATACACTGCAACTGTTCGCACTCGAGGCGCGTTTCGCACGGGACTCGCAGTGCGTTGCACGACGCGTCCAGTGCATGCCCAGCTTTGCGCTGGGTATCAGCAGAAACCAAATGCTTTTTGGTGTGCGACGCAATCATGAAACCCCAGTGCTTAGTGTTTCGAATTGAAATTATGTGGTTGTTGCCGGGAAAGATCTGTCTTCTTTTGAAACGCACAAAATGGAACAACTGAGTAACCACGGCAACAACACATTGGTGTGACTTCGATTCAAATATCCGAATGTGAATGAACATCGTGCACTTGTTTGTCAAAAACACAGTGCTTGAACATTGTAATATTCTTCAATCTCTTGACAATGCGGGCGAACCAAGCAAAATTATCACAAGTCAACGAAACCACAAGAAAAGGAAACGCAAGTACAGTAAGTCTTCTCAATGGTGATCCACGGATTACTCGAAGTGCACGATCACTGCCGTCACGCGTCACGCTACAGAGATAGCGAGGGCGCTGTGACATTCTGTGAACTCACAAACTGGGAAACAATCGCAAACGCCACCCACATCGGGCGCGTTGCATTTACCTGTGCGGCTGGCCCGTGGCGAAGTGGCGCCACTTCGCCCCTGGCTTGGAGAAGGAGGGAAGTCAGCCATTTGGGCTCACTCGGCCAGCCGCACGCGTGAATGGAACACTGTCATTGTTTGCAATTCAACAATTTTTGACACTTTACACTTTCAAAACTGCCCTGCTCTATGACACGAACACGTGGCCGGTATTGACCGAGCACTCTGACTTAGCTACACACGGACGCAGTCCGCTGCGTTGTGTACACGAGTTCTCACGGGTTGGCAGGGGCACCCAGCCCACGACCACTTTGAACACAACAGCACACACCGCTACACGACGACCACTGGAATGCTACAATCTTTAGTCATGAAAACGCCTCGTGCAACGCTTTGGCTTCAGCCCCTTCTGGAGCACTGACAGGCAGAACCACTCATGTCAATACACGTGCGTCATCGGAATGCTCCGACCCACAACGTTGCGCAGCAACGAACAAATACCGTATCCACCCGCGCGCAAGACTCACCTTTTATCGCCTTGAAAATTTACACCCAAAGAACGGGTGCATCTCTTTCAAGGGTTTGAGATTGCCATCGTTTCAATGGGACCTTGAGACCAGAAAATCAAGGAGGGGCGCGTCTTTTCACTTGGGTGCGACCTGTACACGGGTGAATACAGCACGGCTCTTCTCCAGTTGCTGCTCACCCGTCCATCTTCTGCGCTGCACTTAGGAACCGTCATCTGTCCGCAAATGTCCGGACGCAACGACCCATTCAACGTTGCACTGGCCGTAAATCTCCCTGCGCGAATGTCGTCCTGCCTCTTTGTCGTTGATTGATTTCTTTTTGGGAGGTAAACATGGGACAGTCCTCTGGTGATGGGACACTGGGTTCAAACTGCCACTACTGTGCGACGTGACTTGCACGTCAGATGTTTTGGATCCTGCCGTCATCACCGCACTCGGGAACAAAACAAACCTCAAAATTGGTCTCCAAGAAGAGGCATTGATGCCCCATGGAAACAATACGCGCATCTTCTCTTTTGATGTCTGTTTTTTGCACAAAAGCACACATTTTACGTGGTTACTCAACTCAACTCACCCCCCTCCCAGGCTTCCCCTGTCGTTTACTTTCTGAGTGCAAAACGAACAGCTCAACAAAATGTTCAGCAATTTTGTGAGTTCTGAAATGATATTGGGCGTGTTCCATTTGCGCCCCCGGCTGGCCGGCCGCGAAGTCGCGTGGTTGTTCGGCTCACTCGGCTGGCCGCCACGCGAAAATGGAACACGGCCAGTGTTTTGGCATCAAGGCTTTTCTTCTCTTATATTCGCACTTGCACAAAGAGCTGGGTGGCAGTTTGGCTCAGTGTCTAGGGTGACCGCCCGCGGTTCTGTCGTTGTTATAAAAAGGCGCTGGGGTTCGCTCTCGGGTCCTTCTGGTTCCGGTACCTCAGCGCCAGCCACACTCCGATGATCTGTGAAAACGAAACACCAGACACTCAGAACTGTTCTGTCAATGTAGAGCTGCGCAATGAAGAACTCAAAAGAATGTCCGTTCACAAAAAACATCAAAATGATGCGTGATACAAAATACGGAATGTCACAACAGCTTGCAAAATCAATGACGCTGTTCAAAAATTAATTTGAAAGACAAAAGGAACACGCTCTGCACTATTGCGGAGTTCAACAAGAAAACGCGGAAAGCAAGGCAAACAAGATGTACAAACAGGAAGCAATGAAACAACACAGAGTGACAGGCAAGCAACAAAAGCAGTTTACTGTACAGCCAACAAACAGAAAAGCGTTATGCCTTGAGCAGCGTCAGGCGCAGTGGTCAAGAAGATCTATTCCAGTGTTGTGCCATGTGCAGAGAGAGCGAGGTAGCGAGGGAAAACTTGGCTGCACTCGTGAAAGTGAGATGTGACTTCGAGGACAGAGTGAGAACAGGGCAAATCAAGGCAGCAGATCAGGCAGCTGCTGTTGAAGAGCCATTTGCACGTGTTCAAGGAGCAGAACATTCAGTTGCATGAAGGATGTACACAGGTGCAATGATGAATTGTGGTCATCAGTGAAACACACCACCCCCACTATTTTCAGGTCTGTTTTACCTCCTGAGAAAAAGTGCTTGCTCTTTCTCACAAGAAAGCACTGGGGTTGGCCTTCGGGTCTTTCATATTGCGATATCTGATCGTTAACCAAACACCCATAATCTGCAAACAACAGAAATTTTTCTTTCAATGTTTCACCTTTGCTCATCTTCATTTTTTTGGTGACATAGAGTCTACAAAGCACTCGAACACAATGAGTCAAAGGATCACGTCACCCACACGCCGACTGGTGATGCAGTTGTCTCGACTCCAGATGCAACCACCTCGCCCATTACAATTCGGAACAAGCACTGCGACTGACATTCTGTTCGTCCGAACGCAAACGAATTCTGACAAATGCTGTGTTTTGCAGCAGGCAACAAAAAATGTCCACAAACAAAAGACGACGGTACGAACACGCACGTTGACGCTGGACGCGCTGCGATTCATACACCAAACTCACCTCGGTGAAGGAGAAGAAGAGGCCGATGCCTCCGGCCAGCTTGAGCGCCTGGTCCATGTATTCGCTCATGACGAACCAGCACGTGTGCTTGCACGGACACGTCAACTGCGTCGCGTTGCTGTTCGGTGTCTGCGACATGCAACACGGCGACTTGATCGGCGTGCCATTCTTATCCTTATTCTTGCAGCAATCCAGCTGAAAAAGATGTACATTTATTTCTCTTTAATATTCATGCCCACATTGATGGAAACGCCACATGACACGTTATTCGTTGTGAAAGATCAACAAAGACCAAGCCTGAAAATCTTAAAACTGGAGCCCTTTTCACTTGGGTTTTTGACCAACAATGCCTTGCGCATCCACTGCGCATTCAGCACAACTCACATAGTCGCACGTTGGGTGACCCATCAGATTGGATTCGCTCAGGAGGAGGTCTTGCCACTCGAACCCGCAGCAGTCCAGCTTTTCCTGAACCTGCGAAACACACAAAACCACACGATTCGTCAGAATGAAAATGATTCCTGGCGTGAACTTCTGGCCGAGACATTTTTCAATTTTTTTCTTCAGTGTGGGGTTCCCAAGAGATCTCCCCTCCACCCCACCCCCAGGTTGCAAAAGTCAAGATGTGGTCAGAACAGCGAAGAAGGTTCGAGGCCGGAATGGCTATATTTGTGCTGCTGACACCAAAACGCTTTTGAAATGTTCGCACTATTCTTTTCATGGATTCCGATGATTTATTCCAGCCGGTGATGGCGATGCGCTTCTGCTGATCGGTGTTCATGGCGAGACAGGCGACGGCGATGGCGAACTGAATGAGGAAGAGCAGGAACAGCACGATCATGTACTGAACGCGTCGTCAAGGAAAAGTGCAAACAGACTCTTGCGAATTGTCTTGCTTGGAAGCAGCGCATCACACGTGACGTCAACTTCGCTTTTGTTTTGGGGGCGTTCAATGCACTCGGTGTGAGCGTCTTATCAGACCTGACCGGTCCGACGTGCAGTACAAAGGCCCTTTGGGCCGGACCATTTCACTCGAGGATCAATGGTCCCACGTTGTCCCACCGACCAGGCATCCGGCTGCCCGCACGTGTTGCGTCTGAACCTCCCAGTTTGTCCCCGTGTGGACGGCAGAAATTTATGGTGACTCGAATTCTCGCAGCAATGGTGTTTCTCCCTCCGGGTGCACGCTGATGTTTGCTCAATTTTCTCTATCCGGTTGATTGAACTCATGATAATAATTGCTGTTGATTAGATGTCTAGGGTTTTGTGTTTTAATTATGGCTCGTGATTTGCCCGACAAAAGAGAAACAAGCAGATTACGGTTGAAGAAAACTCTCTCTCTCTTTATTCC
>JAAUXT010023488.1_pt1 | contig 12485 bp, 17 predicted proteins | sample 7278171 | NCBI WGS metagenome assembly JAAUXT01 (sample SAMN14350112, study PRJNA611818) | marine sediment metagenome | isolation source: surface marine sediment (1.8m) | place: French Polynesia: Moorea | collected 2018-08
CAGGGCCCCCCCCACCCGCCCAGGGTAATCCCCGTCAGTCTGCATGTATCTTACGCCTGCGCGTCCAACGTGGTTCGGCCTGGGGGGGGGGGTGGAACCACATTGGCTCAAAATGATCAGTGATCATTACTGACCATTTTGGAACCAATGTGGTTCCACCCCCCCCCCCAGTCAGAACCACATTGCACACACATACATAACATACATACAGACTGACGGTGATTACACTGAGCGTGTGGTCGAGACCCTTCGGGACCACACGCTTAAAAACAAAAAGAAGAGTGAAAGGAGAACGAGTGTGAGAGAAGGGAGACGAAGACAAAAGGGAAGGCGACGACGCTTTCAACACACATGACGCCACCTCTGCATCTGGATCACACATCAACATCAGGCAGCGGCGAAACCTTCACGGACAACTCACTTGTTTGACAATTGGTTCCAATGGCACCCAAGGGACAGGTGCAGTGGTACCCGTTCAACTCGTCAGTGCAGGTACCCCCGTTGAGACACGGGTTCGGGTCACAATCGTCGATGTCTGCAACAAACAGAGGTTCGCGTCACCGTCAGAGCTGACGCCACGTGACTGGACTCCGTGTTCACGCGCTTGCGCGCAAATAAAGGCCTGCACTCAAGGGCGTCTTGTCGCAGCCACATTCACTTCCAGAAAAAAAAAACTTCCACAGGCACGCATTTCGTACGAAACTGACCTTCTTGTAAACGAAGGATGCCTCTGAAACAGTGTGTGTGTGTGTTTGTGTGTGTGTGTGTGTGTTCCCCCCTGCCAGTTTAAAAGCCACTAGAATCCGGGCGCGTTCGATGCAGACGCCGCAGCCCGTCGCGAGCAAATCTCATTGCCCCAAACCTGACCGTACCTCGGCCAAACATACAAATAACAAGCGTCCGGTGAATAAAGCGAGTAACGCACTGTTTCCGCATGTGCTCCCGTCGTATCCGGCGACGCATGCGCAGGTGAACATGGCGACCCCATCACTGCAGGTACCCCCGTTGAGGCACGGGTCAGGGTCACACTCGTTGATTTCTGCAACAAAATTCACAAGTGAATATGTGCAACCGCTGTTGATGTGCACAGAGCCTGTCAACACACACACACACACACGCACGCACAACAATGTAGGAGGCGGAACCTCAGGTGGAGAGTCACCCACTCCCCGTCTCCACCCACTTGCGCTCGCGTTCTGCTGTAGAGCTGACGCCAGTTTGGTGGCGAGTTACACGAGGATATACGGACGTACATTGTGGAGTTACACGAGGATATGCGGAGGTACATTGTGGAGTTACACGAGGATATGTGGAGTTACATTGTGGAGTTACACGAGGATATGTGGAGTTACACTGTGGAGTTACATGAGGACATGCTGAGTTACTGTGGAGTTACACGAGGATATGCAGAGTTACACTGTGGAGTCACACGAGGATGTGGAGTTACACTGTGGAGTTACATGAGGACATGTGGAGTTACATTGTGGAGTTACATGAGGGTACGCGGAGCTGCATTGTGGAGTTGCACGAAGATATGCGGCGCTCCACGAGAACATGTAGAGTTACACGTCGTCAAGAGTCACACGAGGTGTTACATCCAGGGTGACACAGTTGCACTGCAGAAGAACTGTGCAGTTGTCTGAGGACATCCGGAATGATACGCGGGGTACGTGCAGTCACACAACGGACAAAAAGTAACAGCCAAGCCGTTTTGTATGAGCCCGACTTGGAGACGAAACTCGAACTGCATAGCTGGTGCTATTGTCAGGGAGCATCCAGGGTTGGGTTAAGGGAGGGGGGGGGGTGGCGGAGATTTTCATTTTCAAGGTTGGAAATACATTTGTGCCTGTGGTGCACAATTTTGGAAGTGGGGAGGGGGGCGTGCATGAGGTGCCCCAGGCGACCCTGGATCAAGCTTGGCGTTGAAAGGAACACAGCCATCCTCGGGCGGACCGACCGACTCACCGACGGTGCAGCGGGGGCCGGTGTAACCGGTGTCGGTGCAGTTGCAGAGGTAGCCGTCGTTGGGCGGGTTCGTCTCGTACGTATCGATACACGTCCCATCGTTCTGACACGGCGTCAAGGACACGCACTCGTCCACGTCTGAAACACGTCAAAATCGCGTCAAGTGAAAACGCTGCCGAGACCAGCACGACAAGAACGTGGTTTGAGAATTTGGCGCAGCTTGCGTCTTAAGAGTGTGTCACACAAGTCGTGTTTTTTGTGTTGACCAACAGATGCGAAGCGAAGACCCACAGCTCGTGCGAGACTTTGTGTCCAGGTGCAGGAACAGGATGCTTCGCGCACCGCGTTGTTCTGCGCAACGTGCTGGTTGACAAGTGTATGCGGCAGTGCAGCGCACACATGATCACCTGATGACGTCACACACATGATCACCTGATGACGTACACACATGATCACCTGATGACGTCACACACATGATCACCTGATGACGTCACACACATGATCACCTGACAGCATCACATGATCACCTGATGATGTCACACACATGATCACCTGATGACGTCACACACATGATCACCTGATGACGTCACACACATGATCACCTGATGACGTCACACACATGATCACCTGATGACGTCACACACACGATCACCTGACAGCATCACATGATCACCTGATGATGTCACACACATGATCACCTGATGGTGTCACACACATGAACACATGATGATGTCACATACGTGATGACGTCACACACATGCTCACATGACATCACACACATGATGACGTCACACACATAATCACATGATGACGTCACACACGTCGCAGGATGACGTCACACGTACCCAGGTCGCAGTTGTCGCCTTGCCAGCCGGCGTTGCACGTGCAAACGTAGCCTCCTCCGGTCACGTTGGCGCAGTCTCCGTTTGCGCACGGGTCCAGCGTGCAGTCGTCCACCTCTGCAAGTGACGCACGACACGCCGCGTAAGAAACACGTGACTGTTTGGTGATTTGCGCCGGGTACCGGTCGAGCGCGAAGCACAAAAGGCATTGTCCAAAAGTGTGTGCACAAGAGTTTCTCTTGGTGGTCAGTTGTGTTCATATTTAGTCTATTGACTTGTTCAAGGACGATGCTCCAGAAAGAGCTTTTGTGAGAATACAGTCATCTAAAGTTGGCACTGTTCCAAGTGCTCTTGTCCTAACAATTGGACCACTGCGAATCACGTGAGGCCGGTCGGCCAATTTTTTTTTCCACGGAACTACGAACAGCTTTTCCCTGGATTCCTGACCGCTTGATATCTCGCGCGCCCACGTGTTTGGATGCGCTTTCGCGCATGCGTGGAAGGGGTCAGGATGAACGCACCGATTTCGCACACGGCGCCGGTCCAGCTGACGATACACGCGCAGTCGAAGAGGCCGACCCGGTCGACGCACGTCCCGTTGTTCTGACACGGCTCCGAAGTGCACTCGTTGATTTCTGAAAATGTGTAAAATGTTTTATTCAAACACCTTTTGTTGTATTGTTCACGTTCAATGGAATGCAAACTCATTTGCAACCGCACACACACACACACACACACACACACACACACACACACACCCATCACAATGCACCTTGTCCATCCGTCCAGGCCAACGCGTCTGTTCTCATTCAAACTTTTCAGCCAAATCCCGTTAGAACTGCATGTACACATGAGCTGAGCTGTGCTACCGTAGACTAGGAGGATCTGTACCAAGCATTACCCATGTTCTGACGTGCCTATTTGACGCATGTAATTGATCTGTTAGTCTGCGAATGCCCCAGATCTAACGTTTCGTGAGTGTGGTGAGGTCTGACCACGCACCGAAGCACTACGAAGCATTGGCCGTGTTCGAGTTTCGCGTGTGGCCAACCGCGAGACCGCAGGCGACTTCATCCGATCTCCATGGCAACCCATGACGAAGTCGCACGACTTTGACAGCGGCGAGCCGCACGCGTGAATCGAACGCCCTTCTATACTGTTTCGTGAATGGTCTACGTTACTGCACGAGAATCTAAAACACATTCTGACTAGATCTATCAAGATCTACAGGGACTGTACATTCGGATATTGCTGAAGCCGGTTCGTTACAGTGCCGATACTTTCCTGACAAAGGCAATTCTGGGCAAGTCAAAAAACAACGTGCGTATTCATGAATGAAACAGTTTCAGGTCTAAACAAAGCAGAATACAGGGGACCCAGGAGTCCACGAAGTGCCCTGTGAACACGGCCATGGTCAGACTCCAAACCCCCAATCAAGCCAAGAGCCTGTGTCGCGCCCAAACTCGGGTGAACACGGTGAAACTGTTGCGCATGCGTACACCAGCGCTTAGCAACAGGCCGGGAAAACATGCGTGCGTCAGGGGCGAGCGGGCCCCCCTGGATATGTTGGAGAAAAGACTCGGCATGTCAACTCAAACGGCTGTGTAAGTACACTCAAGATTCACATACACGAAGCGCAATTTTGTTCCCCAACTCGTGTAGCAAAAGAACGCGCCGTCTTTGTCGAGTCTGTGTCGAATTGGCGTGTTGTTCGTCCAGTCCAGGGTCAGGTTTTCCGGAACCGCCACAAGCAGAAGCAGACCTGCGTCACTGCATGCATCATGCGGCAACGTGAGCGAGGATCACGCTCTTTAGGCGCGACGCACACTGGACACAGATCACGTGACGTCACGCGCACGCGTCTCTGCGCAAGTCAACGCGCGCTTTGTCGCAACCGAGGACGCAGCAGCAACGAGCCCTGTTCACCTGCACAACGACCACGCAATGCGTGCTTGCACACGGAATTCGCGTGCCTGCAGAAACAAGCTGCAGACACGATGTCCATGCCTTTTGTTGTTTCTTTCTCTGCAGTGAAAAGGCGAGAAGGACTCGGTCGACACGCTCGTACCTGTTTCGCAGTGGACCCCGGTGTAGCCGAGGGCGCAGGTGCAGTTGTAGGCGTTGATCAGGTCATTGCACGTGGCTCCGTTCAGACAGTTGTTCGGGTTGCACTCGTTGATTTCTGTGCAAAACACAAAGAACAATCAGCCACATTCTCGCGTGCGCGCTCCATTGTGTAGCACATACAGTCAGGGAATCTTACGCAAGCAGGACTTTTGACGTGCAAAGAACCAACGCGTTCTCGGCCGGTTCTCGGTCTGGCCCGTCGTGCAATTTTCTGTCCAAGCCTTGACCGGCCCAGGCAGCGAACCCCGAAAAAAAGAACACCGCACCCCCACCCCATTTCATCTTGTTGCCGTAAATTTTCCATTTTTGATGTTGAAGTGGGGCCACCCTGACCCCAAAATTTAGAGCCTCAGAGGGGGGGGGGTGCACCTCGCAGCCATCATCTCTCCCTCTTGTCAAGCCTTCCGAAGTAAAAGCAGGATCACCCCAAGGCGATCGGACACTCCCAGCCCCTCTTTTTACCAATCTGGGACCACACTGGATCTACCGGACGCCCCCATCACACACCCTGCGACCAAGGTGCCGTTCGATTTGTCGAATCTGAGTGCGAAACCAAAACCAATTGTGATGGTTTGGCTTCAGATTCATGTAAATCGAACACAATTTCATCAATCTACCCATCGAATCCAAGCCAAAAACGAAACCAACTCAGCAGGCAGTTTGGGTGAAACTAAACTGGAATTTCAGTTTGGGATTCAGTTTCAGCAAATCGAACGCCACCTAAATATTGGACCACACTGGGTCTGCTGGACAATCGAGGGCTGGCGATGCTCACCTGTACAAGTGATGGCATTTTCGTCCTGCCCAGTTGGGGTGCACACTTGCTGGTAATCCGAGGTGGACATGGTCGTGTTGTAGCCCGGGTCACAGCTGATGCTCCGGACAAAAACACCCGTGTAGCCCAACGCGTTGTTGGCGACGCCGTCGAGAACGGCGCTGACGTGCCCCGCAGCCAGCTGTGTCGGGAACTGGTCGCACGGGTACGCTGCAAGGAAACGCGGGTATGTTTTCATGTGGTTTTACCTGCCTGCGCCAACCAAAGACAGTTGAACAAGGACGGGGGGGGGGGGAGGATCAGCTGACAGAGAGGGGAGGTGGCGGGCAAGGGGACAGGCGAAAATTGTAGACGGACACGCACATTGGGGACCGCAGTTTGTTTTGTCTATTTTTTGCTTGACTTAGACAGACACGACTTGACAGCAGATTGCAACAACAACATGACAGCAGATTGCAACAACACAACGCAACACCAGATCACAACAACACAACAGCAGATCGCAACAACAAAACACTTGTTACAGCAGACTGCAACAACACCACATGACAGCCTCACCATCGCAGGAAGGCACGGCCGGTCCGTCCCACATCCCGGACGCGTTGCACGTGAGTACGAGGTTCCCTCCCGACGTGTCCCGGAAGCCACGGTCACACGCGTAGGTGACGGTGGCCCCGTACCGCGTGTCGGGTGCGATGATCTGCGTGGAGTCGCTCACCGCGGGCGGCGAGCCGCAGTCCTTCTCTGAAACAACGCAGTCGCACGTAAAAAGTCGGGTGAATTTTGCATTGTGGTCACATGCAGTTCCCATGCACCTGTTTTCTGGTACATGCGTCGTCGCTTGCCACCCCCCTCCCTCCCACCCCGACCTGCGGCGTTGCCCCTTCTTGCCCCACCCCTTGCCCTAGCCCCTATCTCGCCCCCTGCCACACTCTCAATCTCGCCCCTGCCCCACCCCTGCGGTGAAAGTCTCTTGCCTCAAACCCTCCGTGTGACCCCTTGCTCCTCCCCTTGCGTTGCCCCTTGTCCCCTCCCTGTGTCGCTCCTTGCCCCCCCCCCTGCCGTAAAGTCTCTTGAAACAGCCCCCTGTGTGACCCCTTGCCCCACCCCTTTCACAGCCCCTTGCCCCAGCCCCTTCACCATCCTGTGCCCCAGCCCTTGCGTCGCCCCTTACCCCACCCCCTTTACAACCCCTTGCCCCTCCCCTTACATTGCCCCTTGCCCCACCCTTTGCCCCTTCCCCATCTCACGAAGCGTCACTCACTGGAGCAGACGGGCACCACGTCGGACCAGACGCCGGCGTCCCCGGGTCCGTCCTGGCAGCTGAGCGTCGCCGTCCCGCTCATGTCGTACCCGGCGTTGCAGGTGTAGGTCACGGCGTCTCCGAAGGCGTTGTCGCCTTGCGTCGCGGAGAGAGTCGAGTCCGAAACAGCAGCCAGGGTCGGGCACACTTTCTCTGTGCGGTGCGAAACAACACGTGTTGTGCTCTTCAGCTTGGAGTCAAAGTTGCATCCAGGGAAACCGTGTCACTCACTGCTCACCCTGGTCATTTCACCTTGACGCCCAAATGGTTGCTTTGATTTGTTGTGAAGAATTGTGCTGAAAAATACGCCAACTCCAAGAAGATGTCCCCGGCCTTTTTATCCCCACCCCCTGCAGGGCAGAATTGACATGCAGGCCGAGGCAATACCCATCGGCCCCCTCCCTACAGGGAAGAATTTACATCTGGGCTGAGGCAATACCCATCGCCCCCCTCCCTACAGGGAAGACTTAACATCTGGGCTGAGGCAATACCCATCGCCCCCCTCCCTACAGGGAAGAATTTTCATCTGGGCCAAGGCAATGCCCTGCCCTCCCCCTTCAAGGGGAGAATTGACATCTGGGCCAAGGCCCTGTGCCCCCCTACAGGTAAGAATTGACATCTGGGCTGAGGCCAAACGCATCAAAGGGGACATCGCACCCGCAGCTCCCCCAGCAATGCTCCTCTTCTTTTGAAAGTTTCACAGTTGAAGGGAATGCGCCCAAAAATTCATTCATTTTCAAAACTCACTCCAAAATACTTTTGGGCCTCAAAGGTCTGGCCACTTCTGAGCAAATTTTTCTGGAGTCCAGCGTCCTCACTGTGCACAGAGATTCAAACAAAGTAACTCCGCACTCATGTTCAAGACGCAGCACTTCTTTTGATGTTCAATTTTGGGGTAAAAAAGTGCATCTTGTACACGAGACGGTACGGCAAGCCTCTGAGATGAAGGGAATGTTACTGACTGATGCAGTTGGGTGCGTTTGTCCAGTCGCCAGTGCAGTTGCACATGAAGGGTTGTCCGTCGGGGTTGCCCGCGGGGTCGATCCTGTAGCCCGGGCTGCAGACGACGCTCATCGTCAGGCCCGTCCGCGCCACCAACGGCGTCACGACGGCGTTCACCACGACCACGCTCGTGCAGATCGTCGCTGTGACGACAGAAGTGAAGGGCAGTCAGAAGACCCGTCAGAGTCTGACTGGGAGTCCCCTGCCCCCCCCCCCAAATTGTCATTTTCTCAGATTTTTGCAGTTAGTGGTTCCACAGAGCCGGGGTACCCAGGCATCACCGTTGTGGAATGATCTTGTGACAAGTTGCGTGTTAATTCCGTGTGTGTTGGTCAAACGGCCCCGAGTGAACGTCCCGCTTCGTCGGCTTGTGGACCGACGCGTCGCACGCCGCAACATGACGTGACCCACGACGCTACGCATGACGCGTCGCACGTCAATGGAGACATGACGCACGACGTTTTGTTATATATGGTTGCTCAGGCCAGCATCGTTCCAGAGCCTTCAGCTGGCTGAGCCTGGTCGCAACATTTGCCCAGAGAGGGGAGCTGATCTCTCCCTTCTCTGTTGGCCAGGTCGCAATGAATCTGTCACACGCGCGTGGAAGTATGGTTCAGTTTATTCTCACTTACCTGAGCTTCGGAGAAGCAAAGCCCAGAAAACAGGGATACAGGTGGTTAAATACTCAGGGGTCTGAAGCTGTGCTGAAGGTGCAGCTTCAGAGGAGAGCGGGAAAGAAACATGTGGGATCGAACCAACTATCGAGGGTTTGATTGAGACGGTTCGATTACACAACAGTTTGAAGTGGCCCACCGCACCAAATGTCTCGTCACCCACGCGACGTTCACACGTCAACAATTCGACGTCTGACGCGACGTTGGTGCGACGCGCGCGAAGTTTCAAACGTCGTGCGAAATCTCGCCGGGTGTGAAGCGGACGCGACACTCACGGGTGCAGGTCGGCTTGGTGACGACCCAGTTGCCCGTGGTGACGTCACAGTTAACGGAGCCTGTCAGCGCCGAGCAAGGTTCGTAGCCCTGGTTACATGAGCCGCTGTAGACGTAGCCAGTCGTGGTGGCTGTCGTGACGTCCGACGTGCCGGTCACAACGGCCGAGACGCCATCCGTGATGGTCACATCTCCCGAGCATCGGTGCGCTGCAGTGAGTTCGTCAATACACGTGTGTGTGTGTGTGTGTGTGTGTGTGTGTGTGTGTGTGTGTGTCTGTCTGTCTGTCTGTGTGTGTACCACAAGGTGTTGTGTGTGAACCATGTGTATGTGTGTGAACTGTGTGTGAACCTCGTGTTGTGTGTGTATGTGTGAACCATGTGTGTGTGTGAACCATGTGTTGTGTGTGTGTGGCTGTGTGTGTGTGAACTGTTTGAAATGTGTTTGTAAATTGTGAGTGTATGAGTGTGAGTGTGTGTCGTGTGTGTGCGTATGAGTGCGTGTCTCCCGAAAACAAAACCGTGGAAGCCCTGAGAAACGGAACTCACGTAGACACGTCTTCGTCACAGCGGGATCCAGGCTTCCGTCGCCCAGGCACAGGAAGGTGCCGCTGTAGGTCTGCAGGCCCCCGGGCTCGCCCGTGCTCGAGTGGTAAGCGTTGCAGTTGACGGTGTAGCCTGCGTCCGTCGTCAATGTGCCGTCCGGTACCATGTTGCCGTTCGAGACAACGGTGGCCGTGGGGTCATCGCAGTCGTTCGCTGGAATTGACAGGCGTCTGTCGCTGAAGACGGAGGGGACGACGGAGGGGAGGGCACTGCGGCTGGAGGCCCTTCGTCCCAGCGGCCAGACCTTCACTCCACGGCCGTGGAGGGACCGGGCCACCACACGCAGTCTGAGGCGGGAACCCTCCCGGCCCGGGCTCTACGTTCCTGCGGCCAGTCCCCCGCTCTTTGCCCGCAAGGCCAGGGCCATCGCACCTGGTCTTGGTGAAAAACAGATGCGTGTTCTCTCACGGTTTTGGTGCGTGTATTTTTTGCACCTGACAGAACGCATTTTCCTCTCATGTAGATCTTTTTACCGCCTCCCCCCCCCGACAGACACAAGAGATTTAAAAGTTGTTGGAGACACTCAGTGTGATTGTTGTGGACCGTGTTCCTGAACTCAGTGTGATGAACTCATTATGATTGTTGTGGGTATGTCCTGCTGAGAGCGACTGTCACGTGAGAACAAGGTTGGAGGGATTTGCCTGTCCATGTGGTCTTGTTTTGTGCAAACAACCGGAGACCCGATCAGTGACTCAGGGCACACGAGAAAACGTCAGCTGTGTGTTTGTTTGTCTTCTGAATCCTCAAGATCAACTAAGAAACCCAAAACTTGCTCACCACCTCTCTTTCAAAGCGTGTAGATATAGAATTCGCATTTGGTCATTGTCCTGTCTTGCTCTCTCTCCCTCTCTGTCTCGGTATCCCTCAACCTCCCTCTCTCTTCTGTCTTCTTCGCCCCTCTCTAACTCTCGCTCTCACTCACTGACACACAAACACACACACACACACACACACTTTACTCACGCCAACAGTCGAGTTTGTTGGTCCAGACCCCGGGGTCGACGCACACTGCGGTGTCGTTGCGGGTGCCGTTGTAGTGCGGGTTGCACACGACGCCGATCAGGTCCGTGGTGTGGAGGGGCGTGAGAACCATCAGGGTCCCGTTGGCTCCCAGTGCAGTGACAGTGTCAGACACTTCTGTGTCGTTACAGCGCTTCGCTGCAGGTGCCGTGAAAAAAAAAAAGAATGTGGGTGGATGGAGTACGCCACGTGTGTGTGTGTGTGGTGTGTGACTGAGCTCACCTGAGATTGTGTGTGTGTGTGTGTGGTGTGTGAGTGTGTTCAGTACATCACCCAGAGGTGTGTGTGTGTGTGTGTGTGTGTGTGTGTGCGTGTGTGTGTGGAGCGAAGGACTTTAGTTTGCTTGACGCTTTATTTGGTGATCTTGTGAGATTTACTCCGCTGTCGTCATCCAGAAAAATCTTTTGCATCAAAAGGAAAGAGCTTCGATTTTTCGTGCCAAATTTTGTGGGCACTTCCCGCGCTATACTTCAGCAAAGGACACGTCTTGGCGTCAAAGAGGAACTTGGAAACTTGTTCAGATGCTGTCAGCTACGTACGTGAGCAAACCGGAAACCCGACGGTGTTTCCGGCCGAGTCACAGACGACGGTGTCGGTGATGTTGCGATTGATGCCGCCGTTGACGTAGTAACCGTCGTTACACGCGAGTGTGTATCCGTCGAGGGTGGCGCCGGGCGCGGCGGGGTCCCCGTGCACAACGCCGTCGCCAGCGGTGATGGGCGTTGTGCAGGCGTACGCTATCATGGACGCAATATGCACATTCAGCACTCGACGACGAAGACCAAGGAAATAGATCTTTTATTTCAAAAATTCACGCACGGACAAAAATACAACGAGAGGAAAATAGGGTGAGGCGGATGTGACAGGACGAGGGGCCCAATGGTCTGAACACGTGGGCGGGATGTTTGCCTGAACACGTGGGCGGGATGTTTGCCTGAACACGTGGGCGGGATGTTCGCCTGAACACATGGGTGGGATGTTCGCCTGAACACATGGGTGGGATGTTCGCCTGAACACGTGGGCGGGTGCTACAACACACGGGAGGTGCTCACATGGACACGTCGGCGCCGTCCAGCTGCCGTCGGACGCGCACTCGAGCGTCAGCGTCGTGTCCGGGCCGAAGCCGACGTTGCACGTCAGGGTGATGTCGACGCCCGATCCGTACGGGTAGGAGCCGGGGCTGTACGGCGTCAGGGTGCCGTACGGGATAAACGCGTCACTGCTGATCAACGGCACCGTGCAGTTGTTCGCTGAAACGTGACGCGCGATTATGTTGGGCGTGTTCGATTTTCCCCATTTGGAATCGAACACTTTCAACGTGCTGTGATCGATTTCTCGCGTTGCAGTTTACAAGAAGTGTTTCAGGACAGATTGTGCGTCCGTGGGGTGCTGCGCGCGCACATTCGTGCGCTTGGGACTGGCAGTGCGCACTGCGAAACCTGTGGAACAACCGTTTGACGTTTTGTGTCGCCATAGCAATAGACAGCGCGCGCGCGTGTGTGTGTTTGTGTGCGCGCGGTGGCGTGAGTGTGTCGAGTGCGTGGAGGTGTCTGTGGTGTATGCGTGGAGGCGTGTGTGTGTACATGTGTGTGTGAGTGTGTGTGGCCTGCCTCAAAGCTTCCCTTCACCCTCCACGCGTGTGATACTGCACGCTGCTTGTGGTCAGATCATCAGACTCACAAACTCACCGACACAAGGCTCCCTGTTTGCCAACGTTTGCGTTTCGTCGCACTGACACCTGGTGGTGAAGGTCTGAGTCCCGGATATTTGTCCAGAGTAGCCAGCCAAACATGTGGTGTCCAGGTCAACCTCCGTGAAAACCACGAGCGTAGACACAGAGGCACCATTGTCCCCAAGCAGGGTAGCACTCAGGCATGGGTTTGCTGCAACAAGGTCACA
>JAAUXT010141398.1_pt1 | contig 12485 bp, 14 predicted proteins | sample 7278171 | NCBI WGS metagenome assembly JAAUXT01 (sample SAMN14350112, study PRJNA611818) | marine sediment metagenome | isolation source: surface marine sediment (1.8m) | place: French Polynesia: Moorea | collected 2018-08
CAATGATCTTTGGTTTCTTCTCTTTGTGGGAGTATAGTGTGGGTGGAGTTAAATTGTGGATAAGATCTTCAAAATTAGCGACGAACCGAATTTTGTGGACCTCCCTCGTACCCAGTGCAAACACACAACTGCATTGCACCACCACTAAAAAGCGAGTGCTGAGCTTCATGAAAGAACGTGGCGCGTACTTTGTTGACAGATGCGTTGCAACGACGCGATGTGCACTTGGGGCGAAAGAGGTGACTGAAAATCTCAGAAAAGTTCCGAGTACCACTGCCTGCAACTGGTACTCTGGATGAATGCAAGGGAAAGTTGCGAAGTGCACTTCAGTGAGTTGGCCCGAGGATTCTTTCACACTCGTACGCCACGCACGCCGTTCGTCTGCAAGTCGATGAGCGTTGCGTTGCACGAGACACAACGATTCAAGCCTGTATTTTCCGCTGAATCCAGCAAAACCGACAAATCCCGACGCGACTGTTGTACATAGACGCCAGATTTTGATGAGCGTCATGGGAGTCTTTTCCGGCTTCAGAAGCCCGAGCAGCTCTGGTTTGGATGAGACTGGTCGCACATAATTCGTTCACAAAACCCAAGATAAGTAGAATCTACATGTACGGGTGGGGGGAGATCTTCACACAAAGAATCACTGGTCAACTGGATCTGTTGCGATTCGGTCCAATCCGATTTGGGCGGGGGCAAGAGGAATGTTTTATCAGCGTCCGCAGTACAACACAGTCAAGAGTTGAAATGCTCTGCTCAACGTGGACATTCCTGGTCGGACAACCGTACTTTTCATTTTCCGAGATCGATTGTCCGATTGTGGTTTCCTTTCAATGATGGTTTCCTTTCAATATTGTGAGGTTCTAAAGTGTCTGGGTCCTGTTTTTTTGTCGTGAAATTTCGACCTCTCTTCCAAAGAAAAACAACTGACCGAAACAGGGCGTGTGCCACTACTCGTACGAGTATCAGGGCAGATGAAAGCAAAACTTTGTTGTTGAAACATTCCGTTGTGACAATGTTGCCTGAAAATTGATCGAATTGGATTCCTGCAGCAGGCGCTTTGCGCACAACGAATCGAATCTTACCTTTGAACTTTGATCGAATGTTGGCCAATTCTTTGTTTATTCGCTTGACTTCGGCTTCTTTGCTTTTACCTGGAAAAAGGAAACAGCCGTGGATCAAAAACAGGAATGCAACACTGGATCAAAATTTAAAATCCAGCGCAGTTTTGCGCTGCAGTCGCAAAAATTTTCTCTTCTTGTACATTCAACCAAAGTATATTTTAACCCCCCCCCCCTCTCAGTTTCTGGACCCCCGCCCCTGGACAGATGTGCTGTACTCACAGTTCCTGATGTCGGAAATGAAGACCGCCAGGCCCCGCATGCCATCTCCCTTGACAGCAGGCATTGTGGAGCTTCGAGTTCCTGAAACGAAACCCAAAACACTTGCAATGCTTCAATATCCGCAGACTAAAAAACGACCTCAATCCAGGCAAAATCCGCCAGAGCAGTGGTTTTCCTCTGACGTTTGGTTAAACTGGAGATGACTTTTGCACACGTCGGTGGACAGACGTCCGCTCCAAGCGGTTGCACAAGAAGGCACGGTTCTAATAATAAACCTGTTTTGTTTCCGTTGTTCTTGAAGCCCTTCTGAAAGCAAAAGCCCATTGACCAAGCAAAGAGGAGTGTCTTTACGGCACCAGCCCCGTGCGATGCGTCAGATCAAAACTCACCGCAACCGCACATTTCCGACTTGGCAGAACCAAACTGTGAACCGAATGATGTGACTGATGTCAACACGTCAAAGATTTGAGTGCAATGCTTCCGCATGAGCATGTTGACAACACCCCCTTCCGCTCTTGCAGTGACAGGTCGCAGGTGTCAAACCCAAACGTGTCCTCGACATGTCAACAACCAGCCACTTCTACGCGAGGCCGCAGGTTACTGAAGCTACTGAACTGCTGGCTGCATTTTGACTCCTCAACTTGTCAGAAGCACTTGCTGGCAAAATTTTGGAGGCGGACATCCAAAAATGTTTTCAACGAGTACACGCCGATTGCTGATTTCTGGGCCCTTGGGTCAGCTTTTGTGAGGCACAGTGCACCAGATAATGCAGTATACTTACAGCGACTCAGTGTATCAAAAGCTTTGCCCACATGGAAAATCCAACGTCTTAAATCCAGATTTTTAATATGTGAATTTGCTTTCAAACTGCCTAAAGAGGCAAGATGGTCGACATCACTTTTTTACCACTATTTCTGAGTCGAAAATGCGCTACAAGCTTTTATACTGTCTATGATTTGAGCACTAAAGAACAAAAAACTTTAATTATATTGCATAGGCAACTGTTTGGGACAACTGCCACATTTATTAGCTGAAACAGAGTCAAGCAGGGAGGATTGGTACAACAGCTTTATGCTACAGAATTCGTGAGAAAAACTGATGCCGTTTGATAACGAGGCTCAAGACACCCACCAAGCCACGTGACTACGAGGCGGGACGGTTGCTGAAATTCTTGGGGAGTGCTAAAGAAACTTTTGTATTAATTACTTTTGCTCGTTTTTGTTTCACACCTCCAACCAAACTCTGCCCAAAATGAACCAAAACAAATCTGCGAGTACAATGTGTAGGAATCAACCGCACAACCGTAAGTCGATTCAGATCTTTGCAACACGAAATAATGCTTTTCGTATGACTTGTCTCAAACGTTTAACCTGAGACACATCATTTCTTTGATCCAACTATGAAGCTGCTTTGCTAAACAACCAAATCATTTGGTATCCTGATGCACAATTCCACATGTTTGCATTCCGAACAAATTGCTCAGCTGGCATTTTCACAACATATTCAATTTCCACCAAAGTTTTCTGGCCACCCCCTAAAATGTTTGGGTCTGTCGCCATGGTGATTTGATGGTGATCAAATAGTTTTCTGCGAGTTTTTGGTCGAAATGGAGATGATAATCAAGCTGTTTTCTTGCACGGACAATGGAATTTCAAACAGCACCAGTTTAGTGTGGTGAGGAACGGAACGATACAAGTGCAGAGGGCAACAAGGTGAGTTATGTGGCGTTGTCCTGCGACGAGCTTCACCTGAAGCAGGTGCCCGTTGCTGGCCCAAGTTTCCGAGTGAATTTCATTCACTCAACTGACAACATTGGTTCATTCTCTGTGTGACATGGCGTCAACTGGCCACGTGTACATATAAACTGTGCACTCAATCCGTCATGAAAGCGGTAGAAAAGTCCAGGTTGCCGCAAGAACTCTTCCCCACAGAGGAAGTCACTCGTCGAGCATTTGGGGTCTGTTTTAGTCTATCTGATCCAGTTACCAGGAGATCTGGGCTCTTTGATCTGCACTCCATTTCGTGGCTTTCTTGGCTTCGGGGTGAGCTTGTGTTCGACTGCACTGATAAAAAGCTGTTTGATGTCCCAGAAGCGGGGGAGGGGAGGAAGGACCAACTGATGTCTCACCCCCTGAGATTTGCAGGGGAAGGGGGTTTCCTGTCTGTTGCCAGGCAGGTGGGTCGGTCCAACTCCCCCCCCCCCCAGGTTTGCCTCTGCAAAGGGGCAGGGCCAACCCAAATTCGCGTTGGTCTCTCGCTCCCCTCTACCCGAAAAACGTTGTGCCTCAAGGCGCGCCTCGCCTGCGTTCAAAGCGGTGCTTTCTTGTGGGAAGTTTGACATCGAAAAACATTGACAAGAAACTGCAAAACACCATGAAATGCCTGCCATGCAAATTAAACAAAAGGATGGGGGAATGGCGTTCTTTACGCGGGTCAGGAGGGGGTCGAGGGCCGACACCGCTGTCCCTGAACACACAACGCCCACTTTCAGAAACCAGAACAAACCATGTCGCGAGTGCAGAGTGCGAAGCGGCCGGTGAGCGGCAAGTCGCGGCAGATGACGACGGGCGACGCCGTCAGCTACGAGGATCTGCTGGTCGCGCAGTATCTGGAGGAGCTGCGCAAAGCCTCGCAGAGCGGCAGCCGCGGGTGAGAGAACATTCACCGGGTCACTTGGGCTGGATTAACATTTGGGTTCACACAGCGTACCTCACACGTGGAGTCCCTGCACTCGTTTATCAAGTCAGAAACACAATGATTTGTCGAAATGACTTTTGTTGTTGCACAAGGTCGCAATGCACCACACATCCAGTTCTGTCCGTGTAAAAAGTGAACCAGCGCTGCGTTGCAGGCGACGACGCAGATCCCATTGATTTAGACAGTAACAACGCATTCTGGCGTGAAACAACTCTTTTTGCTCAATCAACGCCCTTGAACAATTTTTTCAAACGCAAATTTGCAGTCATCGTCAAACACGCTCAAAACAACACCAGCCATTTTGTACATTGGATCCACATCAGTATGACTTTTTCTCCCAGGTCCTCTGCATACCACAGCAAGTTGACGCACGTGGTGCCAGCCCCGGGAAACGCCATGCCGATGGCGGCGGCGACGCCCACGGGACGAGTGCGCCCCTTCTCTGCCGTCGCGGCGCCGGGCCGACCCAAGAGCGGCGTCCGCTCGCGCATCGACACGAGGTTCGTCGTGGACGCGGAGTGGGACTCGACGGTCTACACGACGCCGCGCGTCGGTAGCGTCCGGCGCAGGCCGCAGAGCGCGCCCACGTACAAGAGGTGAGACCAGTGGTGTTGAATTTCTTGGGGGCAAAGGCAAAAGAATGTGTGTTTTCTGGCATGCATTGGGAGGTGGTCCAAAAGATAGCTAAAGTTTATGTCGACGTGACTGCGTTTTGTGGTTCACTCTCTCACACACGCATTGTTCTCTATTTCCTGCTGAACCAGGAGCCGAAGAAGGTATGTGACGTTGCGTGTTTTTGATGTCTTGTTTCTTGTTGGCTTGTCATCTTCTCCATTCACTGACTTGTGTCACACGATCGTTGTTCCACCAGGATGATTGTCTGTTTCAGACCCCTCTCTGCGACCTACGGCTCCATGCGACCTGGAAGCGGAAGATCCAGCACATGTAAGAGTCGTGCTGACTCAGTAAGGGGTGAAATCATCCGGACGTGGCTGTCGCGTTTGCTACGAAGTTGCCATCTGCAGACAGTTCCAGGTCCAAGGGATCTGGGGCCCAACTGTCAAAAATTTGGCGTTGTGAGGCACCAAAAACGTTGTACACGCCCGGCCCTCTCTCAGTGGACTTGGAGTGGGGAGCACTCAAGACCTTTTTGAAAAGAGCCCGCCACGCCCCACCTGACCGATGCTGGTGACGTTGCGTTGCAGACGGGTACAGCCGGAAGGTGAAGGCGCTGTACCGCAGGCAGCCGCAGACCATCGTCGTCACCGCCTTCAAGAACGGCTCCCGCGAGCTCTTCCAGCGAGTCGCTGCGCCCAACATCAAGATGGTTCGTCATCCCAAGCAACCCTGGGGCGATTGCGGGGTCTTGCCCTCGTCAGGCATTTGAGCCCCCACCCCCGCGTTCAGGACATGTGTTCCTTCAAGTGGATTTCCAGGTCCGGTGCTCCTCTGAGTGGCCTTTGCTCTGACCCAGAACATTTTGATTCAACCCATTTTGCACGTCAGTTTGAAACTGAGGGGTTTCTACTTTTCGCATGGCTGAGTTGGAGTTGTGACCCCACCTCAAGGGCTAGACTCTGATGCGAATCTTGTTCGGGGGGGGGGTGGGTGTTGGGTCCCTTTATCTTGAATTCCACTCCAGCTTCAGTGTTGTCTGAGGAGCTCAGAAAATGACTGAAAACAGTCTTCGCTTTGAAACTGCCAAGTTGATCAAAACCAAGACCAAAGCACAAGACACACACACACGCGCGCGCACGCACACACAAAGTAGACCTGCCGGTTGCCCCGTGGACCACCACCACAGAACTCTGCTGAGGCCATGCAGTGCAGCCCCCCCCCCTCCCACGTGTACATGTGCCAACCAACGGTCCTGACCTGGCTTCACGTTCTCGTCCTCAGCTGATGGAGATGTGCACGGATAAGCTGGGCCTCCCGTCGGCCGCGCGCCGCGTCTTCCTGGACGACGGCACCGAGGTGTACACGGCGCACGAGATCCCGAGGGAGGCCGACATCTTCCTGTCCATGGGCGAGCCCTTCAGAGACCCGTTCAAAGGAGCCAAGAGTGAGTTTCACAGACACATCCTTCTCTTCTTGACACGTGACTCTCTCTGCAAAATACATCTTTTTCAAAACAAACAGACTCTCTGTGCGGGAATCCATTGGGTCCATGACCCACCCTCGCTCCAAGAGATACCCCCCCCCCTTCCAGAAACGTGTTGTCCTGTCCTGGCTGTTTGTGTGGAAACTTGGATTATGGGGCCCTGCCCATGGGTCAGACCCTCTGTCGCCTGCACCTCGATCACGGGTCGGCCACAATCTCAACACACCAATTTGTCTGACAAGGTGGACAAGATTCTGCACCAAAATGTTTTGATCCTTACGTTAAACTCCGGTGTCTTCAGAGAACAGCAAGCAGCAGAAGACGATGGACTGGACGATCAACGGACTCGTGTGGTCGGCGGACGCCAAGAGGAACGGCACCAGGACGAAGCTGTCCAAGCGATTCCGGTCAGCATCGCTTCTCAAACTCATTTGTTCCTTTTAAAGAGCTGAATTGCGTTGAATGAAAACCCTCGACGTGTCAATCTTTCACACCCTGAGACGTCTGACTGTCACTTGCTTGAAACGCACACCCGAATAGAAAACGTGGAGACGTGACCTGGAATGAACCTTGAAAATTTTTTCATACGTTTGCTGAAGTCCTTGGGGACACGACAGTCTCGCACACCCAACCGTCCGTCGCAGGCGCGGACTGCCTGCTGACGAACAGCGCAGGGCAACTCGACAGTTCATTAGTTTATCAATGGCTTCGGGTTTGCAGGTCTTTGATCGAACAGTCGAGACGGAGGGTGTTGGTCTTCAAAAACGGACAGGGCAGCGACGGTGCAGAAATCGTCGCGGACCCCGAAAAATTTGAAGACGTAAGTGATCATGTGTCAAGTAGTGCTGGACATGTCACGTTCTGTCGCGTGTGTCGAGCTGGGAGATTTCAGGTGATGCTGTCTTCCGTTGCAGTTCCTGGCGGCGTGCACGACGAAGCTGAAGCTGCAGAGCTACGCTCGAGTCCTGTTCGACTGGGAGGGAAACGAAATCAACTATCTCAAAGATGGTGAGTACGTGTAGCAACAGGTGTCAGTAACTCGAAGTTTTCCGAGGAAACGAGGTACTTCTTCAGTCCTGTCGCACAACCAACCCAAAGCTGAACCACTTCCCCGTACGTACCCGTGACCTTGACCTTGGGAGTGCCTCATTTCCAGGGTAGGGTACCCTTGATGTTTTGTTGGCCAGACATGAGGTTCTGAGGAGTAACTCGACCTTCACACAACTTGGTACGAGGTCGTGAGAACCTGAACCCTCACCCACCCACATAGGTATGCAGTTCTGCAACTCAAAGCATCAACGGTGAAGGCAAGATCGGATTGCCATCATTGCAGCGCCAGTGTTGGACGCCTGTCTGCAGACGTGGACCACGCCGGTCCTCGGTCCACTCTGGGTCTCCAAGGGCGAAGGCTTCAGCCCCAAAGGCGTGCACGAGTTCCTCAAGGGGCTCCTGACGTACACCAAGTCGAAGCTGAAGGAAGCGAAGCACTACCGCCAGCAGCTCGAGTTCGCGCGCAACGAGGAGAACAGGAACGACGTCGAGATCGCAGCCATCCTGTCCATGTCTGAGCCCGAGATCGAGGAAACACTCGAGATCGTGAGTTGTGTCTCGCGGTTGTTGCTTTAGTTCTGTGGAAAAGCTGTTCACTAGTTGACGGGCTGTTCGCTGTTGGTGGTGTACACAAACCTGTGCAGTCAGGCAATGAACCTGATGATTGCAAATCATATGTTTTGTTGGGGTTGAAGTACGTGTGTGTGTGCGTGTGTGTTGTTTGTGTGCGTGTGTCTGAACGTGTGGTGTGGTGTGGTGTGTGTGTGTGTACTTCCTCATCGTAGCCTCGGCTCCTTGGCCAGCTGGAATCGCATATTCGCTGAGTGACGAGGCCTCAACCAACAGTCGCGCGCACACACATTCACACAGCTGACCCTTGTTCCGCCCAGGTTGTGAAGGATGTGGAGGATTTCAGCAACGCGCTGAACCGACTGAACCAGCAGATGGAGAAGATCCAGGGTGACGTGAACGAGCAGGAGGCCGAGGGCCACAGCTACACCATGAAGCACATCAACCAGTTTCAGACCGACCACAAGCTGGTCGGCCGCAAGGGGCTGCGCCTCAAGGTGTGTGTTTGTGTGTGTGTGTGTGTGTGTGTGTGTGTGTGTGTGAAGTGTCCACACGGACTTGTGGACGTGTGTTCTCAACATGGTTCTGCAACCAAAACACAAGTCTGAAACAAACTGAGACGCATTATTGATACGTCTCGAATAAAGATAGCTGGCGTTTCTAGAAGGCTCTGTGGTGGCTCAAGCCATGGTCAGGTACAACCCAACTTCTGCAAATCGAGTCTTTGCCCAATGGGAGGCGTGCACTGACGCGCTCCATATAACCCGCAGATTTACGAGAACGGGATGTACGAGGACGAGACGGTCATTTTCTTCAACTGGCACCAGGCGAGTCGCGGCGTCGCGCACGACCAGTCCATGATGCTGCAGCGGGTGCGTAACAACCGTCACCATGACTACTCACGTGCACAAACCAGACACCTTCCCAGAAGACCACAGTCGATTCAGCCAAAAACACACTGAGATGTTCGACCTGTTTGTGGAATAAGAAGCAATGCTCAAGGCAACTGCAGTGCGAAGTCCCTTGCCAGCAATGTCAATTCTTCCTTGTCCTCCTTGTCTTCCATAGGGGGGGTCTAAGGGTGGGTGGGGTCCGGGGAGGGGGAGGGGGGTTGCAGAGGGGGTTGGGGAGGGGGGAGGGGGCAGGGGATATTTCATCCACCTTGCCATGTACTGCACTACGACATGGTGCTTCACCCTAAAGGGACTTCGCACAACCAGTGCGACAGCAAACACATTTTCAGCAACCCGAAACCGAACACGACCAAGAGATTCCCCTCTGATCAGTATTTCTGTTCGCGCAGCTCCTGGACCAGTGCAGCAGTAACCACAGACTCAGTAACCCGAAGCAGAACACGGCGATGAAGCTGACGGCGCAGAAACTCTTCAACAAGTACGGCGTCGAGCTGCGCAACGTGTTCGATCTCGAGTACGACTCCGAGCTCTGGCTCTCCTTCGGCGAGCCCTTCAAAAACCCGTTCAGTAAGTTGTGCGCCCGTTCGATTTACACGCTGAACTCACCGCGGGTCATTCGTGCACACTGGTGTGAAGGGGTCGCGGTGTGTTCTGGGTCAAAATCGAACGTGGGGAAATGGACATTTTGTGATTGGTCGTGTTCGACTTGGCGCACGGGAATGGTGCTGTTCTGATAAGTGTTCTTGTTTGTCCCTTGCAGCATTCATGATGACGGCGCAATTCGACAAGTGTCGCGTGCTCAACTTCTCGGGGCAGGGTCACCGCTGCATCCGGGAGCAACTCATGAGCGAGGATGTCTCCGGCAAGGACAAGTGAGTGTGCGTGTGTGTGACCGAGGTGTGCGTGTGTGTAAGTGAGGTGTGCATCCTGGGGCTGCTCAGCTCTTCACCAAAGATGGTTCCACCACGAGTCAAAGAGACGAGAAACGTCCAATTTACTCTGTGGGGACAGAACCTCTGCTTCATTCTGCCTCCCCCCCCCCCGCGCTTGGTTGAAATGCTGTTCCAATACTCTTCAGGCCGGGCATGTGGGTCGCGACGCAGGGGATTTCTGAAGACATGGAGGTGCAGGAGGTGTCTGCCGACATGGACCCGATGGAGCGTGAACACATGACGTCACTCATGGACTCCTCCGAGATCGCGGCGGACAACACGTTTCTCAGAGCCAAGGCACGTGACGCTTCGTACCAATCACACGCGTTGTTTCACTGGGTGACAAGGTTGGCTTCCGGTTGTGGCAGTGGCCGGGCTGGGGCGCACAGGCGGGTCCCGCGGGGCGAGGGGCGTGGGTCACCGGGGCCGAGGCGACTCTCCGCCCTCGACCCACCGATCCGCTTGAAGCCCCTCCATCTTCCGTTCGGCCGCAGAACAGTTTCCTGTTGGACCCTGTGCTCGGTGCCAAAGTGGATTCAGTCAAACGAACACCTCCCAACACGCTGTCGTTTCGTACACAGGACAGACCAGACCTTCTCGTGTTCCCGGACATCGTCGTGGACATCAAGAAGAAGAAGGGAAGCAAGGAGATGTGGCCGTCCGAGGCGCAAACGTGGGTCATCTCCAAGGTGATTCCAATTCTGCGCACTGCGATGCCTGGGGCCACGCCTCTCCACGGCAAATTAGAACGCCGCTTGTTCGAAGTTCAGCTTGTTTCGGACTGAGGATTGAGGTCGGGGTTCGGGCACGGAGAGATTTTCCCACAGAAAAAAACAAAACAACACCTTGACAAATTGACTCGGAAAATTTTGGGGATGGTGGAAATATTTGTTGTCAAGACGCTGGGACCCAGCGCTGATGCCCCCTTCTTGATCCACCAGAGCGCGGGTCAACCCTGACAAGTTTTCTCGTGTATTCTTCTCCAGGCTGGCGTCAACTACAGGAAGCGTATCAACACTGATTGGTGTTCTTGTTTGTTCTGTGTGCCAGGCTGGCGTCATCTACAGCAAGGCGTTTCCGCAGCTGATCCTGACCGTGACCTCGCGGAAGGTCACGTGCAACCTGAAGCACCCCCTGCTGGGAGACACGGGAGTCAGGGCGTCCGGCTTCCAGGTCGGACTCACGAAAAGGTCCAACGAGGTAACGTGGACGTTCACCGGCGACGGGCTCATCTTCTGCGATGTGAGTACAAGACGCTTCAAGACGTCACGTCACGTCTTAAATTCATCTGTGGTGTTGTCTTGGTTTCTGACTTCAATGCGATGGAAAACTTTTGAGCTCTGATTGTCAGTGGAGTCGTTCGATTTCCACGAGCCGCGCACCATTGCACGACAACAGTGGCGTCTGGGTGCGATTGTACCGTCATAAACACAAGTGCAGAGCAGAAGCACACGCACCACTCGCAAAAACCAGAACGCAGTCGCCTCTGGGGTGCCGATCACGCACATCTGAGAGTCTGAATGGGCAAACTGCTCACTTCAGCAGACGGAACCGGACCTGTTCCTGACGTACCTGGGAGGTCGGTTCGGAGACGAGGCTTCCTTCCCAGCCAATGAGGAGGAAGGGCAGCTGTCCGGGCACCTCCCATTCGTCGCTGTCTGCGAGCGCATCTCGGCCAAGGACTCCAGGGCGCAGAGGTAACACCGAAGCTGCAGTGTCTTGCACTGGCAACTCTACTCTGGCGAAATTGGCTGGAAGGCCTGACTCAGTCCGAGTTCAACCCAGGTTCAGATCTTTGTCAGGAACCAGTCGTTTCCCCGGAGGTAAAGTTGAAGCTGCAGTGCCTTACATTGACGGCTCTGTCGAATCCAGGAGGGAGGCCCAAGACAAAGTCAGAGTTCAGCCCAGGTTCAGATCTTGGTCAGGAAGGAATCAGTCGTCCCCCCCCTTCCAAACACTAATCCTGGGTCAACATATCATTGAGTTGCCGTCTCCACACAGATGGGCGATAAAACAGGAGAGCATCTCGAACCTGGGGCAGTGGAAGTTCTCCCGGATCGAGAACCCGGAGTGGAACAAGAAAGCGTTGTCGTGGCCGGTGCAGCAGGACAGCGGGCACCAGATCGAGGAGTTTGATTGGCCGATGGAGGGATTCTTCATCCCCTACGCGCCGCCAATGAAGAAACCCAAGGAGCAGAAATCTCAACTGCAACAAGGTGTGTGTGTGTGTGTGTGTGTGTGTGTGTGTGTGTGTGTGTGTGTGTGTGTGTGTAGTCGAACGAAAAAATGTGAAACTGAGGCAAGGCCAAACCAATGCAGCAAAGCCTTTCTCTTACATTTGCAAACAGGCGCCGTTCAATGATCCAGGAAAGGTGCGAGAAACGTTCCCTTTGTGTTTGTGTTTTCGGTTAGATTGAGTTTGTTGGGGAAGCTTGAAGCCGTGAAACTTTAACGTAGCAGAGGAAGTCGTGCGAAATGAAGAAAATGGACAGTGGCAAACTGTTTGGGGTCGATGGTCGACTCAGGACTCTGTTGTGTTTGCAGTTGTTCCGCTGAGGCTGATGGTGATGAAGAACGGCGTGAGGGACATCACCAAGGCCGTCGCCGTCGTGGGGCCCGACCTCACCAACGTGAGTGGACACACACACACACACACACAGACACAGACACACACACACAGACACACACACACACACACACACACACACACACACACACACACAAGCTGTGCGCACAAGTATACACATACACACTTCACACACACTCACACACAGACACTCGCACACACACACACACACACACACACACACACACACACACACACACACAAGCTGCGTGCACAAGTATACACATACAAACTGCACACACACACACACAC
>JAAUXT010079301.1_pt1 | contig 12484 bp, 18 predicted proteins | sample 7278171 | NCBI WGS metagenome assembly JAAUXT01 (sample SAMN14350112, study PRJNA611818) | marine sediment metagenome | isolation source: surface marine sediment (1.8m) | place: French Polynesia: Moorea | collected 2018-08
AATTGCAAGCATGACAATGTAAAGTTTTATTTTTCTGCATGGCGTATCACAACTTAGTTTTTACAAGATTCAATGGAACAATTCAAGGTTGAGCAAGAGGGGGGGGTATCCCGGACAATGTCTGAGATACCCTAACCTGGACAATGTCTGAGATACCCTGACCCGGACAATGTCCAAGTTGGAAAAATTTGCTTTGCAAGGGGGGGGGGTATCCCAGACAATATCCAAGATACCCTAACCCAGACAATGTCCGAGATACCCTGACCTGGACAATGTCCAAGCTAGAAAAATTTGCTTTGTGGGGGGGGGGGGTTGTCCCGGACAATGTCCGAGATACCCTGCCCCAGGGCTGAATCTGCCCCTCAAGCATTGGCATATACTCACACTCCTTATCACTGGCTTTTGGCTATGGCTGGCCTTTATTTTTTCTCCCCAAGACGGATGGACGCGGATACACGGGCAAACCAATATCAGTGCGGCTAATAACAACTAGTCCACTCACTTGAGATAGAAAAAAAAATTGCACACTCCTTCACCACCTCGCGTGGGTCTGGATTGGATTTTAGCTTCTGGTTTGCAGAAACATTCGGACAGTCATTTTGGCAAATTTGCGTGGAGCAAAATCTCGTCTGACCGACAGTCCGGCCTCTGTTGCTTGACTCGCACTGACCTTGGTTTCCATGTTGACAAGGCTGAGGTTGTTGAAGATGAAGAAGACCTTGTCCTGGGTACTCTCCGGCGGAACCAGAATCTCTTCTTTGCTCCCCTCTGTACCAGCCAGCAGGGTATCGATGTTGGTCGTGTTTGCGATCGAAGGCTGCACAGGTGAAAATCGAAATCAAGCGTCTTTTGATCACTCAACAAACATGTTTTTCAACGGTTGGTTCCTTGTTTCCAACAACATTGCTTCCAACAGAGAAAACCCAGAAGACCTCTCACCTTTGCAGCGAACGACGCGACTGTGGGTTTGGAGATGGGTGCGGGTGCCGCAGACATGGTGGTGACGGCGGCGGCTCCGGGGGCAGCACCGGCTCCGCGGGAGGCAGATCCCAGGGCGACGGGCGGCGGCGCGGCCGGGGGCGGGGCGGCTGTGGGCAGCGCCGCCGGGGTGGGCGTTGCACTCACAGGCGTCAAACTCCGGGTGGTGACAGGGCCCTGAGGTCGGTTCGGAGGCTCTGTCGACCGCGCTCCGTGCTCCACGTACTGAAAGACACGACGCAGGAACAGCTGATCAGCAAATTTTGTGGAAAACAAACACTATTGCTGGTCGCAATTCGAGAGCGACGACAAAAGATGCCGTAGATTTGTACCAAGGCTAGTGTGTGTGTCTCACCTCAATGAGATGTGACGGGAACTGGTTGAAGTGTGGGATGGACGCCAGGTGTTGGCAGTACTGCGGGTAATCCTTCAGTCTCGTTTTGAACCTGTCCAACGCCGAGACACCGAAGAAGTACATCTTGCTTCCAGCGTTCTTCTTTAGCGCTTCCAGAACGTAGCGCAAAGCGATACCCAGGTCCATGTACCTAAAGCGAGACACGACAAGCTCAGTGCGAGAAGACGTCGTGCGGTTATCGCTTTGTGAAAAGAAGCTGATTCAGACAACGCTCTGCGAAGAAGTTCACAAATATGTTCTTGACACAACACCCGAACAAGAAGGCTGCGCCCAGAAGGCGCGCGGTTTCTCGCCTTTGGTATTTCCACAACCCACGCACCACTGGGACCTGACCTATTTATTGCCCGCGACTCATCTGGGAGGCGGGGGCGGGGCGGGCTTTGGTGTCTCACCCGGGACCTGCCGGTAAACTGTTGCCGATGTCCCCCCCCCCCCACTGGGTCCAGGTGTGACATTAGCTCAGGTCTCACTTTGGAACTTGACCTGTTGCATGCCAGACAGCCCCCCACCCCGCACCTATGAAAATCCCAAGGTAAGACCAAAGCTAGTGCTGCTGCTGCCCTCCCCACTGCTACCAGCAGCTAGGGTGCACGCACACACACACACACACACACAATCCTGATGTGATTGCACAAAGCGCGCGGCAGAGACGCTGAGAGGCGAACCGCGCGCTTCAGAAATAAAGAAACGCACGCTATTTCTATCTTATGAAATACGATTTGTACAATGTCTACGGGGTTTCTTCGTAAGGAATTCAACGCCCCATGCAGCGCGAAAATTTTTATGAATTGGCAGAAATTGGGTGATTTCTCTTTGGATCATTAAAATTGCATTCATTGTTCTCCCTCCACTTGTTTCGTCGCCCACCATCACCTGTTTCACGCTTGCTGCAGAAAAATCACGCACCAACATAGAGTTCGATTTCCATTTGCAACAGATGTGTGTACAATTTTCACCCAAATAATTACCGGGCAGAACCCAGACAGTTGGAGGTCATCCTGCAAGATTCAACAGAAAACCGATGCGACAAATCTTCGTGATGTGGGAATGGCTGGTCCGCATCTGCCAATCCGTCGATTTATCTACCAAAGCTGATCCCGAACAAAGATATAATGGCATCTCAGGCGGCACTCACGTGACTAGTCCCTGCTCGATGATGCCCCCGAAGAGCACGGCCGTCGTGTGCAGCTCCTTGTCTGGGTACTGAGGGAAGAAGCGGTACTCCTCGAACAGGTTCCGCAACATGCACGCGAACACCTCCTGAAGCAGAACCACGGGGTGAGCTGACTGCAAAATGTTCCCCCGTCATTTGATGAATAAACACGCAATGCTGTCTCCTTCGTTGCACGAGACCACCTCGTCGACGTCCTCGCTGCACAAACCCCATCAAAGTTTTGTCAACTCACTCGCTCCTTCTTGACGACGGAGTCTTTGAAGCGTTTGAGCATGTCGAGCACTTCGTCTATCGAAATGGTCGGATGCGGCGGATGGTTGTAGATTCGCTGAAAGTACGAGTTCGCTTCGTCCTCGATTTCCTGCCAAAGAGAAAAAACATTGTCAATCGGCATGTAGATCCAACTTTGTCACCAATAGAACTTTGGGACTGGAAAACAGTTTGCTCCTTCGGTTTTTGACGTGCGTAAAAAACTTCTGGTTGCGAGCAAAACGCGCTGACCGCTGACCTTTGGGAACTGTTGGTTCGTTGGGAAGATGCTAGACATGTCGCCTCCTCCGCCCGAAGCCGCTGCCTGCGCCTGTTGTTGCTGTTGCTGCTGCGGCGCTGTAACAGAAACACAAGTCTCCAAGTAACAACAGCAGCTTCAAACCTTGAGGAAAGCGTTTGTTTGACGTGCCTGTCTCGTCTGCATTTCAGAAAGTGAAAAGCAACAGACAGAGCACAAGAATGCACGGCAGCTTGACACATTGCACAACACAACCACATTGCTGACGTCATGCAACCACTTCCACAAAACGTGAAACATGAATCGATACGATGACAAAACCACTCTCCACGGACAGAATCAAACGCAACATGAATCGATACGATGACAAAACCACTCTCCACGGACAGAATCAAACGCAACCGGAAGCCAACACCTGTCTGAATCAGCCCAGAGGAGCACACAAGACTGAGGGGTTGAGCTTCGGATTGATCGCCCAATTTTGAGATCGTGCCAAGACAGAGAGAGAGAGACACACACACACACACACACAACAAACGGAAGGAAGTGAAGTGACATGAAGGTCAGTGTTCAACGACGCCGACATAAGTGTTTTGTGTACGTTACGTTCTAGAATTGGTCCTGTTAGAACTTCCGGTGAGTGGCAAAGAAACCACATGCAAGAAAATGAAGCGTCAAACACACGAGATTTATCAAGTTTTTCCAGCACCTGTTTCTCGCATTTTCAACCATCAGTCACCAAGTACGAGGGTGGATTCACTTCTTGCCGGGACAAATGTCTCGGCAGAAGTGAATCGACCCTGGATCGTACGAATTTCCCATTAGCTAAAGCAGTTGACTGGAACCGCGGCACCACAAAGCATCGTGATGTTTATGATCTTGGCGTTCAGATCTCAATGCACGATTTGCCATGATTAGGGATAAGGACCGTCCTGCAAACCAGGTGACATCAGACCGAGTTCCTCACAAACATGTGCTTGTGGGAAACAACACGACGGTGAACCTTTCGCGCACTTTCAACGAGTTTTAAGCCTGTGCTGAGAACTGGGTCTGATGCTCGAGAAAGCAATGCGCAGACAAGTGTCGACGGCACCTGCAACCCGGAAAGCTACAAGAGAAAGTGAGCGCAGAAGGGTGCAGTTGAAACGGCACCTGCTCTGTCAGTCGACACGCCGCCGAGCAGTGACGGCGGCGGCGGCGGAGGCACAGCGCCGAGCGTCGGCGTTCGACTGGTGCCCGCTGTCGTGTTGTTCACACTGAGAGCTGCTGAAAGAAACCACAGTGTACGACACCCATCCACGCGAGGTTCCACAAAAGCACACCAACATCGATACAACATGCATGCACACACCGAGTCCCTGTGCGCCCATTCCAAACAGAGACAAACATCTAAAACTTATTTTTCAAAGAGAACAAGCGCTCAACGAACAGAGACAACGTGTGACCAAAGGTTCAGAGTTTGTACTACATTCTGCATGAAAGACTTTGGTGTGGTTCGCTTTCCTTCTGAAACACCGTTCAGACTTCAGTTTTGGAAAACCCTCCCTGCCCCTTTCGAGAAAGTGAAAATCCTACCAGAGAGCTGCGAGCTGAGCCCCTGCATGGGATTAAATCCCGCGGGCGCCTGCGAGGCGGGTCCGGCGAAGTTTTTGGCGGGGGATCCTCCGGCGGAGCCCGGGCCCCCTACGCCAGAGGGCGCGCCGAGCGTGGCGCCAAGGCTGACCGGGAAGGTGGAGTTCAGTACCGAGCTGGTGGCAGGACCACTCCCGCCCCCTCCTTGCAGCATGGGGCCCATACCAGACAGTGGGTCCATCTGCAACCGCAGGAACCTTTTGAATACTGCATCAACGCAGGAATGTTGAAAAATCTCAGGCCTTTGTGACACCAAGATGCGACAACCCGGAATCTGTTGTGCCATCAAAGTAAGACACTGAGCTGCAGTTTTAGACATCGCCGAAAGTACTGCTGTCGCAAAAACAGTTTCCGATTTGAGCTTCGTACATTCTTACTTGAGTAAAGTGCTTTTCACCAATGGAAAACAAGAGCAGGGAACTCACCCCGACAGCGGCTGGGTTTCCAAGCGGATTCGTCTGTAATCCCTGCATCACAGCTGGCATTCCCATTTGTTTCACGCCGGCGTTGTTCCCTGCACCGATGGGGCCCATCCCCCCGCCGAGTCCTCCTGCTGACGAGCTGATGGGCGTTCCTCCTATCGGACCGGCCGCAGACCCGATTGGTCCACCTGCGCCGAGCGGGCCTCCTCCCATGGCGTTAAGTCCTGCCCCGACCGGGCCAACGCCACCAATGGGACCCATTCCACCGACCGGGCCGGAACCGCCTCCAATGTTTCCAAAGGCATTGGCCATACTCATGTTTGGAGCACTGATGGGCGGTGCACCGCCACCCATTGATGCGGCGGTCGGTGTGGAGATAGGCGGCATGGAATTTGGTGGGCCTCCAGGCGGACCCGCCCCGCCAGCTGGCTGCTGTGTGGCAGCGTTGAGCGGGTTGGGCGGCGGGTTGGCGCTGGTGGGCGGGCCTGAGGGCGGCGGCTGCGGCGTCGTGGACGGAATAGTGGGCGTTTGCTGCTGCTGCTGGCGCGCACGCGCGAGAATCACACTGGCGTTGTTCACCATGGTCACAATCACTTCATTCAAGTCCTGACTCACAGCCCTGCAAAGACATGTGTGGCGAAGTGAGCCAACACAATGTGTCACACGAGTCCCAGCTCCAGTAGAGATCCTTGGTGATATCATACTTTCACTTTTCCGGCAGGACACAACAAGGCGTTGTACTCACGCGCCAGCGTAGGCCTTGACACACGTCAGCATCGTGGTCAGCGTATCGGGCGGCAGCTGCTGTGACTTGGCCTGAGGCGGTGGCACGTCGTCTTTGACGGAGCCACCGAGCAGCTGCGGACAGCGCTGCTTCAGGAATGTGACGCACGCCTGCAGGAACGGCTCCTGAAACCGAGCGAAGACCTGCATCTGGATCGTCATCCCCCATGGACAAGAGTTTCCGACCTCCAATATGTAGTCCACACTGATCTACGATTTTCGCAAACCTAGTCACACAGCACATGTGGATGAAAACAACGCCCTCTCAGCACAACGCACCTGGTGCGCGCCCATCTTGTCAGTGAGCCACTTCTCGAGTTTGAGGTAGCCGCGACGCGACGCAAGGCACGCCAAGTCGATGACGAAGGCGAAGGGCGTCGCGTTGAGCAGCATCGACAGCGCCTACGCGGAGGAAAACCGGCGTCAAAACAGCGTGAGAATAAGAATACAGCCTGAGGTGCACGACACAGCAGCACGATGTGCGAGTGAATGGTGTGTCACGTGCGGCCTTGGCTTGAACCGAGAAGAGCGAAAATATCAACGACACAGTTCTGGCTGGTAGATCTAAATATTTATCGACCGTTAGAAACGCCCGCTAATCTGCTTCGCATCACCAGAGGACTCAAATACCTCGCACCAATGCACTGCATGCGTGCACAAAAAGAGAACATTTCACGTTTTAGCGTTAGCAAAAACGACGAAAGGTGAGACAATGAGCTGTCATTTTGGTTTTGACACGCCCAAAGAGGACAAAAATGCCACTCGCCGCAACACTGGAAATTTAACAGAAACCAAAACGGGAGGGCAATGGAGAAAAAAGTTACGTTTGCTTGGTACTTCGATGAACGCTGAAACTTTACCAGAGTTGTTTTGGGTAACAAGCACAACTGCTGCTGCGGTTATGTCTGATCAATGTGTGAACATCTTGTCACACCTACATGAACACGGAGTTTGTTGCAGGAAGGGTAGATGACCAATGCTGGGTGGTGACCACCCCCTTAACAGACACTTGGTTGCGAGTGACCAGGTATGATCACAACCACGGATTTCTAAGCTGTGATCATGAAGGATAACTCAAACAGTGGTACCCCCCCCCCCCCCACCGCCTCGAGTTGTGCAGGACATTCGCTGCTGTCTCAGCCTGCCCCAAGCACAACACTAACGGCGGCATGGGACCCTGTAGCAATGTCCTAGCCCTCCCAAGACAGCAAATTGCATACGGAGAGTCAAAACACCCTCACAAAGTAACCACAATGCAACGCCCACACACCTGCCCACACACAAGGAGAGTGAGATTAACGTGTGGGAACACAGATGCGGCACCAAACGGGTGTGGATATGAGGAAACATTGTGCTGAAACTGGCAAGCTTCGACTTGAAAGTGACAATATTTTCGTGGTGCATCGGCCATGGTCAAGGGCACAAACATGAGTGTAGTGCCGATATCTTCCCTCCGACTGCAAGGGAAATGTCCACGCATGGATGAACCATTTTCAGCTTCAAGTGGAACCAACTGCATCTGGTCGAGCAATTTTTCATTGGTCAAAACCAACAGTGGTCTGCCAAGAGACGTGGAGAGAGGAAGAAGCGGCGGGACAGAAACGGGAGATTCAAAAGGAAGGAAACGACGCCCAAAGGCAATACCTTGAGATCCTGCGCGACGTCGAGAATGCGCGAGAGTCTCGTCTGGTCGTGCGGATCTCCGCGCATGTACCACTCCGCCATGGCGTGCATCACAAGCGTTCGGATCGCCGTCGACTGGCCCTGGAAGTGCCACGCGTAGTGCAGCACTGATCCAGAGTTGGGGTGGTTGCCGAGGAAGATCGGCAACAGACTCGACAGCAACTCTTGCTTGAGTGTGTTCCACACAGACTGCAAAAGATTCCAAAGACAAATGAAAAAACGTTCTCCACCTGCAAACCTCAAGTTTGCTCAGACTGGGCATCAAAAGAATCACACCCCCACACCCCCCGAATTGGGTTTTTTGAAAATGCAAAATCGGAAGTCTGTTTTACAGTGAAAGTGAATTTTTGAGGTCAGGCACTGGTCCTCACCACTTGCAGCAGGCCCAACAGCAGCATGTCCGGACAGTGCTGCAGCGGGTACTTGAACAAGTCCGACACCTGCTGGTAGTGTCCGGGGTCCGACAGAGTCAGCAGAGCCTCGATCAAGTCCAGAGATTTCCTACACGCGCAAACGTAGATTGTGATACGAGCTTGCGACAGACCGAAAAGATTAGCACGCAAAAACTGCACTCTGACAATCTGGCTGACAACCAAACCAGAATACATGTCCGACCTGAGAATTAGCAATGACAACACTCACCACGTCGCGATCTCCCTGTTGTCTTCGTCGGGTGGGGTCTTGAGCAGATCGATGGCGACGGCGCGGTGCTGGTAGTCGGCGAGACAGAAGACGTCCGGCATCTTGAGCGCATGCGCAATCCACGACAGCTGCCCCTCCGTGTTCTTCCACTGCTTGTAGAGCAAATCTGGGAAAACAACGGGTGCGAATGACGTCAACTCCACGGGGACTGGATCTGTCTCGCTTCACTTGATTTCTGCCGTCCCTTTGCACTCCACCTCTTCCAAAGAAACCACCAAACTGACTGACCGGATGAGACCAAAGCGCCAGGTAAAATGGCGACCAATCCAGGAGGCAGATGGCAATTGTTTTCTCTTGCACTGCACCCAGTGGGCTCACCTATTGGGAAGGCTTCCTGCTGCAGGCCGCGGAAGAGGCCTTGTGTGAGGAGTCGCAACCCCTGTTTGTTGACGATGATGAAGCCAGGATGATCCAGGTTCGCTGTCACCTCCCGCCAATTCAGGTGTGGCACCTGTCAAAAACCACCGACTTGCTTCATACGCTTCGGCTCTAAGTCCACATTCATTGAAAACAAAAGCTCTGTTGAGCAAGGCATATCGAGAACGAACACATTGAAAACGTACGAGGTCTCTGACGGTCTGCACGAAGATGTCCACGTTCCAGGACGACGGGCCTCCGCTCTCGGTTTTCTTCTCCGAGTCGTTCCAGATTCCTCCGCCAGAAGCGCTCATCGTCTGCGCAGAGTTTGCAAAAGTAAGTCTCTCAAGTGACACAAAATCTCATTGCGACATTAACACTTGAGTTTCGTCAATATTCTGTCAACCAATCAACACGAGATCACACGAACGAACGCCAAGCGTTTGATCAATTCGGAAATTTTCTCCTTGTTGGACTCGTTCACTTAGTGCCAGCGCCTCCTCCCCGAAGGTCTCACCTGGACGCCGATCTGATCTGTGAGTCCGGACGGCGTTCGCGCCATCATCCCCAAGACGCGAGCGATGGCGGCCGCCGTCAGCTCGCGCACGCCCAGCTGCACGAGCGTCGTCCGACACTCCTCGGCGTTCTGCGTGCAGCCGTAACCGACCTCGAGCAGCATGTTGTCCAGCGAATTGTCCATCTGAGGTGGTAGACACTGTGTGATTATTCGTCGTTGAGGAATATCACGATTTCGTGTGCGCATCGTTTCTGAACTTCATGCGCGTTCGCCCGAGTTTGCGCTTGGCGATAAAGGTCTTGGACTCGCACAGAAACCCTGCAGATAGTGACCGAGGCAACGTTGTAAAATTGAAGAGTAATTCATTTCAATTACCTTTGATGTTGGCATACTGATGACGTTGCCTTTCAATCTGTTGGTCGACACTTCACGAGGCTTTGGGTGAAGCAGCGGGGCCAACACAAGCGGTGCCTGTTCCACTGGAAATTCTGAGACAAGAACCAAGCGACGAGATTCACTCAACGATCCGTTCATAACGTTCGCCGTCACGTGTCCGACTTGGGGAATGCGGGGCATCGCGACGCCATTTGTCTGTCCTTGTTTGACAAGGGGAATTTTCCACGAAAGGGTTACCTGCACAACATCAAAGCTCCCACAGTTGTTCAACTAAAAGTATAGTCAGCCCTTCTGTGCACCAAAACTGCGATCCCTCAGCTGTTGCAGTCTTTGCACGTCTCACCTTTTTGTAGTTTGCCGATGAAGGCTTCACTTTGCTCCTGACTGACTCCGAGCTGCTCTCCGCTTTGCTCCAAGTGAGTGAGAATCAAGTGCAGAACTTCGATAGCGACGTCCTGTAGACCTCCTTCGACTTGGCTGTTACCCTCTGTTCAACAAAGGAGGAAAACTGTTGGTCTTTCTTCAGCTTGACTTGCTTGTGACTTTCGTTCCCGGTGCAAACAAAGGCTTCTGGCCTGCATTCCTCGTGCGCACAGCCAAACTGATTTCGAGTTCTCTTCTGCCCACAAGACTGACCTGGGCTGGTGTACACGGCGATGAGAGCAGGAAGCTTCTGCTTGACGAACTGCGCGGCGTGACCTCTGGTGTCGGCGTTGGTCGAGCTGAGCAGCGCAAGGGAGAAGGCCACTTCCTGCACGCGCGTCAACTTCAGCACCCGCGACAGTTGAGGGAAAAGCTGCGCACTCGGCTTGAGGGTCTGTGGAAACAGGAGCGAATGTGCCGTTTCAGCAGCAACGTGGGTCGTGGGAATGTTCCTGTGGAACCGTAACCAGTACTCGTGTTCTTTCCCCTTGCGTAGTGATGCATGGAAACTTGAGCCAGAGGGAGGACAAACCTTTTGGTGGTGAAGAGGGTTGTCGATCGCCTGGCACAACGTCGACACGAAGCTGGGTTTGGTCAGCAGCGAAGCGCACTCCTGCTGCAAATACTGGGTCTACAAAACAGAACAACACACGCATGATTTGCCAGTTGTAAACTGCTGTGGACACGTGAATTGAGCAAAGTTCACTGCTCTGAAGAACAAAAGAAACAAAGCTGAAAAGGCCAAAGCGTATCTGAACGATAGGAAATGCAATTTTCCCTCTGACCAAAGTCGTGCATGTGAACAACAAAGATTACTTCACTGTTCTTCAAACTTGTTTCGGATACACAAAATAATGTGGTGGTTGGTGTTGTCGTTTCAGCCTGGTCAGATTGATTTGTTTCCCGTTTTCACGTCATAACGAGCATTGTGAACAAGCATTGTGAACAGAATGCCGTGGAGAACCGAACGATTCAAAACAATCAGCAACACCTGCTTGGGATTTTTGGTGACGTCCTGTATGGGAGAGAAGTACCGGTATGTTATACTTTCTATAGTGGCCCGTTGTCTTGTTTTGACACAGAAGCACGACCCTCACCATTTCATTGGTTTGTGGTCTGACGACGACACACCTGACATTTGGTGAACTGCATGGTTCGCAAAAGAAATTCCAGGAGGAAAATGTGCTTGAACAGCTTCGCAAATTTGGTGACCTGTGAGGGACCCAGCGATTTCTTCCTGTGGCGCCATAAACAGCAGAGAAACTGACCTGATGAAAGTCCTTGCCGCTGCTTTTACCATCGCCACTGAAGTCGACGTGTGAGAAGAGGCACCGGAACAGATGCCTGTGAGCTTCGGCGCCGTACCGAGCCTCGAGCTGTGTGTGAAACAATGAAAACTGTGAGTGAACGGGTTGTGAATGGAAGAGAGCAATGTACAAGGGTTATATCAATGCTGACGATCGGCATGTTCAGCGGACTGCACTGACTGGTCGGTTGTTTGTGGTCAAGTTCTGCAGTTCTCATTGCATAACGTACTGAAATGGTTGACCTTCGGCCGAACATGCCTCTCGTCAACAGAGAAAAAAGCCCTCGTATTTTCATCGTCTACAAAGTTATCAAATCAATGGACCAGTCAAGGAAGGCTGACCATCATCACATAGACAGGTGTGGAACCCCGGAAAACAAATCCGAACGCTGTGCAAACTTTGTCGAGGTACGTATCGAAGGTGCAAACGTTTTCACTTGCGAGGGGTACCGTACTGTCTCGTGTATACGAGGATCTATCAAGTCAAAGTGACAATTATCATGTCTTGAAGACTCACATCGACGCACTTCGCTTGGTGCAATTTGTATGTCTCACACAAGGAATGTGCTCATCCGTGACCAATTGCTTCTCATGATAATTGTCAGAGTTGATAGATCCTCGTTAGACACCCTCAGGAAAAGACGCACCTCAACTTTTGCCCCCTTTTTCTGGAACCAGGGCCTTATTATAACAATGAAAATTCATACTCATGTATAAGACACACCCCTTCTTTTGATGTCCGATGACGAGACGGTACGGTATTCACACTTCTTTTCCCGACTATAAGAATTCATTGGTGCAAATTTTGACGTGAAAATGTCATGCAATTTCCACCCGCAAGTGAACTTCAACGAGAAGGGGGGGGGGGGACGGTCACGACGGCAATTTGAAGTGAATATCTTTTCAAATTTTCACCCGGAGGGAATCCATCAAAGATGTTCAATGGGTCCGGTGTAGACGTAAATCTCTTCCCCCCCGGAATACGAGGCTCATCTCAATTCTGATGCGCGCTGCATGTTGATTTATCCTGCCCATTTGACCCGGTCGATTTGGAGCGTGCTCCAGTTCGGTGCCTGTTCTGATTACACCTCGGCTGGTCACTACTCTGTCCGAAAGCAATGACACAGAGACTTCCACAATGTTGTTCCTTTTGTGCCAGCATGGGGAGGGTGAAGGAGATCGACCTGA
>JAAUXT010143554.1_pt1 | contig 12484 bp, 13 predicted proteins | sample 7278171 | NCBI WGS metagenome assembly JAAUXT01 (sample SAMN14350112, study PRJNA611818) | marine sediment metagenome | isolation source: surface marine sediment (1.8m) | place: French Polynesia: Moorea | collected 2018-08
GGAAGGAAGATAAAAATTTGAATTTGTGGGTTTCTGAGGTCAAAAAGGTCAAATTTGGAAGTGTAATGTGGATATAGAAATATCTCTGTATCTCAGAAGGTACAATATTTGGTGAAAGAAGTATATTGATGAAATGTAGTATATTGTATAGGGGTTCGAGAGGTAGCATTTGATTTTTGATCTTTGAAAATTTTTATATGGTTTTTAGGTGGGGCTATAGTTTTGGTTTAAAAGTCATTTTTAATAGATAATTTAGAAATGGATACTAGGCAATTCTTTTGGTTGATATGTGGATATTGTTATGAAACAATGTGTTTGTTCAATTTGGTCAAATTTGTTCCATTTGGGTGTATGCTAAATAAGTTCCCAAGTTGTGAATATTGAGTGAAAAAAGTAAGAATTTTGACCAAAAAAGTAAGTCAGAGTGAGCCAAATCAGAGCAAGCTAAATCAGAGCATGCCAAATCAGAGTAAGCCAAATCAGTGCAAGCCAAATCAGAGCAAGCCAAATCAGAGCAACTGAAATTTTCTCAAATCACCGCGAGCTCCATGGAGCTAATGTTTTTTTCACCTGTCTACTTCTTCCTCGGCTAAAAGAAAATCAACCCCTTTCTCAGAAAATCCAGGCCCCGGTTCCAAGCCACCCCTCCAACAAATCACCGGTGCAACAAAATGAAAATTCCCCTGCAATTGACTCTTGTTGGCTTGGGACCCCGAACCAAATACAGTCCACAATGTGCAAAACGAGGGTTGTTTTCTGTTTTCAGACGTGGTGGCGCAGTGCGAGCAGTGCGTGGGCCTCGCGACGGAACACGTGCACCATCTGAACGGAACCGGCGGGTGAGAGAATCTGCCCTTGTCTCTGCATGTTGTGGGTTTGGTCAGTTATTTTCCCCCGCCCCGCCCGCTGCATTGGGTCCGCTCACTCTGCGGAGCCAACTGAGCTGGGCCTGGTTCAGCCCAGTTTGCGAGCCGGGGTCAGCGCTCTGAACCGCTGGTTTGAGGCGAACGTGAAGCGACAACCTTCTTGTCACTTGGATTACGAGGGAATCAGCACAACCGACGTCTTGAATGGGGATTGTTTGTCAGGATCTTGTGCACAGATCTGTTCTGAAAACTTTTGTGGATTTTGGTGTTATCATTCCAGGCACGTGTTCTCGTTCCAGGCACGTGTTCTCGTTCCAGGCACGTGTTCTCATTCCAGGCACGTGTTCTCGTTCCAGGCACGTGTTCTCGTTCCAGGCACGTGTTCTCGTTCCAGGCACGTGTTCTCGTTCCAGGCACGTGTTCTCATTCCAGGCACTTGTTCTCGTTCCTGTGTTGGCCCCTGATCAACCCGTCCGAATCGAGCCTGTCGGAGCTGGTGCTCGAGGTGACGGGCGGCTGGGACAAGGAGTACTACGAGTACTATGACTGCACCGACCGGATCGAGGTGTTCGCGTGTGAGTTTCTCCCGACTCTCCCCGCGGGTTCCCGTCACCTCTGGCTCCCAGAACCCCCCCCCCCCATTCCGTCACCGTGAGCCTGTCTCTCGAGAATTTTTTTACTCTTCTGATGACGCGTGCAAAGGTTTGTCTTGAAGCGTCCTCAAACCGAGTCCAGCGTCGGAGCGACGTTGGCTCCGCGTCGTGAGGACGTTGTGTCTTGACGTCATGAGGACGTCGCGTCTTGACGTCGTGAGGACATCGCGTCTTGATCGTGTTGTGACGTCTCGACCTCGTGTCTTGACGCCGTGACCTCATCTCTTGACGTCATGACCTCGCGTCTTGACGTCGTGACGTCGTGACCTCGTGTCTTGACGTCACTTCCGGTTCCCACAGGGGACGATGACGACGCCTCCAGGACTCGCTTGCTGGACCGGAAGTTGCTGTGCCTGCCTGACCCGACACGACGCTACGTCTACTCCTCGGACCGGAAGCTCTACATCCGCGCCATCTTCAACAGCGCGGCGCCGACGCCCGACAGACGCCTCTTCCTGCGGCGTCGCCTCGTTCCCAAGATCCGTGAGCGTGACCCTCATTCACACTGCGTGCGCCAGCGCATTACGCACACCAAGGTCACATTAGATTTCACCCATGCGAAGTGGTATTGGTAATGGGGTGTGCGTCGCTGTGTTCACACTCACTGCACCCAGGACTATGATCACGAATAGGTCCCAACCCCAACCATGATCGTGAATGGGTCCTCACCCCAACCATGCGCTGCGTATCGCGTCGCGCGCTTGGTGTCAACGAAGAGTCAGCTGAGTTGGGCGTCAACATGGAGCTGGGTTCCTGCTGTTGCCTGTGTTGACTGATATCAATGTGTGAATGCAACACCTGTGTTGACAAAAACCCATTTCATTCCCACGTGTGTAAAATGTGGTGCATCGTGGGTGTTGTAGAGTGGAGGGAGAACTGCACGTCTGTGGAGGTGGACCCGTTCGGAGACGGGGTCGTGCTGTCCTCGCCCAACTACCCACGTGACTACCCCAGGTGACTGAGAATCGGGTGTTCCTTGCACAGAACACGTGACTATCCCACGTGACTGAGAATCGGGTGTTCCTTCCACAAAATATTCACGCTCAAGGGGGTCAACGATCCATGACTGTGGGTCGGCACCACAAAAGATGGTTGTTGAGGCGTGCGTGGTTCAGACGCCTGTTTTTATCTCCATCGATCTGCAGCTTGGCAGAACAGCCGCAAGTGTGAAAAACAAAGAAAAAATCTGCCTGTGGCGAAAATCGGGGAAACAAAATTTGTTGACGTTTGAGGGGGGGGGGGGTAGGTGTCTTGAAGTGGAGGTTGGGGTGGCTTGTTCACAGGTCCGCCAAAGTTTTCCAACCTGAAGTTGACCTTGACCCTTTCCCACACACAGTGACCTTGACCTGTGCTGGAGCGTGTCGGTTCCGTACAGCGGGACGTGCACGCACGAGCTGCACGTCTCCTCCAACGGCACGTCGGCGCTGGGCCCGAGGCGCAACGGCCGCTGCGACGATCAGCACAAGGACCGACTGGACATCCTCTCTCTGGCAGGTAGTGTCGGGAGACCCTGAATTCATCACCATTCAAACTTGCAAAGTCCACACATGCACACACACACATACACACACACACACACACACACACACACACACACACATACTCACTCACAGGCGCGCGCGCGCACGCGCGCCACAAAACGTTGCAACGCGTGTTTAAAGAACAGGGGTTCCCATGGAATCCCCCATCGCGGGAAGTTCAATGAAAGCATTTTCCACATTCGTCGTGCGTTCTTCAGACGGTCGGTCCCTGGCGAGTGTGTGCGGGTCGGGGCGGCTGTCGCTGCGCCTCAGTCCCGCCTCGTTCCTCGTGCGCTTCAGGACCGACGCCCACATCAGCGCCGCCGGGTTCCAAGTGGTACTCAGACCCGTGCCGAGTAAGACGTGTGTGAATCCGTGTGTGTGTGTGTGTGTGCATGTGCGTGCATACAAGCGTGTGTGTGCGAGTGTGTGTGTGCATGTACTATCGTGTGAGTGTGCGTGCGTGCATGTGCGTGCGTGTGTGTGCGAGCGTGTGTGTGCGTGTACTATCGTGTGAGTGCGCGCGCGTGCTTGTGCGTGTGTGTATGTGTGTGTTGGAAAAGTTCAAGCTTCGTCTGGTCCTTGCAAGCGTGTACGCTCCCAAACGATTTATTTGCTTTTTTTGGGGAAAGGCTGCATTCAGCCTGTTGTGACCGACAATGGGACATTTGCTCGCGGAATGCAACCACGTCGCGCGATGTTCATCGTCCATTTTGCAAACCAGAACCGGCCCCGTGTTGCTGTCTGTTTCAGGCTGTGAGGAGATGTTCGTGATCCCCGGGCTTCGCTTCGCTCCTCTCACACCAGACGTCACCACCAACCGGCGGTGAGTGGGTCACGTCACGCTGTCCTCCCCGTGGCAAGTGACAAATGCTTCATTGAATTGCGAACTTTCAAAGGCATCCGATGCGAAACTTTTTCCGCTTGATCAAGTAGATCAAGATCCACGTGTTCCTGCTGAAGAGCCGACACGCGACAAGAAGCAAGTCCGAATGGACGTGGTGCGCAGTCGAAGTTCTACGAAGTTGACCTCTGGTTCCCATGCATAGGGATGAGGAGGTCCTGCAGTTGTGTGTTTCCTGCAGTAGGAGCTCCTGCAGTTGTGTGTCTCCCGCAGTGGGAGCTCCTGCAGTTGTGTGTCTCCTGCAGGGACCACGAGCTGTGCTGGAACATCTCGACCTACCATGACTACTACAACGACAAGCGGCCGCGCACCTTCTGGCACGCGCGCTACTCGCCGCAGCTGCGCCTGGGCGGCGTGACCCTGAACCGCCGCGGGAACTGCAGCACAGACTTCATCAAGGTCTTCAGCGTCAAGGTCTTCAGAGGTCAGTCTCATACAATCTCACACAGTTCAAGGTCTTCAGTCTCAGACTGTTTCACACAGTCTGAGGTCTTCAGTCTCACACTGTCTCACACGCTCTGAGGTCTTCAGCGGTCAGTCTCACACTGTTTCACACAGTCTGAGGTCTTCAGTCTCACACTGTTTCACACAGTCTGAGGTCTTCAGTCTCACACTGTCTCACACAGTCTGAGGTCTTCAGAGGTCAGTCTCATACAATCTCACACAGTCCAAGGTTTTCAGACTTACACTGTTTCACACGCTCTGAGGTCTTAAGCGGTCAGTCTCACACTGTTTCACACAGTCATACACCACAATTCCCATCATGACGTCTGGGAGGATGGCGAAAATGGCCACCCCTACAGTTTGGGTAAAAAACACCAGTACCTGCACTTCTGTTCCTTGACGCAACGCTCGCGCACACAAACACGCGCACGTGCTGCAACCGTCTCCCTGTTGTGCGAAGTCCCTTTAGAGCAAAGGACCATGTGGTAATGCAGTATATGGCAGCTGGACTGAAATGTCCCCTGCCCCCCCCCCAACCTCCCTGGCCAGACCCCCCCTGGCCAGACCCCCCAGACCCCCCAGACCCCCCCCCTCCATGGACAGCATGCAGTATGACTGGTGGAAGGCAAGGAGGACAAGGAAGAATTGATGAACAACGAAGAATTGGCGACATTACCAACGCTGCAAGGGACTTCGCACTGCAGTTGCCTTGAGCACTGCTTCTTGTTTGTACCGTGCAGAGTCGTGGGAGCTGGTGGCACGTCTCTGTCCCGGGGACAACACGACGCTGGACGTGACGTCACCGGGGAATCGGGTCATCGTGCGCTTCCGGTCGTCTCTGCTGCAGCGAGATCGCGAGGGGATGCTCGTCAGGGCCGTGGACAGTGAGCAAACCCGCGTTCCTCGCGGAGTGTGTGTGTGTGTGTGTGTGTGTGTGTGTGTGTGTGTGTGTGTGTGTGAGTCAGTGCACTGTCTGTGTGTGTGGAGTGCGTGCGTGTGTGTGCGCGTCTGTGCAATGTGTGTGTGTGTGTCTTTGTGAGTGTGTGTGTACACGTGTGAGTGTGTGTGCGTGTGTGTGTGCGCGCGCGCGCACGTAAGTGCGCAGTGCTTGAGACAAATGTGAGTTAAGTGAAAACCATGGGAATATGCCGGAAACTGCCCCAGTGAGGGAGAAGGACCATGCACATTGTCCACATATCCTGCACAGGGGCAGCTTTTGCAGTTTTTCAACTCTCGAGGAAGGTCAAACACTTGAAAAACTTTTGCACAAAGCGAACCAGTTTTCGCCAGCGTGGGCGCTCAAAACGGGTTGGTTGCCTGTGGAAAATTTCAGGGGTCACGTGGCAGCCCCCAGACCCCGAGGATTCTCCCCTGGTGCTCCCTCCCCACACGTGTGAACATTGTGTTGCAGGAGGCACGCTGCAGGTGCTGAACAGGGGCCCAGACGCGTGTCTCGGCATGGAGGCGAGGAGAGAATGGCCATCATACGTCGGCTTCGATACACTCATCAGGTGATTTCAGGGATCTTTACCAGCCGCGCTGGTATTGGTTTGCCCCTGTATCTGTGTCAATGTCCTGGAACCAGACAAGTTTCCACGTTGATCCCCCCCCCCCCTCTCCTGCGTACAAAGTTGGAAATTTCCAGAGTACAGAAATTTCTGGATCTGGAAATTTCCAACTTCCAACTTTGTATGGAGGAGGGTGATGCAGAAGTTGAAAGGAATGCAGAAATTTCTGGATCTGAAAGATCCTGCGTTTTCCGGCGCGCGGCTGGTTCTCCATTTGAAAGTCTAGTTTTGAACAAAAATGACCTCAGCCCATCTAGTGACGTTCGCCAACAAACGTGTGTGATGTGAATCCGTTTTGACACCCCCAGTCGGTGGTACCCGGAAGAGTACGTCAGCGTCTGCCGCACGTACACGGTGCGGAACGCAGCGCCGGGGGAGCACCTGCAGCTCTGGGTCACGTGGGACACGACGTCATTCCGCGGCGCCGACTGTGACCAGCGCTTCGTCGCCATATACGACGGTGAGGCTGCAGTGCGCGTCGCGTTTCCATGACGACCACGCGCAATACGGACTTTGAGCAACAACAATTTTCGTTCACGTGCGGTACCCCAATGGACAGATCCGTGGCACAGATAGCCAAACAGGGCACTAAGAGCCAATGACCAGTGAGCAAATGGTTTTTGTGTCACTGATCTGGCAATTGGGGAACGTCGAAAAAGGAGCGCACGTATTTGCTAAAACTCGCCAATGAACGCTACACTTGATTGTGTGTGGGAGATAAGTTTCCGTTGGTGACAATTTTGAAAATGAATCGTTCCATGTGTTTTTTTTCACGCGTTGCGCAAGGTCAATTGGCCAAAATGGCTTGCTTCGCCTTTTTCGCCCCATCCCCAACCCAGGGGCGAAGTCGCGCGACTTCGCGGTCGGCCATGGCAGCCGCACACGTGAATGGGGCACGCCCATCGTGTGGGTCATGCGTCGGTTGTCTTGCAACAAGATCTGCTTGTTCTTTCAGTGGGTAGCACCATTGCAAAACTTTGAGAAAAACTCCTGTTTTGCATTTTTGTGTTTTGCGACACTTGTTTTGTGGTTCTGTTGAAGGTCCCTCCCTGGACGCGACGCTGCTGACGTACGTCTGTGACGACAGACCGCTCGACGTCATCGTGACGTCAGGACCGAGCGTCACGTTCGTCGCCGCGGCCAAAACGGACGAGAAGTTCCGAGGGCGGCTCCGCGTCGTCAACACGACGGCCCGTGCGTCGCTACTCGTATCCTACCGTATTCACGCGTGCACAAGTCACACCCAAGTGCAAGACGTACCTCATCTGTGACCTTCTGGTATCAGGTCCCATTGAAACAACAGCAATTTCAGATCCATGTACGACATCCCCCATTTTTGGTGCCGCGATAAAGGGACAAAATGGCGCGTCTCAAACACGGGTAAATACGGTAGATCCATCTTACTGTACAAACATTGGTACCTCGATGAAGTGTCCAGATTCGTGAAAAGAAACTCAAAGACGCGCGCTGTGAGATCGGGTCTCCCGTCAAACCGGTCCGCGCATGCGTGACGCCGAGTCTGCGAGGTGAGACCCCTGGGGGGGGGGCGGGGAGCCACTGTGTCGCACTTCTTTTTCCAATGTGAAGTGTTGGTGCGAGTTGTCCCTCCACGCGGCTTGTTTATCAGGTTCTTTGCAGTAGATTCATTGTAATACCAGGGGAAGGAACATGACATAAAGCTGGGGTCTCTCTGTCAGATTCAGCATTGGGGCAGATTGGTTGTATCTTTCAGATGACAAACAACCAATTATTCCCACGCAGAACAAAGCCCCAGAACATTTGCGCGTGCGTCACAACACACAGAGAATGGGGTGTAATTTTACCCTGCTGAGGTCTGGGCCTCCACAGGGTCTCATCGGGGGCGGGAAAGACTCACTTGTCGTGTGTTTCTGGCCAGACGACGGTCTGCCGGGCGGATCTCGCTGCACACAGGTGGCCCTGCTGGAGCCGGGCCTCAAGTACTTCGTGTCCTCCTCCAACTACCCGATGCCGTCCCCAGGGTGAGTAACTATGACAACGCTCCACCGTGCTTCTCTGAGTGACCAACCATGACAACACTCCGCCGTGCTCCCCAGAGTGAGTAACCATGACGACACTCCATCGTGCTCCCCAGAATCAGTACATTAACCATGACGACGCTCCCCCAATTACCTGTTGCCGTTCCCAGAGTGCGTACATGTAACCATGACAGCACTGCCCCAACAGTTGTCAACCATAACGCACAAAGTGTCCGTGCTTCTTGCTTCTGACGACGCAAAAGCCCTACGTCTGTCCAGCCCCCAGGGGCTCTGGACTGTTTGAAGGAGTCAGCAGGGAGTTTAAACAGCGACGTTTGGATAGGAAACTTCAAGGTCACGTCAACTTCAAACCCCCTTGCACAGAAAAATTCTAATTGAGAAACCCTGGTTCTTGGTCAATTTTATTCAACAATATTTTGCAAAAACAGAAGCACTTGCAAAAAGTGGAAAAATCAAAGTATGCAAAACAAATTTTGACGTTGACGTTTTCAATTTCAAACGTCGTGTATAAACTCCCAAATGTCTTGTCTGTGCTGTAGGTACGAGGAGCGGTGTTGGTTGGTCTTCATGGCGCAGCGGAACGAGTCGTACCGCATCGCGATGACCAGCCGCACGTCCTGGGGCTACGACCGCTGCGGCACCGGGAACCTGCTGGTGCTGATGGCGGGTGAGCGGCGGGTGTGAAGCGTTCAGAGCGCACCTCGAACTCGGGTCGCACACACACACACACACAGAGGCACACACACACACAGACACACACACACACAGAGGCACACACACACACAGAGGCACACTCACACAGAGGCACACACACACACACAGACACACACATGCACACGCACACACAGGGGCACACACACACTCCCACACACAGGCACACACATACACGCACACACACAAGAGGTACACACACATAGAGGCACACACACAGACGCACACATATACACAGAGATACACACACACTCACACACAGGCACACACACAGAGAGGCACACTCACACACACAGAGGCACACACATGCGTACACACAGAGGCACACACACACACAGAGGCACACCAGAGGCGTACACTCACACACACACAGACACACACTCACACACACAGAGGCACACACACATGCACACACAGGCACACACACACACACAGAGGCACACACGCGCGCGCGCGTACTCAAAAGCAATCCAAACAACCTTTTCGCTCAAGTGAGAGGTGCAGGACTGGACCAAACAACTGAAATCTGCGATCACAGTGCTGTGCAAACGGACTTCATTCCCCCGTGAAGTTTTTCCTCGAGCAGAGCTTCTTTGCTTCATTCACGTGAATCAATGCGTCAGGGGGCGTCCATCTTGAAACTGACGTCGATCGCCACAAAAAAGAGCCCGACCGAGACACATAACGTCGCGTCATTGAGACATAAAGTCCGAAGATTTCAAGACAACTTTCCGATCATCCCTGATTTTGTTCCTATCATCATGGACCTGTTCACGGTTGAAGTGTGCGTGCTCTTCCTTGCTCAGACGGGACGCTGGCGCACGAGACGGATCTCTGTGAGACGCCGTCGCGGTCGCTGTCGCTGGACCTCCACTACGGGCCGGAGTCGCGCTGTACGCTCATCGAGACGATAAGGGTCTCCTTCAGCGCGGGGCCGGGCGGACTCCCGAGGGGCTTCTACCTGACGCTCACTCTCATGCCAAAAGGTACGTGCGCATGCGCTGATACGTTCTGCGATGTTCCCGGACGCGTGCACTGAGGCCAGGAACACACTCCCGGCGACGCGGCAGCAGCGACGCAACTAGCGACGTGACCTTGGTGTCGCTGTCTTGGGTTTGCATTGCCCCAACCGCCAGCGTTGTCAGGAAACGCAACAGTAGCCCCCATACAAAACCAATGGAGCGACGCAATAGCACTGTCTGCGTTTGTTGTCGTCCTGCCCTTCGCTCAGGTGCGTAGATCTGTGGTTTTGCAGGGAAATTCTCCCTGAGCCACAAACGAGGCATCAGTGGTGTGGCCTTTGTACGTCGACATTGACGTCTGTCGAACCACACACAAAACCGAGCAATGACAAAAAATCGCCTTCATACTGCAGAGTTTATTGACTCGATTTCCCGTGTCAAGCGGTTTTCACATTGGTGACGCGCGTCAAAGTTTTTGACGTCGTGAGGTTGACGTCAGGAATGACTTTCGGTACTATTTTTTGACATCCTCAATTGGATCCCAAGAAAAGATTGACGTGAACAGTGAAGTTTTGACGTCAACGTCAACTTTTATGACGTCGACAGCACCAATGTGAAAACGGCGTCACGTTTGTGTCGTGACAGCGCGGTTCTTGTCCCGTCGCAGAGTCGGTGTGCGCGCCGGAAGCGCTGAAGCGGGACCACTTCCGGCCGGAGCTCTCCGTGGGCGCCATCATCGGCATCGTCGCTGCGTGCGCCGGTGAGTTCCCGCCCTATCTACGTCACCGCCCAGGTGGGCGTCAGATATATCGCCACCCAATGGCACCGCCCAATGTCAGCGCGGATGGGCGTTGGAAACGACCACGCCCAACGTCACCGCCCGGGCGGGGTCACCGCTTTGTCCACATCTTCAGACCCTGTGACTTGGTCCTTGTTTCAGGGTTTGTGATCGTCATCATCCTCGTCTTCTGCTACCGAAGCCACAAACGGAGGCGGCGTCAGTCGCGGAGACAGGTCGGTGACTCGAGGCCCACGTTTCGTGGTGCTTGCTGCGTCTCTATGCACAAACACGCACACACAGACACGCACGCACAGACACACACGTGCACGTACCCCAGTGCAGCGTGTCCAGGGCGAGGTTCCCCCACCCCTCTAAACCCCCCTGATTTTGTTGACACGGGTTGATCTCTTCCCAGTTCACACCACACACACGCACGCACACACACACACACACACACACACACACACACACACACACACACGACCCTTCGCTGAACCACGCCAACGCTCTGATTCCCACAGGCGTCACGTGATGCACCGTCAGAAAGACGCGAGACGCCGACGTCGACGCCGCCGTCGGAGCAGCAGCAGATCGCGCGGGTCTCGGCGCCGCCGGACTACGGTCACGTGGTGCGACACGACGCGCAGTTCCCGCGCACTTCCGGTCAGGGACGCGCGTCTGCTGCTCCCCCTCACGGCGGCGGCGCAAGCGGCGGTGGCGTCACTGGTGGAGGCGTCACTGGTGGCGGCGCAGGTGGCGTCAATAGCGTCAGCAGCGGCGGCGTTGGCGACGCTTGGAACAGCATGGAGCGTCCTCCGACGTACAGCGACGTCAGGCGCGCCGATTCAGGCGTCTTCAACGTCGCTTACAACGCCGCAACGCCAGATCATGTTGCCATGTCAACACTGCTATAATCCTGAGAGGATGCGCAATTTTCCGAAAAGGGTTTATTTTAACATGACGCCGTTGATTGAGCAGTGCCAAACACACAAAGCAGAACGTGAGATTTTGTAGTGTGTTCAGTGGCTGTTCTTGTGTGGAAGCTTGGGAGCATTGAGGGTTTTCACATTGGTGACGCTGCGTCAGAAAACCCCTGACGCTGCGTCAAGGTCTTTTCACATTGATGCAGCGTCAAAACTACCCTTGTATTTTCAATGTAGGTTTTGACGCTTGTGTCAAATGTCGGTCTGGACTGACATTTTGACGCGCACGTCAAAGTTTTGCCACCGCAGCGTCACCAATGTGAAAAACCCTGCATGACGTGCTGCCTATTCAACGATGAGACGCCGTATCTCTCTGCAAGATTTGACTTGCCGTAGAAAAACAGCTTTTTCTTTCGCAGTTGAAGATTGTGAACGTTGATCGTGTGATTGCTTCTGGATCCAGGGCCCAAGGGATGTGGGCTCCTCCCCCCCCCCCCCGAGAAAAAGAGCAATTAATTTTTGTTCTTTGTTTGCGCCGTCAGGCAAACAGTCAATTTCTGCGAGTTGATTTTGGCAAAGCTGATTTTCCCTGAGGCCACGAAAGCTGTGACTTCGCAAACGAAAAATTCAAGGGAAATTTCCTTCGCTCAACTCTGAAAACACGGAAAACGCGGAATTGTATGCGGGAAACCAGGGTCTGCGTTTACGGGTCTCTGGGCGCCGTTCGTTGTGCGTGACCCGGCGTCAGAGCCTGACTCCATTTCTCATTGGGCTCTGTGAAAATTGAGGTCCCTGCAACTCGCTCGGGGCTAGAAAACGAACGGCACCGAACGCTAAAACTACAGCCAACTCACTTTGTTGTGAATACATGTACAAGAAATCCATTTATTTTTGTATTAAATATTTTTTACACAATGCGATGCGAACATCAGCTTGAACTTGTTTGCGTGTTCCACCTCAGCCGGCGCAGATGTTTTGCAGAAACGGGAGCTTCTAATGATCAGTATTTTTATCATCGTCCCGCGTACGAGGATCTATCCAAATGTCCCTGGAAACATGTTGATCGGTCTGCGACGGCGATTGCGGCCTACCCTTGTGAGATCGGTGTCAAGTGGGTCAAATCATCGTGCAAAC
>JAAUXT010029845.1_pt1 | contig 12483 bp, 9 predicted proteins | sample 7278171 | NCBI WGS metagenome assembly JAAUXT01 (sample SAMN14350112, study PRJNA611818) | marine sediment metagenome | isolation source: surface marine sediment (1.8m) | place: French Polynesia: Moorea | collected 2018-08
GGATAGTGGCTCCATCTAGGGTAATGCTATGATTGGCTGTGGCTGTTGCTGTGGCTATGGAAGGCCATGGCAGTACTTAGGGGGTGGTCATGGTAAATATATATAACAGTTGTAAATTTTTTGTTCGCTGTAGTTTGTTGTACATTTATTTTTGTTCAGTTTTTGCATATTTTAGTGCAAATGTTTTGTGTACTTTGTCGTGAAATTCTTTTGCAAATGTTTCTGTATCTATTGTCTTATCTGTGTGCTTTTTGCCCCCTGGACACGCCTCTGACAAAAGTGTTGAAATTGTAAAATTTTTCGCGCTTGCCTTGTACATAATCAGTGTGACTGGAGGCCCCAAATGTTTTTTTCGTTTTGGCTCGTGACAAGAACCCCCTGTATCCACCCTGAAGGTTCTTGAAATGTGATTGTTGGTGATTGGGTTGTTCAGTTCGTGCTTTGATACAGGTGAAAATTGACTGAAATTTTTGGGGTGAATGAAGTTTGATTTGAATTGCCCTCGGGAGGGTGTGCTGAAATTGTAAGTTTTACTGTACAGTATCAACGCTTGCCAGAAAAATATCTGGTGTAGATCACAAAATGTTGCGATGTGAGATTATCAGTATCCCAGAAATGTGTCAGCGAAGGAAGAAGAGAGGGAGACTATTCAGTCTGCCCTGAGAGGTTTGGAGTTGTGAAATTTTTTTAAAGTTATAATGTCTGTTGTCATGTACTTTCGAACTTTCGAACACGTTCACAGAAGTGGACGTGTCACGTAAACGTGTTGTTGGGATGTGTTACGTCGACATATGACGTGGACGTTTGACGTGGACGTGAAACGTTGACGTCAGACATGTTACGTCGACATATGACGTTTGACGTGTAACGTGGACGTTTGACGTGACGTTTGAAGTGGACATGTGACGTGGCTGTGTGACTACGTGTAACGCGCAAATCGATGAAAATTTTCCGCGTCAATTGCGCACATACCCAATTGGTGTCAACGTCATGTTCGACGTCAAACTTTACGTGAAAACCGACGTGAAACCGTGGTTCTTGGGGTGTGCCAGTTTTCAAGGGAAAACATGGCCAAAAAATCCAAGGGCAGGACGTTCATGTGAAGACTGACGTGAAAATTGACGTTTGACGTTCAACCTTTACAGGCGTATTTTTGGACGTTGCTGACAGAAAAAGACTTGAAAATTCACCACGTGAAACTGGCGAAAACTGCGCTGAACAAACTTGAACTTTTTGATCAGATACTGTGTTCAAATTTGACGAACTGTTTGGCGTCAACATTTGACGTGGATTTCTACGACAATTGACGTGAACATGCTGGAACGTCAACGTAAAAATTGACCTGACGTGACGCGGACGTTTGACTGGAATTTTGCCCTTGAAATTTTGACGTGAGACTCGACGTGAATTTGAACGTGAAATTTTGACGTCAGTTTTCACGTATGTTCGACACGCCACTTCGAACACATCCGGCAACAGCCGAACCACGTGGTGTTGTTACGTTGTGGCCGCGTTCGATTTGTCCTTCAGTAAAATCCGAGACGGCAAATCGAACAGCGTGCGATGCGAAACGATTCAAATGCGTTTAAAACTATAAAACGTGTTATGAAAATAACCTCAGCGTTCAAATATGAACCTATCAGGGGTTTTCACACTGAGTGACGCGCGGTCATTTTCTGGGATGACGTCAAAAATCCCACCATTGGGTTCAAATGTTAAATTTTGACGCCGACGTCAAAAAGACGACCGCGCGTCACCAATGTGAACCTATTTTCGCCTTTTATTGTAAAGTTGGTCGTGAATCCAAACACGCCTGATGTTCGAGGTTCGTCTGCAGAATTTTCCGCTGGACGCAAATCGCTCAAACCGTCACGAACGTTTCCGTTGATCCTGAAACGTTGAGACCATTTCGATACGTTCCAGCGGAAACTTCGTCAGACGAACGTTGAGCACAGAAACCTGCAACGCTTTTCCGCACTGTGTAGCATTCTTGTTTGTTTTTTGGCGTACAATTATTCAAGACGCGTAGAATCGTCAGCAATTTCCGTTGTCAATCTGTCTCTTATTCTGACAAAACGACAAAGCTGCTGAGTTTGTAAAATCGCTCATTTCAGCGGGAAAATCTTTTTGAAACGTAAAACGTAAATTTTTGCCTTCAACGTAAATCGTTTTTGCTTTACGCTTGTAACGCTTTGAAATAAAAATTTAACACGTGATACTTGGCGTCTCAAACTCGCGTCGCGTCGTAGCGTCTCAGTGCGACGGAAACGTCGAGTTGCTATGGCAACCAACAAAGCGCGAAATCCTGCCTCGGCTCGTTGGTTGGCAACTCAATGACCTCAACGTCTCTCAGCAACGTACGCTCAGGTCAGGAGCGCGAACCGATCTAACGCGTTCAGCGTTCGGGGTCGCTGTGAGTCGCTCAGTTACTTTGTTGCGGTCACTTAGCAACCGTCACTTAGTAACCATCGCGAAGGTCAACGTCGTCATCGCAAACGGCATGCCTCCGTGCAACAGTTGAACGGAAGCTGCACGTCACTTCGGAGCAACCAACACACTCTCACCGGACGTTGTCACGTAAGTTCGTTGCCAAGCGACAACAAAATGCGTGAGATACTCAACCTCGTTGTTCAGCACAGAAAGCTCGGGCAACATTGTGTCGTCTGCCAAGTTTCTGGTGCGAAAGACGCGCCACGGAACACGACGTTCTCAGGTCAGTTTCGTTGCCAAGCAAATTGTTGCGCGACGCTCTATCTTGTTGGGTCGTCACCAAGTTGACGGTGCGCGAGAACTGGCGGCACCATCGCTCAACGACACGCTCAAAATCTCCACGTTCAGCGTGAGTAGAGCGTCCTTCGGCGACGTACTCTGATCTGAACGTCAACGTCGTGAACGCGACGTCGCGTCGCGTGTTTCCACGCGATTTCCGGGCCAATTGCGTGTTGCTATGGAAACAGCACACGAAGCGCTTCACGTCATCGAGTCGTCGCCAGGTTACCGTTGTGAACGTTGTGAACGTCAACTTCGACGTCACGTCATCGCATACGACGCTGGGACGCTACGTGAGCTCAGCGTTTCCCCAGGAGTGCCATGTCCCAATACATGTCGCTCAAAGCACGTCGTTTCGTTACTTGGGGACTCCAGGCCTTTGCAGGCCACATCCAAAAATTGACCTGGAAAATCCAAATTGCAGTGCGTGATTCTTGAACTGGTCTAGCAGCTTTCGTTGCGCAAAAACTTCCAAACTTTAGTTTGACGCAAGTTTAGCGTCCCTCTCATTGGTCTGATATTGGTTCGTTGCTAAGTTACCGTGATGTCGCAAGACACGCGCGTCTCTTCGCGACTCTGCGTCACAGCACGCTCACCCATGACCTTCACCACCTCGGGGCGTTGTCTTGGTTGCCTTGGTTACCAGATCGAGGGTCAGGGTCAGTATCGCAAACGGTGAGCGACACTTAACGTCAACGGAAACGTGAAGCGTGACCCGTGACGTCATCGCCAACGCACCATGGCGCTACGTCAGCGTTATACAACGACGTCGCGACATAACGACGTCCGAAACGACAGTGACTTTACAGTTTGACGGAAACTTGACGTCCCTCTCATTGTCCAGATATCAGTTCGTTGCTTAGTTACCGTGACGTCGCGAGACGCTCGCGTCTCTTCGCGACCCCACGTCACTGCACGCTCTCATGACCTTCACCTCATCGGGACGTTGTCTTGGTTGTCTTGGTCTTGTGTCAAGGGGTCAAGGTCAAACCCTAGGAGCAGGGCAACAAACTCCAACCCTGGAAACAATGTTCCCCTCGGGCAGGAAATCAGGGTACAGGAGGCATACCCCCTGGGGTACTCCCCTGGTTCCACCAGGGAAGATCAGTGGCTCAAACTGTGGGGGTCACAAGCATTATATTTTGGTGCGGCGGGGGGGGGTCAGGGGACAGGGTTCCGCTGCCATGGTGACCCTGGACCACGTGGTCACAATGCTTTTATTTTGGCGGAGGTGGGGGGATTTCAGGGAGGGTCATGGTCACCCTGGATCACGTGGGAAAAAGACGATTCTTGAGGCTTTTTCACACCAAGTGACGCGCGCACGACTTTTGGGCTGACGTCAAAAATTCCAGTGTTAAATTTTGACGCTGACGTCAAAAAGTGACCGCGAGTCGTCACCCAGTGTGAAAACCACTTTAGATTGTTTCTCCTTCCTGTTTTCAAGAACTTTCAGTGCCTTTCGCTTCATCAATGTTCTAGCACGAGATCGTTTTCAAAGTTCCATAGGAAGGAAGTGAGAAAACAAACAAAAGTTCAAACTGAAGTTGACTTTGGCAGCGTTCGATTTACCAATTCTGAGCGCGAATCCAAAACCAGAATTTTGCTATAGTTTCGCTTCAGATTCTTAAAAATCTGACACCATTTCACCAATCTACCTCACAAATCCAAGCCCAAAAATGAAACCCACTCATGAGGCGGTTTGGGTGAAACCAAAGTATGATTCAGATTCGCACTCAGACTCGGCAAATCGAACGCTGCCTTTGAGCTGCCTATCTCATGCTTGTTAGGAATACCACAGGAAATAAGCCTGATCTGGAATAACAACAGCTTCCTGTAGGTGTGAACACTCACAACTGTGGGAGACACGCAGAAAAATAAGATTTTACATTCACAACAAGACACTCTGATGACAAACAGATCTTTCAAGTGGAAGACATTTTGCTGCTGCGTGGTTGAGTGAAACATGTTGAATAATGAGATGGTCACAGGATAACAAAGATATTTTTTTACAAAATGCACCAATGAAGTCTGCTTCTTGCTGTCTTGCTCTGTTGTTGTCATCATTTGTTTTGGGTAAGTTTTGGTCCAAAATGCAAATCAGAGGCCAAACAAGACAAACAGAAAATTCTTTCAATGAAAAAGTGTATTTTTGATGCTTTGCTTGTAGGTGAAGCAGAAGCAAAATTGATTACAAAGATGTTCACAGTGGCAAAGGAAGGCAAAGATGAGGAAAAGTGTTTGACTCATCAATCCAGCTGCAACACTATTGGATACATCATTGAGAATGAGTGCAGCTCTCATGTCCACTTGGTGATCAACTTGAAATTTGAGGCCAATTTTACATTCAAAGAACAGCATTTCACAAGTTTTAGCAAAGCAAGCCACAAGTGTTCTGCAACAATATCTGGTGAAAGCAATTTGGAGAGACCAAAAATATTGTTTGATGAAAGGAGGTCAAGAAAAGATCTTCCTGAGGACCACAACATTTTTGAAATGTTTTTGAATGAAACTGACAACATAACAGATTCTAACAGGTTCCTGACCATAAAGAACCTCATAATCTTATCACTGAATCTAGCCCTTTCTGGACAGCTTCATTTTTCAGCAGCAAATACAGACTTTGTTGACCTGGAGCTTACTGTGGATGCTTTGTCTGAAATGCCTTGTTATTTTCAGTGCAAATCTTGCACCTTTTCTGTCAGTCAAAATGATACAATCACAAGAAAACATAGACATGGCCAAATTTTTCTGTTGCACTGTCTTTCGCTGTCATTTGAACTCCAAGATTGCTCTTTCTCTTCTGCAACAATAGAATTAACTTTTCTCAGTTTCTGTAATGTTCACATGGAAAATATTGACTTTGATCAGGACATTTCTTCTGAAGCATCATCAGTCAGTATTCATCAAATTGAGACACATGGTCCTGTGGAACAGACTTTGCCTGGGAGTTCTATACTTCTTACTAACGTTTCTGTGACAAACAACAAAGCCTTGGGATATTTCTTCAGCTTTCACTTCCTCTCTCAAAATGCAATTGGTTCTGCATCATTTGTTCAATTGAATAATTGCACAAGTATGCACAGTTCATACTTTTTGAGATACTTTGTTGAAACATTTTCAGACCTTTCTTCCCAAGATGCCTACAGCCTTGAACATCTCCACAAACTTTTGTTGTTTGATTGCAAAATATCTTTTGCTGAAACACAAGATGAGGACCCTGTTTTGATTGTGAACAATATTGGAGGACTCATTGTTTTCATTAGATGTCACTTCAGTGGCAACAACTTTGAAGAATCATCCTTTGTTTCAATTGAAGTTTCAAGAGTGTTTTTGAAATTTACTGACTGCAATTTTACTGGGAACACAGGCTATGATGGCAGCAGTCTCCATGTCAAAGTCAAGTACATGACAAACAGCATTCTTTTGCACTCTAGTGTCAATTCATCCACAACTTTCACAAGTCAGATCAACTTTGATGTTGAAGCCAAAGATTTGATCTTGCTTGACAAATCAACATGTGTGATTCAACTACAGAATTGCATGTTTGCAAACAACAAGGGTTCTTACATTGCAGGAGGCTTGTTTGTTGAAAAGCAATTCACGTCTTTTTCTGAAGAATCCAGCAATTTGATACAACTTGTGTTGCAATCTGAGAATTGCACATTTCAAAACAACAAAGGGCATTTGAGAGTGACAGGTTTTGGAATAGACATGTTTTCATTTTCTGATGTTGCACCTGATATGAAAGTTCTGATATCCAAATGTGTGTTCAGTGACAATTTTGTAACTGCAGATGGAGCTGGTGCATCTCTGTGGTTCAGCTTTCATTTTTCTCCATCCCATTTGACAGAAGTTCCAGCGCTTGAATTTGTTATTTTCAACTGCACCTTTGTCAACAATTCTGCTGGAGTAGGTGGAGCAGTGGCACTTAGTTTCAGACAGATAGATTTGATCTTTACACTTTCAAACAGCCAGTTTTACGGAAACAAAGGCAGAGAAGGAGGGGCTCTTGAAATTGACATTGACCATGGCAGATCAACACAGAACTCAACAATTTGTTTTTCCTCCTCAGTCTTTTCACACAATTTTGCAACCAGAATGGGCTCTGCAGTCAATTTCAAGCTTGACTCCTCTGGTCCAAACACAATGTTTGAACAACACACATTTTTCTGAAAATATGATCAAGGAACAGAACACTTTGAGTGGAAAGGGTGGAGCGTTCAGACTTGTTTATAGTTTCTTGCCATTCATTTTCAGCAGTGCTCCAACACTTCATTTGGCAATTTCTCACTGCCTGTTTGTCAACAATTCTGCTGCAACAGGTGGTGCTGTGGCTTTGTATTTCAGACAGCTGGCTCTGTTTCTTGAAGTTTCAAACAGCCAGTTCACCAGAAACAGAGGAAAAGATGGTGGAGCTCTTTGTGTGACAAACAATCATGGCCTGTCAAGGCAGAATTCTGTCATAATGATATCATGGTCTTTCTTTGACCAAAATCTTGCAACAAGAAGTGGATCAGCAGTTTATTTCAAGTTTGACTCACCTGGATCTCACACAAACATGTTCTTTGTTTTGAACACCACCAAATTTGTCCAGAATATGATCCAAGAGGACAAATCAAAAGAGGGAAAGGGAGGAGCTCTGTTCTTTTCTGCTCTCACACAACCCAGCAAAGTAATATGTCACATTCAACAATGCCAGTGGGAGAACAACAATTCCACCACCCATGGAGGTGCATTGGCCTTGTATGTTCATGAATCCTCTTCTCTTCACATTGAACAGTCTGATTTTATCAACAACACTGCTCAAGCAACTGGAGGAGCACTGTATTTAAACATTGGAAAGGGTTCTGAAAATATCCCTCTGCAGGAAATGACTACATTAGATAATTGCAGGTTTTCAAACAACATTGCATTGGAGGGAGGCTCAGTGTTTCAAACCTCTTTGTTTCCTCTTCAAGCACAGTTAGTTTTAAAGAATACAAGTTTCTTTTGTTCAGATACTGTGACCACAGATTTCATTTCTCTGGTGATGTTTGCTCTATTTATGGACACATTCTTTTATCAGAGTCTTCAGAAAGATGCTGTGACAGTCTTTGGCTTGATTTTGAAATCTGATGGGCCATACCTCCTGCAAAATGTGTATTTCTCTTGTCATGACTCTGACATAAAACTTTCAATGAATTCAATAAGTATGGATGAAGAACACACTCATAAAAATTACTCTGATGCTCCTTTGAATTCACTCTTGCTCAGTTGCACAAGATGTGCTGTGCACCCATTTGCAGCAGGTAACAGCAGTTTGTCCTTGAACCCAAAAGACCCCTCTGTGACAAATCTGAAGACATTATTTCAACATGAAATTCTTCTGAGCAGCTCATGCCAACCCTGTCCTTTTGGTGGTGATTGTTCCAAAGGAGAAGTGAAGGCACTTCCAAACTACTGGGGTTACAAAAGAGGTGAGTTCATTTTCTTCCTGTCATGCCCCCTCCACTACTGTTGCAATGGTATTGATGTGCTGTGTGATGCCTACAACACATGTGCTCTGAAGAGAACAGGCCAACTTTGTGGCAGGTGTCAAGAGGGATTTTCTGAATCACTGATGTCAACAACATGTATTGCAGATGAAAAGTGTGATGATTCATGGCTTTGGCCATTGGGTTTTCTCTTGGCATTCTGTTACTTGATGTGGTACATGTACAAGGGTAAAATTGTGAGCATGTTAAAGCAAGTTGGTTTGAGAGTTTGTGCTTGTCACAAACACAAGGTGTTTGCTCAACCAGACAATGCAAACTGCCACCCAAATGAGCATGATAATGAAAATGCTGACAGTGCATATTTTGATATTCTTGTGTATTTTGTAAACATTATTGGCCTCATTGAAGTCCACGTGGAGTTTCAGAAAAAGGACACCCAAGCAGGAGCTTTGTATGACATGGAGAGGTACTTTATGAAATATTTAGATATTGATATTCAACACACACTGAACATTGATGTTTGTCCCTTTTCTGGCACAGATGCAATGGTGAAGACACTTTCAAGGCCAATCTTCACTGTGATGGTCTTTGTCATTTGGACAATGTTTTTTTCTATCTGTGTTTCTCTGATTCATGTGATGAACAGAAATCTTTGCAGACTACACTATCTGAAATACTTCTTAAAGCATTTCAAGCAAAATTTAATTGAAGGATATGTAGAAACTATGAAATACAGCTACAGTGGTTTGGCTGGGGCAACTTTCATTCTTCTCACATGTGTAAAAATTGGAGATCACCATTTTTGGAAATATGATGCTGAGGTCATGTGTTTTTCAAAAGTGCAGAATATTGTCATTGTGTTTGCTGCTTTCTACACAGTGCCATTTGTTTTCATTTCTCCCATTGCAGGAAAGCTCCTCACATGTGGAGTTATTGGTCATATTCAAGTTATGTTGGCTTGCATCTTTCCTTTTCCATTTGTTTTCATTTGGAGTGTGAGGTATATTTTGCTTGAGAAATCTTGGGCACAAAATTTGAATAATTCTTGTGAGAACTCAGTCAGATCAAATACTGGTGTTCTTTCCAAGGAAGCCAAAATACTTCTTGATACATACCAGGGTCCATACAAAGAAAGGTTCTCATATTGGGAAGGTATTATTGAAACAAGAAAATTAATGTTCTGCAGTTTCTTTCTAATATATAACAACATCTACAGACTCATCTTTAGTGCTGCTCTGAGTGTGGTTGTTCTGGTCCATCACAATGCAACACAGCCTTTCAAGCATGTCAACAGTAACAGAGCTGAGACCTTGTCTCTCTCACTGCTGTGCATGTCCTGCATCACCAACTGTGATAAATCTGTATATCCTCAGTCAGGTTTGATAATTGAATTCAACACACCCACTGAGCAGCTCCTTTACTTCATGAACAGACTGGACAATATGTTTGCTCTCATCTTACTCTTGTTTATCTTTGTTGCTGAACTGCATGATATTGTGAAGAAAGCCATGACAAGAAAATTTACATAATTTTGAAAAGAATAATTTTCTTAAATTTGATCAAACCACACATCTTTTTCATAAGAAAGTAACCTTGCTTTTTTTCTGTAAGTTGATGAAACCACAGATTATTTTTCACGTCGCTGTCTCCATGACAACGGATCAAATTGGACACCTGAACAGATCCTCACCCCGAACTGAACAGAAGATCCAACCGAGCGGAAACTCAAAATTTATTGCCAAAAATAGATTGAGGACAAACAAATGTTATGACAAAAAAAAAAACAACCCAGAATCTCGTCGCCATCCCATTGTGAAATTGTCTCTCCATCAGAAACAAAGAAATCATGTATCAGTGCACAACTATTGTCTCTTGTTTGTTGTGAACAAAAGAACAACAAAAACCTCCGGTTTGGGTCTGGCGCCTGGATCCCCCCCTGTTCTTCTGTAGGGGTTTTCACATTGGATGACGCACGGTCGTTTTTTGGCCTGGCATAAAAAATTTCACCATTGGATGCAACATTAAATTTTGACGCTGACCAGGAAATTGAGATAATTTGGAAAGAATAACTTTCTTTTCAATTGATGAAACCATAGAACTCATGAATAAGTAACAATGAAATCTTCTCTTCTGTGGGGGGAGGGGGGAGGAGCTGATCCAGAGAGGAGGGAGGGAGGGTCCCCTGGGGGGGTCACGTTGGTTACCAAGGGGTGGAACCCCTGCTGAAGTGGTTCGTGCCAATTACAGGGGTTGACCCCCATGTATACACACGAGTGGAGGGGGGAGGAATTTGGGGGAATGATCCAGTGGCAGAGGATACAGAGCCCTCGAAGGGAGGGGGTAGAATCCAGCTAGAGGTACTGTAGGGAAGGGGGCGATGTGGAGGGGTCTGAGGTGTGGAGGGGTCGACCTGGAGGCGGATGTGGTCGCAGTTCTTCCCTGTTATGGAGGGATGGGGTCACCGGGCGGTTGCCGGTTTTCACTGTGGTTAGCTCTGTGAATAGGGTCCCCAGGGGGGTTCAGCTGTCAAACCTCCTCAGTGGGACCCGTTTGGGTCAGTCACTTCATTTTTTCAGAATTTTCTAACTTCCCTGCACGAAGGTTTTCGGTGTCTCAGGACCACCCCGCATATCATTCTCCCGGTGGGTTGTGGTCCTAAAATTTTGGGACCACACGAAGAGGTCAAAGTTTGGTCCCCAAACTTGTTTTGCAGCAGGGTAGAACCTGGTCCTGAAAAAAACAGGACAACATTCCGGCAGTGGAATGTTGTTCTGGTTGGAATGTGGTCCTGGTCAGAATGTGGTCCTGGTCAGAATGTGGTCCTGGTTGGAATGTGGTCCTGGTCAGAATGTGGTCCTGGTTGGAATGTGGTCCTGGTCAGAATGTGGTCCTGGTTGGAATGTGGTCCTGGTCGGAATGTGGTCCTGGAACCTTGGAATGTGGTCCTGGTCAGAATGTGGTCCTGGTTGGAATGTGGTCCTGGTCAGAATCTGGTCCTGGTCAGAATCAGGTCCTGGTCAGAATCTGGTCCTGGTCGGAATGTGGTCCTGGTCGGAATGTGGTCCTGGTCGGAATGTGGTCCTGGTCGGAATGTGGTCCTGGTCAGAATCTGGTCCTGGTCAGAATCTGGTCCTGGTCAGAATCTGGTCCTGGTCAGAATGTGGTCCTGGTCAGAATGTGGTCCTGGTCGGAATGTGGTCCTGGTCGGAATGTGGTCCTGGTCGGAATGTGGTTCTGGTTGGAATGTGGTCCTGGTCGGAATGTGGTCCTGTTACACCGGGGCTCGCAAGTCCTGTTTCTCAGTGGATCAAAGAGCGGAGGCCATCCATGGCGCGTGGAGACATCTGACGGCCTGGGGTTTGGGTGGGGGTGGAAGTTCGCGCCTGATTTTTGAAAAGCGACACTCAGTCCGCAAGTTGCCAACGGAACGCGCTTTTCAAGTTCGCCAGGAGAACGCGTGACGCATCCGGTGTGAATCAACCTGGACCAGAGTCCCTCTCACCACATCAGTTTTCATTGCTTGTGTCATCCACGTCGCTTTTGGCGGGAATCAGTGCCGACATTCCCGCCATTTCTTTTCCCGCCACACCTTTTGGCGCCATTTCTGTTTCCCGCCGGCGCGATGATGGCGCGTCTCAAGACAATGGACACGGCTATCAGGGCGCGACAGACGCTCTGAGTTGGGATCCAGGAGGGGGCGGTGCGAAAAGTGGCCGTGTTCGATTTACGTGGGGCATAAATCGAACACGCCCAATTGAGACAGTGAGCGTGCATCCAGGATTTGCAGACACAGGGTGAGTGAAAAACAGACTCTGATAAAGGGTCACACCCTACCCTCACAAACCCCCGACCTTATCCCCCACCCACTCCTCTCTTCATTCCCTCTCCCACCCGCCTCCTCTCTTGTATCTCTTCCCCGTCCATCATTCCACTCCTGACACACCCACGCTCTCACCTCCCCTCCACCTCCACCCCCCCCCCCCTCCCACCCTGATTCCATCCCACCCTGCCCCCTTTTCCCCGCCTCCCTATCCCCTCGCCCAGGCCTAACTCCGACCCTCCAGCCTCTGATTGACTCACTTCCCTCTTCCCCTTCCCCCGCCCACCCCTGACTCTGCCCCCACACCCCCTAATAGACCCACTTCCTCTGCATTTAGGGATCTCACCCCACTGTCCCCCACAGTGGCCCCCCCCCCCCCCCCCCCGCAAAACCACCCCCCCCCCCCCCCCCCCACACCCC
>JAAUXT010058028.1_pt1 | contig 12482 bp, 9 predicted proteins | sample 7278171 | NCBI WGS metagenome assembly JAAUXT01 (sample SAMN14350112, study PRJNA611818) | marine sediment metagenome | isolation source: surface marine sediment (1.8m) | place: French Polynesia: Moorea | collected 2018-08
CCTCCCCAGGTCCCTCCCTGGTCCCTCCCCGGTTCCCTCCCCAGGCCCCTCCCCAGGTCCTTCCCCGGGCCCTCCCCGGGTCCCTCCCGCTGAACGCGCTGCGGGAGGTGGGTACAGGCCACGCTCGCTTGGGCTCGGCGCACCTGCTTCACACTGTTGACGTTGCTGAACGGGGCGCCATGCGTGACGCAGCTGTCACAGACATGGATAGCAACTCTCAGCGACGCAGGACGCATTCTGCCCAGTTTGCAGCGAAGTTCCAATTGAATTGCCCAGGGACGCAGCGCACAACGCACAACGCAGCCAGCATGAAGCAGCCAACCCCCAACGTGGAGTCTTGTGTTCACAACACATCCATCATCTCCCGAACGGCGCTGCGATCTGGGAGAGCATGGTCCCTCCCGAAACATGGCGGAACCGCTCAGGAAATGTGCAGGCTCAACGGGATGAGGTACGAGGAAGTTTTCTGCCAATATGATGTGCGTGCGTGTGTGCAGGGGAGCATCCGCATACACCCGAAGGGGGGTTGATTCCAACGTTCAAAGTTTGACCTGCATGCAAACAAGGCCGTGTGTGTGTGTGTGTGTGTGTGTGTGTGTGTGTGTGTGTGCGTTGATGTGTGTGCGAATGTGCGTGTGTTCCTGTGTTCAGTTCGTGTGTGCTAGGGCGATTCAAAGAATCTAAGATTACTTCAGGGGTCTTTCATGCAAAAAGACAACAAAGTTGTTGGACTGCTGCGCCTCAGTAGGAGCTGTGGATAACTCAATGTTTGGGGTCAGGTCCACCCGTGGATCCGCTGTTCTATTGTGAAGCGAGACAACAGACTTCCTGTTCTCAACGTCACACCAAGAATCCACGCTCACGCTCGGGGCATTTCCTACACAAGATTCCTTCACCGCATTTCTCTCACGCCAGCCTCTACAATTCCCCCACGTTTACATTGGAAATACACGACACGGAAATACACCAGCCACGGCCCTGCATCACAAGGCAAAAAACAGCGCAATGAAAAAGCGGGCTGGAACTGCGGCAGATTCTCGCTGTGTAAACAGGTCTGGAGACGGGGATGAGCTGCAGATATCAGACCTGATATCCAGACCGCGCGCTTCATGTGGCTTCTGATCCGTACAGAGGTTTCGCAGAGCTCGGGGTATCTTCAGTACGCAGAGTAAAAACTGACGTTGTTCTCTGGCTTTGAGGTGGTTTTGAGTCAGGTTGAAATTTTCGGAGCCTGCTCGCCTGAAATGAAAATGGATCTTGTTGGAACCAATAATTATTTTGACCATTGGTCCCTGTAGAGTCGCTGGAAATCCTCTCAAATCGAGGACAAGATCAGAAACCACGACAGAAAATCTTAGAAGAGGCACAGAAGATGGAGTGTGTTGGTAGCAGTGTCGTGCGCTTTGCTTCAGAAACACAAAACATGGTTCTGTTAGTTTGGGGTGTGGGCCGGGCAACTTAAGGGTTGTTTGTATCTGCCTGAAACACCCCAACTCTGATTGCATCGTTTTTTCTCTTCATCCGACCCTGAACCAATTGCATCGAACGGGATTGAGAATCAATTCGCTCCAGAGAATGGGGAGAAGATGTGTGGATCCGACCTCAGCAAACCGTAGACACTGATACCCATTGGGAGTGACACGTGAACGTGACTGCAGCAAACCCAGCATCTCAACTCCCAAAGCAAACCACGAGGTTCCACGGAGTCTCACAGTGCCGTGCATCTGGTGGGTGGGATGTGAGGTCCCGATACCATCACCCGGGGCTGTCTGTTGCGGGGGCAACTGGAATTAGCAACACACAGGTGAAACAATAGAAACCCCGGAGATCACATGGCAACCTGAGCACCATCTGTTTACATTCCCTGAGCTGCCAGATCCGTGGCACGGAGGCCGGGGTCACGCTGGGTGCGTCACGTGTGGCGTCACTGCGCATGTCAGTGGGCGCTGCGTTGGAAGGGTTTGCGCATGCTTGAGGATCGCGTCGCGGAGGTGGTGTGACGGATCCTGGTCTTTGTGAAGCGGGACGGTGCATGCAACACTTGATTCTTGCTCACCCAGAGGCTGGTGCTCTGTTCCACTGCGCTTTGCTGAACGTGTTCTTCAGCAATAAAGCATTATCAAGCAGGCTGAGATCCAGGGGCGCAGCGCAGAACGGAATGTTGTGAACCAGGCCTACAACGAGGCTGTTTGAAGTTTTTATCGTGAATCCCCATCAGAGATTCACAGACAGATCTGAAATATTTTCACAGCAAACAAGTGGCGTCGGTCGCTTTGGGCCAGTTCCAGAATTTTGATCCCCAGAGGCTCCAACCCGCAAAATGGGAACCTGATCTCCCATTTGAGCACAAGCCATCGTAGGGACAACGCCATTCAGGGGTGGCGCGAATTGTTTTTCTTGGTCCTGTGAGATTGAACCCAAGGTCCCGTTGTTTTTCTTCCATCATTGCATGCCCAAGCATCAATGAACTAAGCATCAGTGAACGTCAGTCCGAGTACGCTCGGGGTACTGGGTGCATCAAAGTGACTGGAACTCCCCAGCGCTCAGATCAGAATAGAACTGAGTTTCAGCCCAGCCCAAAGCCTTGTTTATTTGCTGAGATTGGTTCGCGCAAGCAAACCTGGTCTCTTCTCTCTGGGACCTCGTCAGTTTGGAGTGATTAGGTGGAGCTGCTCCCCCGCGGAACCTGTCTCTCTATCAGATGAGCCGGGCCGGCGGAATTAACCCTCGTGAGCGCGGCGCGCGGGATATTGGCGGAGAGTGAGGAAGATTGCGTGAGGTTCGCCCAACGTGGACCCGGCACTGTGCGAACTGCGAGCTGAGAACGAGACTGTGAATGAACGTGAACGAAAGTTGAAACACAGATATAGGAGGGGCCAAGTTGTTTCTTGGACCACTTGTGTGAATGGGTCCTTTTGATCTGTTGGTCTGCGGAACAACGAGAGTGAGAATCTGAGCCTCTTTGTGAAGTTCTGCGTGAAGATTTTTGAGGGATCTAGATCTCGTCATTTTCTTCAGTCACAAGTCACAAAAGAAAATGGCGAACGTGGGTGCTCACAAAGAGATGTCATCTCCATTTCACTGGGAAAGTAGGATTCACATTCCACGCACCAAACACACAAAGCGCATGGTCAAGAACGCGTAAATCGAGCACTTTGAAAGACGATCAAGCAGTTCCGGAACGGCACGAGCTCCTTCTCTCACCCATTGCAGAAACGCCTGCAAACTCTCACTCAATTCATTCACTCGACTGCACACCGAACTGGCGATTTGGAAGCGACTCCAAAGCTGTTCAATTCCTCCAGCACTGTGAAGCAGTGGTCGATCAGAGCCTCCCGCTCCAGCTTTATTCCACGAGCCCTTCTCCGTCAGTATAACCACAGCGAGCGAGGCGAGGCGTGTGGAGCCCATGGCTTCTTCCCTCAGACCCGTCACCGATTGGTAATTCACGTTGCATGCTGCGCTGAGCAGGAGGCAGTGATTCGGGGATAAAGCATGTGAGTGATTGGGGAGAAGGGAGAGGCAGGGAAGCGACTGGAGTGACTGCATGGTGTGGCTGCCCACCAGACTACAACCAGCACGGATAGATGGATAGAGACAGGAGCACCACAGTGGAAGCAGGTGGTTATTGTTTGATGTAATGATGAGGATTCTGAAGCCAATCACAGGAAATCTGATGGAATTATTGTCAGAGGATACAATCTCGATTCTCCCGACGACAATGACTGTGTTCGCAAGAATCTACTTTGTAAAAATTTGGTCCGTACAGAAAGCAATTTGATAAGATCTTTTCAATTTGGATGCAGATTTTGCAGATCTATTGAGAGCACTGAAGATCAGTCACAAATGCCAAACCATGGGGCCCAATTGGATATTGGTGCAGTGCTTTTATGCCGGAATTTATCTGAGCTCCTTGAGTGTGGAACTTGATCTCGTTAGGCAGGTGAAGAGGTGGTGCATCATCACTGTGTGACGGAACCCAGTTGTTGAGTTTCACTCGAATTCTGCAGTTTCCCATGTCACACGCAACAAATGCACGTGAGTCGGAAGAAACTTCACACACAGGAACTGAAAGAGTTTTTGGCATGGAGAAGCCAGAGTTGAAGCGAGTCTCTGTTTTGACTAAACACGCGAACCGCAGCGGATGAGCCTCCGGAGATGATTCCTTCCATAGCGAAGGCGGAGTCGTGTCGTGCATGCGAACCTGGAGCCCAGGGTTCACACTGCACGCGTCGCGCGATGCGGCTCTGCACAAGTCAACGGGCGTAACGGGCCAGCATGAGTTTTAGCAAACAGCCCGCAAACCTGGAAACCCAAACGCAAACGTAACTTTTGGTATGCTGTGATAGTCAAAAATTATGTTTGCATCTGCATTTCCAGGTTGCAGGCTGTTTGCTAAAACTCACCAGCATGAGTTTTAGCAAACAGTCCACAACCCTGGAAACGCAAATGCAAATGTAACTTTTGGTATACTGTGATAGTCAAAAAATCACAAAATCACAAAATCACAAAATCCAAGCAGCACAGGACGAGGTTGTATCAATTCGTTTTTGTGCTGAAGGGGACACTTTCCGTCGGTTTTGTGCAGGATGCGGACTCAAGTGAAAACTCCTGTGTTCGTTGACGGCGTCTCTGCACACGTCAGCTGCAAATGTGGCGTCACCGTCGTTTGCGACGCAGCGCCCGTTGACCTGCACTTGCGCACAACGCATCCCGTGCGAAACAGGCCACCAGCTCAATGCCTTTGTGTCAAATACGTGGAAACCATTGTCACAGAAGGTAATAACTTTTGCTCGAGGGCCCTCACACTGCATTATGTGCAAATTACTCGGGGTGCTTGAGGCCCGTCGAATTGCGTGCTTCAGGCGAGTGGTCATGCAGTGCGGAATTACCGACCCGGTGGAGAGGATTTCGGAAACAATTTTCCGCCTCCAGCCTTGAGAGTTGAGAATCCTTCAGCACGGAGGCCCGAGACACATTTTGGCCAATCCAGATGGTCCAAAAAGTTTTCTTCAAAACAGGCGCTGCACGACGAAACCCTGGCAAGGGTCCCAAACAGCCCTTGTCAAGCAGAGCGTCATCCAGTGCAGTCAGATTTGGAATGGATGGGACGAATTCCCCAGCACAGAATCATTCTCAACAGCAGCGCACGCGTGCGAGATTTTCCTTAATCTGAGCGTGTCGTGTTGGATCAAAGCCCGTGGAAGGTAGGCAGGGAGATTTCCAGGGTTGATTAGGCAAGATAAGCGTCCGTGAGCTGAGTCGGTGCGGCGTGTTCCGGACGCGTACGTCTTCCCCAGTAAGAGCCGCCCTCGACTTGTCTGGGACAAACTCTCGTGCTCGCTCACGCCCCACCCAACACGAAGTCTTTGTACCCACGTCAATCCAGCTCAAACCTGCCAGTGTTTTCAGTGTATCAAGGGGCCAACAGTCCCTGTGATCCGTTCCGAAAAGCTGTGACTCCAAACAAGGCAGGACGGAACCAGCTGCATATTCGGACGTCTTGGGTCGTGGCTGCGAGCTGATCCAAGGGGCCAATTGCGCTGACGTTGAGGGATGGGTCTGGGCTGAAAATAGACGCGGCGTCTTTGGATGAACGTGCGACGCCCACGGTGCGGCGCTGACGGCTTCTGAGGAGCTGTTGGGGCGGCCAAGTCTGTACAAACATCCGGGACCGATCCAGGATTATTGGACTGAGAGTGGGACCTGGTCTCTAGTTTCAAACTTCAGCATTCAGAATAAGGAGCCAAATCTCAGCTTCATTGTGCAAAGCAAATGGCAATGCTTTCTGCCCTCACCCCTGGATCCGCCTCTGGGCACATTGTTGTCTGTTTGAACTTTCTGTCACGACAGCGGAAGAGCGGGTGGTTGTCGTCCCCGTCCTGTTTGGCAGGCATCTGGGCGCTCGCGTGACGACAACGTCTTCATTTGTAGACTCCCGCGGGACTAAGTCCTTGAAGGTTTGGAGGCATGCAATGGAGACTGACTCCGGATGGGAAACGAGGCGGATCCTAGATTTGGCTTGGGTGTTCCAAGCCCAACTTTGCATTGCGAAGTGTATAACTTAGTATGTTTGGGGGTGGAAAATTGCTGCTCCCTGGGCCTACCTTAAGAAAGGACCATCTTGTCAGAGAGGTGGACCCCAAAATTTTGGATTTGACCAACTCCACAGAGCTATCCATTCAACTTGAAACCAAGAGTCACGAGGTTTGCTGTCAAGTCCAAAATACCAAGTAAGCGGACAGGGTCCATTCACCAGGCATCAAGGGGAACTTTACGAAGCTGCAAGAAACTTCGAACAGGAACGAGAGAAAAGCAGCATCTGAGTCTGAGTCTGTGAATGGGGAGGCTCCACCTCCGTAGCACTTGTAACGCCAGTGTAATTCGAGCTGAATGTTTTGAATGCGAGGCATCTGGAGGAATCCGGGGTGGTTATCCGCCCCACTCTGGATGCTCGACCGCATCGCGTCAGATGCGGAGTGGAGCCGGGTGCACACTGGATGCGTCAGGCGTTGCATTGCACTGGGTACTTTACGAGTTGTGTTCAAGTCAATGGATACTGCATTGGCGAGGTTTAGCAAATACGTCCGGTCCTTTTTCAATGTGCCCCAATCACCAGATCAGTGACACAGAAACCATTTGGTCGGTCACCTGTCATTGGCTCTCAGCACAAATTCAGGACAAGTCTGGCTGTCTGTGGCACTGATCTGGCAATTATGGAAACCGCGCATTTGGAAATTCAGGCCGAGCTAAACCTCCCAATTGCAAGCCTCGATTGTGCGTCCGTTGATCTGAACACAGACGCATTTCGTGGCGCATCTTGTGCGAAACAAGTCTGAGAGGCAGATTACGTGGGTCCACAAGGGCCGATTTCAGACTGGATACGCCGGGTGTGTGACACCTGCACAGGTCGTTGCTTGCCTTTTGCCCACTGCCTTCTCACCAACGCCCCTCTTGACGCACCCAGTGTGACTCAGGCCTCAGTGCTCGACGCGGATTGAGTGAAGCCGATGCTTTCGCGGGCTGAGCCGGGGTGGAGAGAGAGGCAGCGGCGGAGCGTGCGGCGGGGCGGACCTGCCTCCCCATCTGTCGGTCTGACGGGCCAGGTTCTGCAGACAGGTTCTCATTTTCTGCCGATCCAGCGATTCTCGAGTTTGTTCCTGCGAGTTCTGACTTTCTGTGTAGATTTGTCTGGCAAAATGGAAGCAGCGCTCGTTTGAAAGAGATGTCACTGCAACAAGGCTCAAGGCTCTGGTGATGGCAGTGAGGGTCATGCTTTTTGTGCTGAATCCGTTTCAATTGAAATCGATTTTGCAGGCTTTCTTCAAGTTCCTGACATTTGTCAAGTCTTTTATTTTTCTTCATTTTTTTTTTGAAAAGCGCAGCACATCTGGTTCACCTCCACACCCAACCTTCAAATTGCTTTTGGGTTGGTTTTGAAATGAAGTCAGGTTTGAACACGCTGTTACTCACAAAAAGAGCGGAAGATTTGTTCTGAATTACGTGGAACTGATCTGTGAAATGATCAACGGTGTTTCGCTAAGTGTATCGCACTCCCGGATTTTAGGCAGAAGAAATAAATCTTGCGTCTTCTGCACCTTGCCTGGTGGGACCCGTCACGAATCATGGGGGTCTGGGTGCAGCAGAACCGGGGTCAGCGCAGACGGAATCTTTCAGGGCGATGATCCAGAAATGTAGAACATCTCTTTTTCTTTGATGTCCACACATCGTCTGTAACATTGTACACATGTAATAAAGGACCTGCAGAAGGGGTTTGCTCCGGCTTGGATGAAAATAATGATAAAATCTGGAAGCTGATCTCAAGGACATTCCCAGAGACCCCACGACAGGGAACACGCACGAGACGTCACGTGTTAGCCAGACGGACCAAGGCCAAGTGCCTCTACCTCCACCCTGACACACTCAAATTTGTTCAAAGAGGCACAATTTTTTGGGGCTCAAATTGGTCGGGGGTTCCCGGACCCCGACCCGGATCCGCCGGAGAAACCCGAGAAGCTCCGGACTCAACCGATGATGAGCCCCACGCTGAGTGAAGATCACACGTAACTCGGGCTATGATTGCTCGCACACTGTTTACCCTGCACTTGTAAACATCGCAGCTTCTGAAGGCAAAAACCCTCTGATGTAAACACTGACAAACGCACTGTCAAACTGCGCGCTTTTGATCATCCCGGATACGCAGTCATTATCCACTGGCAGCGACTTCAAAAGTCTGGCTCTTCAGATCAGAGCTCAATAATGCTGCATGGAATCAGCAGGGACTCCGCACAATTTATCTCGTATGACTCTTTGTGAAGTTGGGTTGTGCTATGGTCACATAATGACACTGCATTGTGGAGAGATTCAGGGAGACAGACTCTGCCAGGAAAATCTGACCTTGCCCTCACCATTCATCATGTTCCTTGTGTCAAAAGCTTTGAAGTCAGAAATCAAACTCTCTGCCCATGCACCCCTGGGACTTGACGTGAGATCAAAGCATGTGACGAGTCATCTTCCTTCTGGAACCAAGCCTTCAGCTTTGCACAGGCATGCCGCTGCAATGGCTCATACCATCGCCTTGAAATCTGATCCCAATCCGTCTTGTCTGTTTCACAGTGTAGAGTACACAACAATAGAAGAAAGCGAGCGCATCCCCATCCAACAACACAGCGGATTATAATGGCCCGCGCTGCACGGGAGGTGTCTCAGTGCCCGCACCGCCGCCGCCGCTCCCGCACCACCGCCCCGGCTCCGGAGCCCCAGCGCCGCCGACATCGCCCCTGCTGCCGCGCGGGGGGACCTGATCTATGCCCCGGGGACTGACACCGTGCTCAGGCAGGTAAGGACAGCTGACCTTCAGCCACATAAATTTGTGATAACTACAAAGCTTTGTGCATGTGTGATTATTCAGTGGGCTGTGTGTGATTCGTCGGGTGAACACGCAAATGAGTTGAGTTGGAAATGCAGATGAGGTTGGACTTCGACTGGTGCCACACACATGCACACACACACACACACACACACACACACACACACACACACACACACACATACACCTGCAGCCACCTCAGTCTCAGCTCAGGGTGAAGCCCGTTCGAATTGGCCAAGATAGGAAACAAAAGATGTTTCCGTGGGTCACCTATCAACCAGAATTGGGCGAGTTTGAACCAGGCGGCATCAGGTGTAAAAGTACGAAGGCCAAATGTGTGCGTGGGTCAAACCCACCTTTTATCAAACACAAGCTGGCACAGCTTGGAAAAGCTCAGCTGAGGCAAAAAGGAAACCGAGAAACAAAACGTGCATTCCCACAGTGTTCCCGTTTGGCAGACACACCAGTGGTGTCATCATGCCGCTCCCACTGCAGGACCTGATGCCGGTGATCACAGAAGCCGAAAATCCACATTCTCACATCAAAAGACTTGCTTCACAATGATGGTGATTTCGTTTTGCAAGTCGCGCACAAGTCCCGTGCCAATTTTCTGACAAAAACACACACAAAAATTGTCACTTTGTGTGCCTGATCGAGCAAAAGAGTGGCACACTTGGTGGGAGGGGCGGAGACCCTGGGACCCTGCATCTGCTGGACGACAACGTCCAGCAGACAACGCCCGAAAGGGACTTCGCGAATTCTCGACAAACGATTGTGTCGCGATGAGTAAACGTGTGCGCTTCCTCATTGCAGCTCGTAGGAAGAGAATGGCTCCAGATTTAGTGCTCCTTCCATTATTCATCACAGGTGGGTCGTTTCAGATCATCCCTTATCCGCCATTGACGCCGGCGTCACATTGGATGCGTCACGCGTCGCGTCCCCGCACCACGCAACAACGCATCGCTCATTGGGGAGTTTCAGCAAACAGCCTGCGACCCTGGAAACGCAAACACAAACATAACTTTTGGTACGCTATGATTGTCAAAAGTTTCGTTTGCGTTTCCAGGTTGCGGGCTGTTTGCTATAACTCGCCATTGACTTGTGCAGGAACGCGCCGCATGACGCATCCAGTATGACTCTAGCCTGTCGCTGCGCAGCGAGGTGTCTTTGATGGTGTCCTATGAAAGTTTAATGGAGCCGGGAAAAGGAAGAGGTGGAAATTGGAATAGATGAGGTGACTCGAGGTGCGGTGAAGGCAAACGGAAATTCTCTCAGATTAACGGAGGGACTGGAGGTCATGTTTCACTGGACACACAGACAAGAACGAAATCAAGTTGTGTCAAGCGTTCCGCTGGGGCCATGTTGTCCGTGGACGTCAGACTGGCCGCGTAACTTTGGGAGGGTCGCACTTGGTTCCCGCAAGAGGCCCCTGTCTCGAACGTGCGTCCAGGCACAAACTCGTAAAACAGCTGGGGCAGGAGGTCCAGGGTAGGAATTGTGGGCCTGACCAAGGGACCAACCGTAGTCAACGGGGAAAGTTTGCGCGCTCTAATTCAGCCACAATGGGGAAGTTCAGCAGGCCTTAAAATCCTTACGTGCGGTACCCCATTTGCCAGATCAGTGACACAGTTCCAGCCAATGGCAAGCAACCAAAATGGACTCTGTGGCGCCGATCTGGCAATTGGGGCACGTCGGCAAAGGACCGGGCGTATTGGCGGAACCTCCACACTGAATCGTGCAAAATGGGAGGAGTGTTGTTCTTGCTTGAGTTTTCCGCCTCAGGCTCCAACGTTCGTGTGCGACACACCCCACAGCGCTGCAGCGTTCTCCACCCATCTCCGTTTCAGTGGTCGCGTCGCTGGTGTCCCCGCTACGTGCCTTCTGCACGCGGCAGGACATCAGTAACTGCGTGGCGGTGCTGCTGCGAGGGGACGACCCGGCCGACAGTCAGGACGTCATGGAGCACCTGCTGTTCGAGCGCGTCTCCATCAACGACTGGTGCAGGTGAGCGGAGACGCGGTAGCGACGTTCGATTCGTGCTTCCAGTGCACCCGTGGCTATATTCCACAGCCCACGTGGACGTTTCTGGCCAGGCTCCTTCGGATGCATTGGAAGAAAAAGCCAAGTGCAGGTGAGCAGACGCGTAGCACGGACGTTCGGACGTTGTTTTCGTTGAAATAGGCAGGTTTGGCTTTGTGGTCTGTGGTGCACGTCTCTGGCGCACATTGCTTTCAGTCAGTGGTGTGAAGGGTGACGCACTGTGCTGGCCCTGAAAAGTTCAGGTACACGGATGTAAGACAAGGGAATCTGGCAGCGGTTGTGGTTGCACGTGTTTGATGCATCGTTCGCTGCTGACAAACCAAATGCCCCGATATTTGCGCTGATGTCTCCATGATTCATCACTTCTTGCACAAATCCAGGGCTGCGTCGTTACTTGTTTGGAACCCTGAAATATTCTCCTCTCAACTTTCTGAAATTCAAATGCAAGTCAGATTTTGAAAAATTTGCTGAACCCTCGTCTCTATACGTCTTCAATATTTCCTGTTGCGAATTTCCAAATCAAAGCTTGTGATATGTCCACAAAACCTGGTGCACAAAGAGAAAATGAAACTTTGCAATCGGATCTCAAGGCCGCGTGAGGCACCAGGTGACAGGCAGTTGACGGGGCTGTCGATGGCTGCGCACACGCGTCGCATCTGTGACCCGGAGTCAGCTGGTCTCGCAGCGGATTAAAGAGCTGCGTCACGTGATCCGCCCAGGGGCCGATCCGGGAGGGATCCAGGGGTGCCCACTACCACCTCCCCAAACCCCACGCAATGTTTCATCCCCCCAAGTAATGTCCGTCAGATATGTGCTGAAGGAAGAATGCCAGCATGTTTCCTTCGTCAACATGGAGGCCCAATGGACGTCTATCCCAAATCTTGGTTCTGCCATTGGGAACAACCAAGTTCTAGTCTCTGTGATTGGCGTGCTGGCGGATTCCTGCAAAACTCTCTCCTGAATCCTGCACTGTAAAATCTGCCCAATCATTGTGTCAAGGGCGTTCTCCTCTGGACGCACTTGTGAGCATCATGTGACCAAGAACGCTTGATGTTTTTGCAAAAATAATATCTTTTGGGTCAGCTTCCCTGCGGCCTATTGCCCACCAGTCCAGAGCCACAAAGACATAATTTTGCACAGCGCAGAATAGGAAGTGGGTTCACGATGCGACAGTGCAGAATGCAGCGTTAAACCGAGGGGCTTTCCGCTTGGTTCCGCCGGATTCACCGCTCCAGGCTCGGGGGGCTCTGGGCGCAGCGGCCGGTCTCCGCAGAGCCGCGCGGGGCGCTGCTCGGGAGAAGCGTCCACATTCCGGGGCAACCCGCAGAGCCTGCCGCTACAGCTCCAAAACGAGATTTCCGCAGAGGGCCTTTTCACACTGCTTGCGTGTTGCATTGCTGCCAAAAGTGAAGGTGCTGAGTGGACACCACCGATTCCCCGCGTTATCATAGCGCTCAATGAATACGAGGCACGCTTTTTATATAACCGTTCCACTCAAATTTTTCACCGACACTGAAGTTTTTCATCACCAATCTCCTTGCATTCTCAATGTACAATATATGATCTACAAAAA
>JAAUXT010075442.1_pt1 | contig 12481 bp, 9 predicted proteins | sample 7278171 | NCBI WGS metagenome assembly JAAUXT01 (sample SAMN14350112, study PRJNA611818) | marine sediment metagenome | isolation source: surface marine sediment (1.8m) | place: French Polynesia: Moorea | collected 2018-08
CTCAACTCAACAAATACACAATAAAATGCACTCAAGCACTCCCAAAATGCACTCGTACCTCGTGCATTAAAGGTCGTGGCTTTCGTGCATTAAAATTGTGTATTTGTTTCATTGGCGTTCAATAACCCTGACGTAACGGACGCTTTATATGAGCAGACACTCGTTCATGTCAGCAAAGAATTTCTTGTATCAATTTTTAATTTCACAAATGTACTTTCCGCTTTTCACGTCAGGAATTGCTTTGTAAACAGGCGACTGCGCCACGCTGTGGAATGGCGTGCTTGCGATGTATTGCTCACTGCAGCCGCTGCATCAAATCTAATTTGCAAATTATTCTTCATCGCTTCGCTTAACGCATGAAGAACGATGAGTAACGTCCAATGGACCCAAACCTACTCTTCTTGATTCTCTATCGTTTCTCGTTTGTGCGCCTGATGCACAGTCTCCACAGTGAACGTTTCGAGGTTGCGTCGCTGCCGGTTTCCTGAGACAGAACTTCCAGCCTCGACATCGATACCAAAATGTTCTTCATGAAACTTTCCAGAGAGATAAAGCGGCGATGTTGGAAGTGATGCAAAGCTCATTGTGCAGAAAAATAAAAACAAGAGGATCTTGGACGAATCGTGTTTCTGAACGTCGAGCAACGTCAATTTTCCGTTGGACAGAGGTGACGCCCCTTTGTTCTGATCGCTTCGTTGTTTTAAATTCTTCAGCGTAACGCATGTTTGACTTTCCAATGTTGTCGAGAAGTGTCAGTTGAACAAGTTTCGCTGACAAAAGGCAAACACGTCACTTCCTTGGGCAACAGCGAAGGCTCTTGGGAATCGCTCTCGACACATTTTCAGTGCAACATGGCGTGTCCGAACACACAAAGAACCTGGTCACACGAGATGAAGTGGACACATCTCTGTCGTCCAACGAGCCACATGAGCTGAGTGTGAGGGAGAGGCCCGCAGCAGACTAACGCAAATGCGCTGACTGGTAACACGCCACCTGGCACGTGTGCCAAGTGGATCTGAACTGAACGCCAGGTGCAGCACAATAACACTCACATGTAGCAATCGAAACTGTGGGTCCATGGCGGACCACCGAGCAACAGGCACGCAACATGAGCGTCAGCTGTTCAGTTTCGCCAGAAAAGCCTTGTTTGTGGTCCGTTTTTATTGTCATCCTGATTCTCAAAGACAGTGTTGAAAAGTTGAATGTGCGACAAGCGTGGGAAGTTTGTCCGTATCCCATCGCTGTCTTGAATATTCTCCCTTTTAATGAAGTTCGCAACGTCAGAAATGTCAGTGCAGCTGACAGAAGATTAACCCCGCAGTCAAACGGAGATCACTTTTTTTCCGCGCGGAGGTTTTCTTGTGTTCTTCATGTCATTGGAAGACTTAAAATAAAGCGCTCACTGCCTCAACAGCAATTCGCTCTTTCTGGATGGAGCGAAGACGTGAGGTGTTCACAAACGAAACGACATGAGAAGAAACCGCGCTGAGCAACACGAAGCCTGGCTCACGCCAAAAAACGAGTCTTGTGAACGGACCGCGTCCATTGCAGCACATGATGGAGCAGGACTGAAATTTGTTCCTCTGCTTGGAGTCGTCGTCCATATCTGTTCTCACGTTGCTGGATCTACATGCTGGATTCTGATCCTTGGACTCAGCATCAACATCAACCAGACTGGGATTTGACAAAACACATTCAGCACCTTTGTCCAGTTTGGTGGTTTCCTGCAGTCTGAACTACTCTGTCTGTGCAGAGGCAGACCTGATTTTTTGTTGTGTTGTTCCCTGCAAAACTCATTTGCATTTTTGGGTGTGCTTGAGTTAGTCGCTTCACCGCGGCTGCTCCACAACACTGATATCTTCTTTGATTGTGAAAAATTGAAGTGAGTGCCACGCCCTACATCAAATGCGCGAGGCTGATGCCCGTCTCAAAGTGGAGCTGGAACTTTGAAGAGTAAGAAACTTGTCCGATTCACACAGGAGCCTGTTGCGCTGCCCGAGTTTCCGTCGCTGATCTCAGGTGTGGCCAGCAACACAAATTGGCACTCAACCCATCTGCATTGTGACAGACATCGACAGACCGATTGTGTTCTGACATGACAGCCAACTATTTTGGAAGGCCATTGGTTGGATTTCGGCGTCCTCTCGTTTTGATGAACATAACTGCCGTTATTTTCTGAGGACGGAAGCATTAATTGTCACAGCGTTCTACAGCAGGGCCACAATTCAGGTTTGTGGTGGGCGACCTTCGTGACACTGACTGAGGTCAAACTTTGCGGACAGGCAAGCGTCAGTTTGGCTGCTTCGTAGCGTAAAAACTTGTGCTTGACAGCGCAGAATCAGAGGGGAAAACTTCTTCCCGAATTAAGGGTCGGATCTACCGCAGAGTTCCGTGCAGATAAACGAACACAGTGAGTTGCCGAATCCGCATTTCACAGCTGCAAATTTGATCCCTTGGTTTTCTGACATGAAATGCTGTTCTGAAAGAGAATTTCTGTAATGACAGCTTTCCTGTCAGAAAGCGGAATTGCCAGACAGGTGTCGAAATGTTGCTACCGTTTGAAACCAGCCGTGTCTAAAAAATAGGCAGTTAAAAAAAGTGGCGCGACACGCAACAAGGTCAACAGGGGAGCTTCAAACTCTGCGCAACGAAGGTCTTGAGAATCAACGAGCTGGTATATGACAGTCTTTTGCCACAAGAAAAGTACACCTGGGCCACGCCCATCGACACCGAGCGGCATTTGAGTGATAACGCCGAAAGGTCTGAATGCTTCATCAAAAGCAGCAGATTTTTTCTGCGAGTGGATCTGATGAATCAGAATACCTCCGTGCTGCCCATCTGACCTCAGCCCTCGATCTCTCCTGGTCCCACACAACACGGACAGCAGCGGAGCTGCAAATCGAATTCGTGTTGTTGCATTCAGGCGTCTGAAATTGTAGCTGATCCAACCAAGACGAGGAAAAGTTATCATATCCAACACAACGCATTTTCGGAAACAAGAAGTTTCTTCTTGTGTTGGTTTGCGCTGTCACGCAGTGAAACATTGACGGCCAGACTTCCCCGCATTCACCTGACGGACGACTGACCACTGTCAACGTAAACAACAGGTTTCGGTTGTGTGAGTTACGAAGTGCTGGGTATGGGTTCTGGTTGCTCCTCCGTTTGTGGGTGTTCTTGAGAACAAACCATGATAACAACCTTGCGCGTAGAGTTGAGAGATAGCTTGTAAATTTGTTTATACCACGAGTGCAATATCTTCAAACATGAAATCTAAGAGCACGACTGTTTATTCTCTGGCCAGTAATTGCACTCCTCATGTTTGCAGACATTTCACTTGTGGTATAAGTCAACTATTTCACTCATCAGTGTTTAATATGTGAAGAAAGAACTCATGCTATGCACTCGTTCATTCTGTAACACATATTGAACGCTGATTCGTGCAATATTTGTGACGTATTTGTCAGCACTTTGGAATGGGTCTTTGATTTGAGTGGAACTCGAAGAGGCCTTTTGAAGACTCGGCGCGTATCGTGCTGCGATGTGATTCACGCGCGCGGCCGCAACAGCGCAGTGTTCGAAGGAAGTGACATTCTTGAGATGAAGTAGAGAATGCTCTTCTTTGAGGGAAACTTCAGTCAATATTGCACCGAATTTCTTTTTTCGTTGTGTGTGTGTGTGAGCTTGTCTAGAAATGAACACCGTATGACTGCATTTGCAGTTTTGCTGTCATAATTTGTCAGGAACAAATGTGAATTGGCATTTTCACGATGCGTTTTCAGTTTGTGCGGCGCATCCACTGTTCTGCAGTGGAACAGGTCCCTGTTTCCGCGCCCAGATTCCGTCGACCTGTTTCAGTTCTGGTGTGCTCGAGATGAGGAAATACTGCACTCGAGTGACACTCAAACTGAACCTCTGAATACGCTGAAGCTCCAAGCACATGTCCTCGACAAATTGGGAAATCAACAGAGCCAAATCACACAGGCTCTGGTATGTTCTCGGTGTACATCATCGGATGTCACAGTCGTGCACATCCGCGTAAACAGAACTGACACCGCTATTTCACTCGTATACTTGGTCCAGACATCCATCCGAATTTTCGAACATTTCGATTCTGTGAAAAAATTCAGTGTTTGCAAATTCAGACTCCAGATTTGTTCTCAATCTGACGCCACACCAACACCCACTTTGTGTCACCAGACCGCACCCTTGATCGCGCTGACTCCAGCGTCAAGCACGCAGGACTTGCTGGCTTTGGCGATCAACACGAACCTGGACAAGTTCCAGAATGGATTTGTGCCCAAACACAGCGATCCAATGATTCCAACTGCACGCCATTCGAATCGACCATTTTGTTCTGGAAAGCCTCGTCTGAAAAACGACCCATTCCCAAACAGAACTGCACCACCCGGTCTCCTCACTTATCGGGCTTTGCGCTTATCCCCGCTGTAAGAAAAGTCTTTATTGTGCGTGAAGGATCTACAGCTGTTGTTCTGTTCACTTCAATCTGGTAAAACTAGTCCAAGTAATCAAGTTGATTGTTGGTTAAGGTTCTTGAGCTTGAAAGGACCGTGCAGCTCCTCGGATATCCTGCTGAATGCGGCTCAAGTCAAATAGCTTCGACAGACCAGCGTTCTGGTCAACTGAAAAGTCCACACAACAGCGCAGGAAAGTTTGCGTGGTGTGTTTGCGTGGTGCGAGCGCGATAACTTAAGTTGTCTGTCAACCAGTGAGTGCCGTTGTTCGTTGGTCCCTTTTCCATGGATCTGACAGATTGATGAGTTGAGATGATGTTTTGGCCTTGGGATCAATCCATTTTGATCTGTGACACTTTCTGTGATTTTCCTGTTTATGCAAATTTCGAAAATCATTCCAGTGCACTGGTGGCAGTGCGACCTTCCAATTTTCTCCTTGCTGCGGAAGCAATGCTTCAACAGTAATGTCCTTGACTGCCAAACGCAGGTCCAACTCTTCTACGCACACTCTGGTCGGCTAATTCGAATTTTTATGACAGGGCTGTTTTTCCTCCAATCAAGCAGGACCTCGAATTGTCTGAGATCTGTCTCATCCGATCGTGATGCAAAAATTATCTGAGATCTGTCAATTCGTCCAACACGCTTGACACTGGTTCCTTCAACAGATCCCTCCCTATTGCATCAAAGTTCTGGAGGGCCTGAGGGTAAAACGCAGCATGCAAATATTGGAGACGAAAAGTAAAAGAGAATTTGACTTGCTGAGACGTGCGAGGCCCGGAGCTCCGAACTGGTGTTCACGATGCCGCGTCAATTGCAATTGGTTCGACTCGCCTCAACCCACAAACACGGACTACACTCGAAAAGTTGGCTTCCTGCAGCAGGACGTGTCTGACAAACAGTTGTGCGAAGACAGACGTGGAGTGGCCAATTCGGAAGCTGCGCTGGCCGAAGTATGCATGAGTCAAACGGAACATTTCGATGGAGATGATCTTATCTCAATCCGTGTCGGGAGGCCAGTCATCCATCATGATGCATCTCCACTCACCATTTCCACGATACCAGAGACCCCGCGCACAGGTGGTGCTATTATTTCTTCTGTGGGGTCATCATAAAGCAGATGATCACGCCTCCAGGCGGTTCTGTGCACATTTTCCTTCCTCGTAGCAGCACCCTGACCCACTCGCACCGGAGCATCAACACGGAATCGAGTGAATCAGTGTTTTCCGTGGCTCGTGACCAGCCGGAATGCTGCACCCGATCGAGAATCCGCGCGCACCCCGCCCAGTACAGTCATAACACCACACACACCCGAAGCTCCATTATGACTGGCTGATGGTCGATCTGTTCAGCCTACCTGCAACAAGCAGCGCTTGCAGGCTCTGGTGAGGAGGATCTTGTCCAAACGCCTAAATATACTCGCACAAGGCCCTGCTTCCTCCTTCAACGAAGAGCAGAGGTACAACGCGTGTGGAGAGGTGATTCACTGTACTCACAGCAAAACAGGAACCCGACCGAGTACAAAAGCATTGAAGCCCCACACCAGCCGACAAAACTCGTGAATAGAATTCACGGTCAACATCTGCACGTTTGCAACTCTGTGATCCAAGATGGCTTTTCAAGAATCGCTGACCCAGATGGGTCAGTCGTACGGACACGCCGCCACCCAGTCACTCCTCACCGGTGGAGCAGGCAGCGATCCGACAGACAAACTCTCCGATTTCCAGCGACAGAAAATTGACCACCTCTTCCATGTTCTGTACGGTACGTACTTATTTTCGGCCATTTATCACAAGCATTTGTGGAATGTTCGGACATGGTCCCTTTCATTGAATCGACGTGTCATGGCATGACATTCAAACTGGGGATGTTGACGCAAGTAGCGTGAACACAGACACGTAGCAGTGACTGCACGTTTGTCGCAACTTGGATCCTTCAACCACGGCCATTATCACCGTGGATCGGATCGGTATTTCAGGAGCATAAACAACCAACAACATCCAGGTGAGAAACTGCAAACAGTTTGTGATTGCGTAAGGTTCTGACGGTGTCCGGATGCCTCCGACTCGACAAGCAGAAATGAGTCACGAATGACTCACTCACCATCTATCAGCTGTTGCAGACAAAATAGCAAGAAAAGAAGACTTCAGTTGAAAAGACTTTTCTGTCTCCAGAAAGTTTCTGAAGTCTTTTCCTGGCAAATGCTTTCGGTTTTCCCACAGATGTCTGAAAACAAACACGGCGGTATTCGGCGAGGCGTCTCTTCTCAGGTGCAATTCGTCCCTGAGCACCGAGCGGAGAACAATGCTCGGCCGAGTGAGAGACTCCGCGTTCTGTTCGGATCGGCTTTCCCCTCCACTTTAAAAGTTGGACCGAGTACAAGGTCAAAACACTGAGGCTTGCCAGATTGTTGATATTTTACCATCTGATCCAGCTGTGCGTACTATTTGATGCTGTTTGGCGATGCAAAGGTTTCCAACACAAAATACTTGCTGAGTCCGCTGAATCAAACCTGTGAAAACTCGGAAACAAGAGAAAGACTACGTCAGATTCAACCCAGGGGATAAAATATGTCACCTAAGTTGCCGTTTGATTCAACCCAGGGCAAAAGATGTCTCACACAAGTCACAGAATGTCGTTGGCGCAACCTTGTCACCAGGAAATCATTCAGTTCAGACCTGGAGAAGCACTGCAGCCGAGACTGAATTTTGTTCACTTTAAAAATTATGAAGTGACCCTCTCAATTGAAAAAAAAACAACCCGTCGACAACAATGACCGACGATTCCTCCTTCCCCGCTCCCGCGATTGATCACTTGCAGGACTGCCAGAATGCTTTCAGACATTTTCGATGACCTTTTGAATCCGTTTTCATTTCAGACATCTCCAACGACAAAATCATTTCCAGACAAGATTTCTTCCAACTATCACAGGTACGTTTGTGTTGAAGAACAATCCCATTTCTCAGAACAAACCTCTTAAATTTCCACGTTCGCTGACCAGTCTCCCTCGCTGCTCTGTGCTCAAACGTTACAGCAGATCCGGAATGTAGAGTGTTGACCAGTGAGAGTCAAAACAGCCTCAACAGACAAAAAACATCCAACAGGAAAAGACATGCTCAAAATTTGTGCCTGGCAGTGTCAAATTTGACGGACACCAGTGAATGATCGGAGACTTGAGGGTGTTGAGCCGTTCCCACCGGATCAACCTGAGAACGAGCCTTCCGTTTTCAGAAACTAAAAGTGTTGAGAGGCTGGGAGGACGGAAAGGAGTTGCGACAGGCGCAGATGATCATCAACCACATGTGGACGTGTCTTCTCAGGGGGAACAGGAAATACAGAACAAACCAGCTGCAGATGCACGTGAGAGAACTTTCCTACTTCCTGCGCGCTTTCCCTTTGCTCTTGCCACAAAAGAACCTTGTCGGAGGACCCACTTTGAAAATGCGCCGTCTGAGCAAGTGGACCTTTTGTACAGATGCAACGGGAATTTCCCGCGAAGAACATTCTTGCTCTGCCACAATAACCAGCATGAGAGGAATGGAGAGGGCACGGGGGGGGGGGGGGGGAACGGGATCCAAACCGCCAAACAAATGGTCAAATTGTGCTGCACCTATCACATGCAAACAGAATCCGCAGAACTGTCAAAACAGCCACAGAGAGATGAAAAAATTTGCAACTGCCTGAAAAAGGTTTCTTCACCAGCCTTATTCATTTTCCAGATGAGACGAAACGAATGGCGGCGGTACTGGGGCGATTTCATTGAGGCATCTCTCGCCAAGGGCGGCTGGCCAGACAAATGCTTGGACAACATTGTGGATTACAGCTGGCAGAAGGAGTACATGCGATTCATGTTCATCCTGATGGATACCAACGGTGAGTTCAATCATGCCATTTGTTTTGTGGGTATTTTTTGTTTCCTCTGGGATGTGGAAATCCACCACTCTGAGCTATTCTGCACGACGCTGCGCACACCATGCAGTGTTGTCAGACGAATAAAGAACAGCAAAACTCTCAAAAAGTACGAGTTGGGACAAGAATAATTCCCGCGTTCGCACACCAACGAGCAGGAATATGAAAGCGAGAGACATCACGATCACAAGAAACCATTTTACACAAGTAAACAATGCGAAATCTTCCGCACTGGTATCGCTGGCTTTGTGCCCAGGTGTGGTGGCTGATTGTGCCTGCAGAGAAAAGAACTTCTTTCCACAGCACATATTTTACCTCCAGTACAACTCATGTACAGTAGATCTGCTCGTTTGTTACCTCCACGCATCGGGCACAAAAACTACTCATACTCATTCAGTGTCCACTCTTGCACACGTGGATGTCATCAGTAAAGCTTTTTTCCCTTTACAGGCGACTGGAAGATCGACCAAGACGAATACATCAAGTGCTTCACGTCGTTCGGTGTGCCCGTGCAGGACTGCGCTCGCGCCTTCGACGTCTTCAGCAGATCCTCTCAGGTTCTCACATCCTCAAAGCGTTTTCATCCGACGCACTCGTGGGACGGCACCACGCCCGTGTGTAAAACTCGTGTCAGTTTTGTCCACAGCCCGAACCAAGTGCAACGGTTCTGTTTTGACATTCCAAAATCGTTCTTCTCCTCACTTTTTTCTGCACGGAACCATATCGTCTCAGGTCTCACTCGGGAAAGGATTACCCGCTGAGGCCCAGGACGATTGCAGTCTTCAAAACGACATCACCAAGTGTGTCGTTCGTCCCGAAAATTCGAGATTCACCCACGATGTCTCCGTGGAATGCAGCATTCTCGCTGTGTTGTTTGTTTTGAACTGAAACGGGACAAAGACTGCGACGTTGTTGGAGGGTCAGAACTCCCCCCGTGGTCAAAACTGCCCGTGGGTTGTTCCTGCACAACGATCGCCCTTGTGAAAACTGCCCCGGGCAGTTTTGAATCCATGCAAATGGTCAAATTCGACTCAAAAATGCCTTGTTTCCACACGAACTTTCGCCGTGTGGAAACCCCCTTGCGCAGTTTTGACACCGGGCACTTTTGACTCGCCAATAAAGTTCTTTTCTGCGGAGTCTGTGGCCACCAGCTCTGAATCTTCAGGTTCAGGGGCCAACCCGTATGTTCACCATGCGTGGAGAGCCAGATAGAGACAGAAACAGAGACAGGGAGGGACCGATGGACGGAGAGAGACAGAGAGAAATGAGACAGACAGGGAAAGACAGAGAAAGACCCAGAGAAAGAGACAGAGACAGCTACAGAGACAGAGCCAGAGCAGGTCCACTCCAGTTCCGAGGCATGGCATGTGAAAGCTCTGGGCGATTGTGGTTTGCGCCAGATCCTCAGTTCACGCACAAAACTGAAAGGAACTTTTGTCTCAAGATCAAAATCAATATCGATCGTCACTGGTCAATATCATCACTTGAGTCTCAGCAAAAAGTGTCAACCGAATTTCTCAAATTGTGTTTCTGACCCTGATGTGTTCATTTTCGGCGCTTCATTGCAGGGCGGCATCATCGACTTCAACCTGTTCGAGCAGCTGTGGTTTCAGTATCTGACGAGCAACAACCGCGGAGACCCCGGCAACTACCTGATGGGCAAAATCTACTTCCAGTGATGCGCGACCAACTCAGATGGAGCAGTATTGATCTACGAATTGAACTTTCCAGCATTTGTGCGCGACGCACCATCAGGAATACACGAGGAAACCAACAAAACTTGCACAACGTTTTGTTTTAGATTTTCTGATGAACTGGAATAATGTATACTTTTGAAAGAATGAAGTACGCTCGTATTTTTCGAGAATGTTTACATTGTTGTGAAGAATTTGCGCTTTGAGTCCTCGGGACTTCTCCCATGTGAAAAGCCTGATGTTTGTCTGAACCCAAAATCTAACTTTATTTGTGGAATAAAAATTCCAACTTGACCACAAAGTTTTCTTTGCACACGTTGGTTATTCCTTGTCCTGACCCGAAAAGTTCTGCACTTTACCCTAGCACAGGCCAGTTCACATTGTCTTGAACCTTGTGTTGCGTTGTTCCTTTGTTGTTCGGATCTTGGCAGAGCCAGCGTCGGAGCCCACGGAGCTCGGCGTTCCGTTTTCCGAAGTTCCGACCTTGGCGTTTTGTTTGCAGCTGAACATTGAACCGTATACGCAAACAGATTCCAATTCAACCTTCCAGAGAACTCAAGGTTTGTGTCGGTAACTATCGCTGTTGCTGTTAGCTGATGAGCTTCAGCAAGAAGCTGCTGTGCCTGGGAGACAGATTCCTCGGTCCAACCGTGCGGCGTGTGTGCACCCTCAAACCCTCACGCGGGAATGAAACCTGCAGACTCACCAGGCAGCAGGTCACGTCGCAACCCTCCCTTCCTGTTCTGACACACGAAGATTGAAACACGAAGATCGCACGAAACGTTGGTCAATTGGCGAAACAGAAAACCTCTTTCCTTTGGAAATCAAGTCCCTGTTGAAGTTTTGCTTTTATTTTACAGAAGGCGAAAACAAAGAGAATTGACATCACCGGTACACATGATTTTCCGGATTTGCTTTGGTCCAACATGATGACCTCTTTTGTACGACTTCGCAAAGACCCAGGCGTTGGCAGGTGCCTGGGTCGCGCTGAGGAGACTTGATGCGCGGGGAGGCAGGTGCCACAAGCGTGGGTGATTCTCGGATGATGTGGATAGAGATCAGAAAAGCAGCAGGTTCCAGGTTTCTCTTGTCAAATCTCTTGCAGAGACACCCACACGCGGCAACATTGCTGCGGGCTTCCGTAGCTCCGGTGTTTTCATGTCCTTCATCTGACAAGCTGAAAGGAAATGTCAAGCCTCTCTTCAGTCCACCACGAGCAAACACTGCCAGCTTGGCTTTCCTCAAATTTTGAACACGATGTCCTTCCTTCATAATCGTACGCAAAGTTTCGGTCTCGATTTCTTGTCTTCCCGTCCCAAGAGAACTCTTCTGTGTTTTACACGAAGCAAAACACCCTGGCTTCTTGTTTGAAAACAGGAAGCGATGCGACGCTGAAATGTGATATTCTGACATAAACTGGTGCACGAGTACGGAGAAGTTACCTGGAGAATGCAGCTTCATTCGAAGATCCATATATGTGTGCAGCAGGAGTGTGACAGGAGCCCAGGGCTGCAGAGACTTCAACTGTGACCCTCACGAGCAGCACATCGCCGTGCGAGGTAAGATCACGCGCTTCTCTCCGGGTTCAACTGAACCGCTGTGCACACCGTCGTCGCGCGCTCTGTGCGTTTTGGGCGACGCCGGCGTGTTGTGAAATCAACGTGAGGAAGTAGAAGCTTCACTCCAGTGTCTGCATGACAGTCGCGCAACTCGAACGCATGCACACTGTTCAGTTTTAGACAGGGTTGGCGAACTGTGAGCGACGATTCGGAGCAGTTATCCAAACTGTCGAGATCATTATGGTCACAAGAGCTTTTAGGTTGACATCTAAAGATGTAAACTTGAAATTTCAAGTGCCTGCAGTGTGATGATTGAGAAAGTTTGTTTCTGCTTCAATCAAGCTCACAGTTTGCTGACTTTTTCTGCAGCACAGTGTGATTTTTGAGAGAATTTTTTGAGAAGTTGTCTGCATTCTGTTTTTTTTGCGAAACGTTCGAGAAAATCGCACCGTGCTGTAGACTATATAGCTTAGACAAATGCACAATATTCTGCTCAGCAGTGCACACAGAGGCAGGGCTTCAATCAAACCACACAAACTTGCAGTAAAATTTGTTCCTCACTGCTTTTGCAACTCAGCTCACTGTGTCCTCTGAACAATGGGCTTGTAAGCGTGCGAAGGTTTTCTGCTGGGGCCGTGAATAACCTGCAAATTGGGGTGCCTTGACTAGGATAATTTATAGTGGCGTACTTCTGTCCAAGTTCTGATGCTAAGCGTCAAAGCATCGTGAATTACTAAATGGGCGATGGTGGGAAACGCACATAAACACTGGGTCGTTCCTTTCCTAAAGGAGCGGAACGGCCCAGCCTATGAATGCTGCAGGAGCATCTGCCTCAACAGGACGAATCCTC